>Ga0172382_10005282_pt1 | contig 19341 bp, 17 predicted proteins | sample Leawel138RmetaG_FD_122245 | JGI IMG/M metagenome (GOLD analysis project Ga0172382, IMG submission 122245) | Leachate microbial communities from a municipal landfill in Southern Ontario, Canada - Leachate well 138R metaG | ecosystem: Engineered > Solid waste > Landfill > Unclassified | place...
CTCGCCGCCGGGCCAGTTGTCGATCTCGGTGGTGGTCATCAGCTGGCCGCCCTGCTGCATGCCGGTGATGATCACCGGATTGAGGTTGGCGCGGGCGGCGTAGACGGCGGCGGTATAGCCGGCGGGACCGGAACCGAGGATCAGCAGGCGGCAATGCTTCGTTTGGCTCATGTGGTAGACTCCATCGCAGTTAATTTCCTGAATCTCAGGCCTGAATTCGGCGCAACAAAGGCCGGATATCGGGCCGGATTCGCAAAGTTCAAGCCGTAATCGTGGCATGTTACGGAATGGCTCCGGCAGGGTAAAGGACAGCGTATGCGCATCGGCATTCCACGCGAGGTAAAAACCCTTGAAGGCCGTGTGGGTCTGGTCCCGGCGGCAGCTGCTGAGCTGGTGCGTGCAGGCCACGAGGTGGCCATCGAGCAGGGGGCTGGCCGCCTCAGCGGCTATAGCGATGACGACTACCAGGTGGTGGGCGTGGGCCTGCAAACCGACGCTGCGGCGCTGTACGGCTGGGCGCAGATGGTAGTGAAGGTGAAGGAGCCGCAGCCGCAGGAGTGGCCACTGCTGCGTGCCGATCATCTGCTGTTCTGCTACCTGCATCTGGCCGCGGAACCGGCACTGACGGAAGCGCTGCTGCGTATCGGTCTCACCGCCGTGGGCTTCGAGACAGTGGAGGAAGCCGGCGGTCGCCTGCCACTGCTGGCGCCAATGAGTGATATTGCCGGTCGTATTGCAGTGCAGGCTGGTGCGAATCTGCTATCCGCGCCACAGGGCGGCAAGGGCGTGTTGCTCGGCGGCCTGCCGGCGGCGGAGCGCGGTCACGTGGTGGTGCTGGGCGCCGGTGTGGCCGGTGGCAGCGCAGTGGCGACTGCCGCGGCGCTGGGGGCTCGGGTGACGGTGTTCGATCGCAACCGCGACAAGTTGGCCGCGATGCGTGCCCTTGGCGCCAACGTTACGGGCCTCTATCCCTATGTGGATGCCGTCGCCCGGAGCGTGGTGACGGCGGATTTATTGGTGGGGGCAGTGCTGGTGCCGGGTGCCCGCGCCCCCCACCTGGTCGGCGCGGATACCGTGCGGGCCATGGAGGTGGGCAGTGTGGTGATCGATATTTCGGTGGACCAGGGCGGCTGCATCGCGACCACCCGGCCGACCACCTGGGCCGAGCCCACCTATGTGTGGGAGAACGTGGTGCACTTCGGCGTCACCAACATGCCGGGTTCGGTACCGCGTACCGCCTCCCAGGCCCTATCGGCTGCCCTCATACCCTATGCCCAGCGTCTGGCGCTGGGAACCTGGGATGGTGTTCCCTCCCTGGTGCAGGGCGTTAACGTTCGGGATGGCAAGATCGTGCACCCGGCCCTCATGGTGGCATGATTAGATTTATTAATATGTTTGATTACAATGTGTTGGTTCTTATACCTACAGTAAAAGGTTAATTTCATTGGCTCAGGCAAGCAGCAAGAAACCGGATCGTTTCGTCCTTGGGCACCAGCTGCGCCGCGGCCTGCGCGAGGCGGCGCTGTATCTGTTCGGCACCGTCGCCATCTATCTCCTCATCGCCCTGTATACCTACCACCCGGCTGATCCGGGCTGGTCCAGTGTGGGCCGCGCCGTCGGTGTGGCCAATCTGGGCGGCCGCGCCGGCGCCTGGTTTGCCGACATCTTCCTCTACCTGTTCGGCTACATGGCCTATCTGTTCCCGGTGATGGTGGCCTACAGTGGCTGGTTGCTGTTCCGTGGCCGCAACGAGGAGGATGAGACACAGAACCACACCGAGCTGGCCCTGCGCAGTGTTGGCTTTGCGCTCACCGTGATGGCCGGCGCCGGCCTGGCCTTTCTGCACTTCGATTACCGTGATGCGCTGCTGCCGCTCAACGCCGGAGGCATCCTCGGCGATGTGGTGGGGCGAAGTCTGGTGGGCTCGTTCAGCTTTCTCGGCGCCACCCTGTTCCTGCTGGCGCTGTTCCTCACCGGGGTCACGCTGTCTACCGGCCTGTCTTGGCTGTGGCTGATGGATATGGTGGGCGGCTGGACCCTGCAATTCGGCGCCTGGCTGCGCCGCCTGCTGCCGCAGTTCAACGAATTCCTCGCCGCGCGCCAGGCGCGCCAGCAGCGCGAGCAGGTGGTGAGGACGGAAAAGGCCAAGGTGGCCAAGCGGCCGCCACTGCGCATCGAGCCGGTGATCAAACAGGTGCCGGTGCTGTCGGATCGGGTGGAGAAGGAAAAGCAGGTGCCGCTGTTTGCTCCCTCGGCCGGGGAAGGTGGCCTGCCGCCGTTGGCCCTGCTCGACGTGGCGGAGCCGGGCGGCAACCGCATTTCGCCCGAGGCGCTGGCGGCGGTGTCGCGCTTGGTGGAGATGAAGTTGCAGGATTTCGGCATCGAGGCCCAGGTGGTCGAGGTGCATCCCGGCCCGGTGATCACCCGTTTCGAACTACAGCCGGCCGCGGGCATCAAGGTGAGCCAGATTTCCAACCTGTCCAAGGACCTGGCCCGCTCCCTGTCGGCCATTTCGGTGCGCGTGGTGGAGGTCATCCCGGGCAAGACCACCATCGGCCTGGAAGTGCCCAATGAGTCGCGGGAGATCGTGCGCCTGTCCGAGGTGCTGACCTCGCCGGCCTATGAAAATGCCGCCTCACACCTGACCCTGGCCTTGGGCAAGGATATCGCCGGCGTACCGATGGTGGCGGATCTCGCCAAGATGCCGCACCTGCTGGTGGCCGGCACCACCGGCTCGGGCAAGTCGGTGGCCATCAACGCCATGATCCTGAGTCTGCTCTATAACGCCACGCCGCGCGACGTGCGCATGATCATGGTCGACCCCAAGCTGCTGGAGCTGTCCATCTATGACGGCATACCGCACCTGCTGTCGCCGGTGGTCACCGACATGAAGGATGCCGCCAACGCGCTGCGCTGGTGCGTGGCGGAGATGGAGCGCCGCTTCAAGCTGATGGCCACCCTCGGCGTGCGCAACGTCGGCGGCTACAACAAGAAGATCAAGGACGCCCAGGCCGCCAAGCAGCCCATCAAGGACCCCTTGTGGAAACCGCTGGTGCCCGATGCGCCGGAACTGGAGGAGCAGCGCCCCGAACTGGATACGCTGCCCTATATCGTGGTCATCGTCGACGAGCTGGCCGACATGATGATGGTGGTGGGCAAGAAGGTGGAAGAGCTCATCGCCCGCCTGGCGCAGAAGGCGCGCGCCGCCGGCATCCATCTCATCCTGGCCACGCAGCGGCCGTCGGTGGACGTGATCACCGGCCTGATCAAGGCCAATATCCCAACCCGCATCGCCTTCCAGGTGTCCTCGCGCATCGACTCGCGCACCATCCTCGACCAGCAGGGCGCCGAAAGCCTGCTCGGCAACGGCGACATGCTCTACCTGCCGCCGGGCCACGGCGTGCCGGCGCGCATCCACGGCGCCTTCGTCTCCGACCAGGAAGTGCACCGCGTGGTGGACGACCTGAAGAAGCGCGGCCTGCCCGAGTACGTGGAAGACATCCTCAAGGGCGGCGGCAGCGACAGCGGCGACGGCGGCCCGGCGGGTGAGGGCGAAGGCGGCGGCGAGTCGGACCCGCTGTACGACGAGGCGGTGCAGATCGTGCTGGAGAGCCGCCGCGCCTCGGTGTCCGGCATCCAGCGCCGCCTCAAGATCGGCTACAACCGTGCCGCGCGCATGGTGGAGATGATGGAACTGGCCGGCGTGGTCGGTCCGCTGCAATCCAACGGTGCGCGCGAGGTGCTGGCGCCGCCGCCTCCGGAATGATCTGAAGTTGTCCGCGAATGAACGCGAATGGAGGCGAGCGTTTTTGCACAAGATCATTCGCGTCCATTTGCGGACGGATTCTTTCAAATTTTTTAGATATGTAGGATGGGTAGAGCGCAGCGAAACCCATCATGTGGTGCCCATCGAAGCCGTTGACGATGGGTTTCGCTGCGCTCTACCCATCCTACGAATGTTCCTTTGAACGTTTTGGACGAAACATGCGACATTTCCGACTGATTGCTACCTTCCTCTGGCTGTCGGCCCTGCTGCTGGCGTCCGTCGCCCAGGCCGCCGACGGCAAGAAGCGGCTGGATGCCTTCTTCAAGGGGCTGAAGACCATGCGCGCCGAGTTCGTGCAGACCCTGGTGGACGCGGAGCAGCGGGTGAAGGAGGAGAGCGAGGGTGTGCTGCTGCTGTCGCGCCCCGGCCGCTTCCGCCTCGATTATTCCAAGCCCTACAGCCAGCTCTACGTCGCCGACGGCACGCGCATCTGGATGTACGACAAGGATCTGGAGCAGGTCACGGTGCGGCCGCAGGAAGAGGCCCTGGGCAGCACCCCGGCCATGCTGCTGTCGGGCAGCGAGCCGCTGGAGCGCAACTTCACCCTGAAGGAGCTGGGCGACCACGAGGGCTACACCTGGATCGATCTGAAGCCGAAACAGAAGGACGCCACCTTCGCCTACATCCGCCTGGCGCTGGAAGGCGACGTGATCCGCGCCATGGAAATGGTGGACAACTTCGGCCAGATGACGCGGCTGTTCTTCCACACCGTCAGCCGCAATCCCGCTGTGGAGGCTGACGCCTTCCGTTTCACGCCGCCGCCCGGTGTCGATGTGGTGGGTGAATGAAGGAAGGGGAACGTTTCCACCCGCTGGCCGACCGCATGCGGCCGGCCGTGCTGGAGGAGTACTTCGGCCAGTCGCACCTGCTCGGTCCGGGCAAGCCGCTGCGCCTTGCCATCGAGTCGGGCAACCTGCACTCCATGGTGTTCTGGGGCCCGCCCGGCACCGGCAAGACCACCCTGGCGCGGATGATCGCCGGCCGCGCCAACGCCCAGTTCATCGCCATCTCCGCCGTGTTGTCGGGGGTGAAGGACATCCGCGAGGCCATCGCACAGGCGCAGCAGGTGCGCGCCGCCTACAACCGCGGCACCGTGCTGTTCGTGGACGAGGTGCACCGCTTCAACAAGTCGCAGCAGGACGCCTTCCTGCCCTACGTGGAGGACGGCACCGTCACCTTCATCGGTGCCACCACCGAAAACCCCTCGTTTGAACTGAACAACGCGCTGCTGTCGCGCGCCCGCGTCTACGTGCTGAAGAGCCTCACCGTCGACGAGATCGGCGCCGTGCTGGAGCGTGCGCTGCACGATGCCGAACGCGGTCTGGGCGAGCGGCCCCTGTCTGTGGCGCCGGAACTGCTGGCACGCATCGCCGAGGCAGCCGACGGCGACGCCCGCCGCGCCCTCAACCTGCTGGAGATCGCCGCCGACCTGGCGGAGAAGGTGGACGGCAGGGATGTGGTCTCGGAAGAAACACTGCACGAGGTGCTGGCCGGCGGCGTGCGCCGCTTCGACAAGGGCGGCGAGGCCTTTTACGACCAGATATCGGCCCTGCACAAATCGGTGCGCGGCTCGGCGCCCGATGCCGCCCTGTACTGGCTGGCGCGCATGCTGGACGGCGGCTGCGATCCGCTCTACATTGCGCGCCGGGTGGTGCGCATGGCCACCGAGGATATCGGCAACGCCGACCCGCGGGCGCTGCAAATCGCCCTCAACGCCTGGGATGTACAGGAGCGGCTGGGCAGCCCGGAAGGGGATCTGGCCATTGCCCAGGCGGTGCTGTACATGGCCAGCGCGGCCAAGAGCAATGCCGCCTACATGGCCTACAATGCGGCCATGGCCGACGTGAAGCAGCACGGCTCCTACGAGGTGCCGATACACCTGCGCAACGCGCCGACCAAACTGATGAAGGAGCTGGGCTACGGCCGGGCCTACCGCTACGCCCACGACGAACCGGAGGCCTACGCGGCAGGGGAGCGCTACTTCCCCGAGGAAATGCCCGAGCGCAATTATTACCAGCCGGTGCCGCGGGGCCTGGAACTGAAGATCAGTGAGAAGCTTGCCCACCTGCGCGAGCTGGATCGCGCGGCGCGGGGAAAGAAGGACAAGAAATGAATTCAAGGCAAAAGCGCCACGAACTTCATAACCCCGCCGCGGAGACGCAGAGGCGCAGAGGACTACATGATGTTTCCTTCATGCCCTCCGCGTCTCTGCGTCTCTGCGGCAAAGGTTTTTTTTAATGCTCCAGGTCGCGGCTATTGCAGGGGGTGGAGCCGTCGGGGCGCTGCTGCGCTTCTGGGTGTCGGGCTGGGTGTACGGCCTGCTCGGGCGCGGCTTTCCCTGGGGCACGCTGGCGGTCAACGTCGGCGGCTCGCTGCTGATGGGGTTCCTCTACGTGATGTTGGTGGAGCGGCTGAGCCTGGCGCCGGAATGGCGCGCCCTGCTGCTGGTGGGTTTCCTCGGTGCCTTCACCACCTTCTCCACCTTTTCGCTGGAGACCCTCACCCTGATGGAGGACGGCCAGCTGCTGCGGGCCATGATGAACATACTGCTCAGCGTCGTGCTGTGCGTCGGCGCGGCCTGGGTTGGAATGCTTGCGGGGAGACAGTTATGAACGGCACAGAAGTCACCGTGGTGCGCATCTATCTGAACGAGGGGCAGGGCCAGGCGGACAACCTGCTCAAGCGCCTGCACGACTGGGAGCACGTGCGCGGCGTCACCGTGTACCGCGGCATCGCCGGCTTCGGCGCCTCCGGCAAGATCCACACCGCCAAGCTGGTGGACCTGTCCCTGGACCTGCCGGTGATCGTCGAGTTCTTCGACACGCCGGAAAAAGTGGCCGCGATCCTCGAACACCTGAAGGACGACATCAAGCCGGGCCATATGCTGAACTGGACGGCACGGGTAAACGATTGAATTCTTGAACCACGGGGAACACGGGGAAATCAGTTTTGAATATGAACGGCATGCGGTCCCAACCACTTATCGAATTTCCCTGCGCGCCCCGTGTTCCCCGTGGTAAATGTTTTTTTGCCTTACATCACGGTGCGCAGTGCGCACCCTACGAATGCTGAGAAAAACGGGTCCGCAAATGAACGCAAATAAACGCAAATTGATGGGATTGATTTGCGTCCATTTGCGTTTATTCGCGGACTGATTTAGTTAAATGTAAATAAATAGAAAGGCAACAACATGCTTGATCCACGTCTCTTTCGCACTGAACTGGAAACCACCGCGCAGCAACTGGCGCGGCGCGGCTTCGTGCTGGACACCGCCGCCATTGCCCGCCTGGAGGCGGAGCGCAAGGACATCCAGGTGCGCACCCAGGAATTGCAGGCGGAGCGCAACAGCAGCTCCAAGGCCATCGGCCAGGCCAAGGCCCGGGGCGAGGATGCCGCGCCGCTGCTCGCCGCGGTGGCCGATCTGGGCGACAGGCTGAAAGAGGCCGAGGCGCGCCTCAACGCCATCCAGGACGAGCTGAACGCCATCCTCATGGGCGTGCCCAACATTCCCCACGACAGCGTGCCCGCGGGCAGGGACGAGAACGACAACGTCGAGGTGCGCCGCTGGGGCACGCCGCGTTCCTTCAGTTTCACGCCCAAGGATCACGTCGACGTGGGCGAGGGCCTGGGCCAGCTGGATTTCGAGACCGCCGCCAAGATCACCGGCTCGCGTTTCGCCACCATGCAGGGTCCGCTGGCGCGCATGCACCGCGCCCTGATCCAGTTCATGCTGGACCTGCACACCGGCGAGCACGGCTATACCGAAACCTACGTGCCCTACATGGTCAACGCCGACAGCCTGCGCGGCACCGGCCAGCTGCCCAAGTTCGAGCAGGATCTGTTCGCCCTGCGCGGCGAGCAGAACTATTACCTGATCCCCACCGCCGAGGTGCCGGTCACCAACATCGTGCGCGACACCATCACCGAGGCCGAGCGCCTGCCGCTGAAGTTCGTCTGCCATACGCCCTGTTTCCGCAGCGAGGCCGGCGCCTACGGCAAGGACACCCGCGGCATGATCCGCCAGCACCAGTTCGAAAAGGTGGAGCTGGTGCAGGTGGTGGCCCCCGAGCAGTCCTGGCAGGCCCTGGAGGAGCTGACCGGCCATGCCGAGGAGGTGCTGAAGCGCCTGGAGCTGCCCTACCGCACCATGGCCCTGTGCGCCGGCGACATGGGCTTTTCCTCGGCCAAGACCTACGACCTGGAGGTCTGGCTGCCGGGGCAGGACAAGTACCGCGAGATTTCCTCCTGCTCCAGCTTCCAGGACTTCCAGGCGCGGCGCATGCAGGCGCGCTGGCGCAACCCGGAAACCAAGAAGCCGGAACTGGTCCATACCCTGAACGGTTCCGGCCTCGCCGTGGGCCGCACCCTGGTGGCGATCCTGGAGAACTACCAGCAGGAAGATGGTTCAGTGGCTGTGCCGTTGGCGTTGCAGCCATACATGGCTGGGTTGACCACCATTGATGTGCGTTGATGCCATAGCCGCAGCACCGGTGTTGCTGCGGCACGCCGGTATACTGGCTGACATCGGTTGCGCGGTTCATGCGTCCCTCACTGGATACTGTTGCGGAACACTTGTGCATTACTGAGTCTCTGAACACGCTCCCGCATCAGCATTTTGCCGCAGCGACCGGTTCCTGGTCATGGCCGCAAGTGAACGATAAGTCTTTGAGGGTGCCATGCCGTGTCGGCGGACGCGCCTGCACAGACCTTGTTAAAGTTAATTCCACCACTGCCGATAACGGATGCACATAACAATAGGAGACCACCGGCATGCTCAAGTCCGTGGCAGTCGCGCTCGCGGCCTTATTACTGACCCTTACCGGCTGCGCCTACCATCCGCTTGCCGTACAGGAAAAGAAGGTTATACGTGCCGTAGGTCACGGCGCGAGTGTTGAGCGCGAAGAACAGTCCGCGGCACAAGGCAAGCTGCTGGCGATGCGGGCAAGCAAGATGGATGCATACAGGAATCTTGCTGAACAAGTTAACGGGCTGAAGGTCGACAGCAGTACATCCGTTTCACAAATGTCCATGCGGAGCGATCTGATTCGTGGCTATGTCAATGCGACCATCCGTGGCGCGGTCGTGGTTGATGTCAATCCTCTCAGCGATGGCTCATACGAGACCATACTTGAGCTTGAAATTGACAATCGATTTTTTGGTTGCGTTCGTGCAGTGAATGGTTGTGACTATGTCTCCGGTTTTGCGGTTCCACCCTGCATGACCTCCGGCTGCAATATGGTGCGGGAGCCCGTGTGGCGCCAATGCGCCGACAACGATTGCGTCTATTCGCCATATACCTACCACGGTTATTGAACAGGCCGGATTATGCGGGCACTACTCCTCATATTGCTGTGCTCTGCAATGGCCGTCGCCACGGCAGAGGGAGTGCTGGTTGAAGGCATGGCAGCGACGGCGGGGAAGACGCTATCCGATGCACGTCGACAGGCTGTGGCGGATGCCCTGTGGAATGCATCGATCCGTCATGGAGTCAACGTCAATAGTCAGTCACGGCTCGGCGCGGGTGTCCTTGTTTCTGATGATGTGATTCTGCAGACCAGCACTGATTTTCCCGAGTTCCAGGTCATTGATGAGACTGTGCGAGAAGGGGTTCTCCGCCTCCTGATCAAAGTTGGTACAGGTCAACGATGCGGTAAACCGGGCGGGGTGCGTATCGGTGCTGTACGTTTCCCTCTGTTGCGTCCCGAACAGCAACTGTCCAGCGATATTCAGAACTTCGATGAGGACGTGCCCAACGAAATACTGTATCGACTGTCATTGAATAAGGCGATTGTTCCGTTTCGGGCGGAAAATCATGTGGTTTATGACGTAAGCGAAGATGCCACGCGTACAACGCTCAATCCGCTGAAAAGGTCTGTTGTCGATCGTGTGAAAACTGTCGCCAAGTATATCGAGTCGGACTATCTGCTCGCTGGTGTAATTGTGGATATCGGATATCAAAAGGTGGGACCTTGGTCGTCCACCTATCGACGGCAGGCAGAGGTTGAGGTGTACCTGTTCGAAGGTGCGACCGGCAAGCTGATTATGCAGCGAAGATTCGCGGCCGATGCAGTTGGTGATGTGTTCTTCCCGGCGGATGTCGTCTTCGGCAGCAAGAGATTTTATGATTCGGATTACGGCAAGGCCTTTGGCTGGGTTCTGGATGAACATGCAAAGGCGATCCTGGAAGCACTGAATTGCCGTGCAGACGATGGTGCCCGCGTGGTCGGGGTAATGCGTTGATGCCGCCTGTAATGCTCATGTGCCGGCACTGTGCAGCTGTTGTCCCAGTGCCAATGTGTAGATGAGTACGGCGGGGATCTGAAAGAACAACAGTAAGCCGTCATACATCAAGTTCTCGAAGCCTTCCCGGTTGTTGATGCGATTGAGATGGTTCCCAAACCAGTGTGCGCTATGCTGGGCCAGCGACTGGGTAACTGGTGTCAGCACCAGGATTGCCATCGCCGCGAGCCAGCCCGGCCAGTAACTCACAGTGTTAACGTCCAGTGCCATCGTCAGCCAGTGGAACAGCAGGGTTGCCATGGCGATGGCCTGTACAGGTAGCACCAATCCTTTGATGTTGCCCAGCAACGGCGTCAGCGGCAACAGCAGGCTGAGCACGAAGGCGGTGTTGATCAGCGTGCTCATACGGCCATCGCGCGCCGCCAGCAGATCGGATATGGGAGGGGCCGTGGCCAGGCCGAACAGTGCCGGATAGGCGAGTGCCAGAAACACCAGCAGCGCCAATACACGGCTCCATGGCAGTAGAACATGCTGCACAATCCAGGCAGTGAAGCCGACGTCCCGCACCGCGTGATGCAGGCGTGCGGTGAAATATTCCAGTACCATGACCAGCAGGCCATAGATTGCCAGGGCGCCGAGCATGCCCGGGCTGAACAGGACGGCAAGCAGGTGATCAGGGAGCATGGGGTTGTCTGGGCGCTACGTCATCGTTGATGGTGAGGCCATTGATACGAAGAGGAGACCCTCGATAAACGGGTGGCGCACATCATGCGCCGGGTCTTTACATGTAGAAAACACATCTGGGTAGCGAGCTTGGTCTTGGTGTCGGTGCGTGAAGCGCATTTTGTTCATCCAGGCAGGTGTTGCCGCACGTGTGCGAGCATGACAGCAGCAACATCAGCCCGCTCGGTGTCGACGCGAATGCTCTGTGCACGTTCGTCGTCAGTGAGCCTTTCCTGATTCATCAGTTGCTGCTCCAGCACGGCGGGGCCGGCTTCGGAGGCATCGTGGCCTTCGGCGCGGCGTTGGACGATGCGGCGCCGCAGTTCGTCAGTGGATGCGTGGAACTCGACGATGAGATAGGGCACGTCGAGACACTGCGCCAGATGGCGGAAGTCGTCACGCTGGGCGCGGCGCAAAAAGGTGGCATCGATGAGCACCGGCAGGCCGGCTAGCAGGATATTTGCAGCGGTGGTGGCCAGATGGCGGTACGTCTGTTCGCTGGCTGTGGCGGTATAGATACCGCCATCGATAGCGGAGCCGCTGCTGGCCGTGGCCCCCAGACCGAATAATCGTTTGCGTTCGACATCGGAGCGTAGGCGGATGAGACCTAACTGTTCCAGCAGCATCTGGCTGTAGTAGGTCTTACCCGAGCCAGACAGGCCATGGGTGATAATCAGGCAGCGTGATCTGGATGCGGCATAGGAGGCAGCCAGTGCCAGGTAGGTGGCCACATCGTCGCTGGCATGCTGCTGCAGCACATGGTCGTCACCCGCTTGCGCAGTACGGATAGCGGCCACTTTGGCGCGGACCATGGCGCGGTAGCTCAAATACCAGGGCAGCAGGGACAGGGCGGCATAATCGCCGGTGTGCTGCAGGTAGCCATCGAGAAAGCGCCAGGCGTAGTCGTTGCGGCCACGCGCCTGCAGATCCATCACCAGGAAGGCCGTATCGCTGATGGTGTCGATCCAGCGCAGGGTGTCGTTGAACTCGATGCCGTCGAAGGGCAAAGGTACGTCGTCGAGCAGGACGATGTTGCCCAGATGCAGGTCGCCGTGGCATTCCCGGATGTGGCCGTCGGCATGGCGTTGCTGGAGCAGTGGGGTGAGCCGTTCCTTTTCTGTCGTGGCCCAGGTGGCCAGGTGCCGTGCCTGCTGGATCTGTGTCGCATCATCCAGGTGTGGCAGGATCTGCTCGAAGTTCTCCCACACCGGCTGGTAGGCCGCTTCCGCGGTGCCAAGATAGCTGCCAGGCTCGACCCGTGCCGCCGCGGCGTGAAACCCGGCGATAGTCTGGGCCAGGGCATCAATGAGTGGCGGGGGCAGTTGGCCGGCATGCAGCAATTCATCAAGCAATCGCCCGGCTGGAAAGCGCCGCATCTTCACGGCGTATTCAAGTATCGGTCCCTCGGCGCCGAAATAGGGATTGTCGAGCGTGCCGCCGACTGGAACGGCCTCCAGATAGAGTTGTGGCGCGGTGCGGCGGTTGAGGCGAATCTCCTCCTCGCAGAAGCGACGGCGGCGTTCAAGGGTCGAATAGTCGAGGAAGCCGAGGTCGAGGGGCTTTTTCAGCTTGTAGGCATACTCGCCGGCCAGGATGATCCAGGAGATATGAGTTTCCAGCAGCTGTGCAGCGGTATCCCGTACCTGCGCCCGGCGCAGCAGGTGGTGGACCAGTAGCCTTTGGCGGGAAAGGGCGTCGGACATGGTGTGATGGTGCCTGTAGCGGGAGGCGGCCACAAGATGCAAGAACGTATACATGACAGCCATTCAGCCCGGGGGGCTGGTAAGATAGCGCAGCGCAAGGCGAGAGGAGCGGCCCCGGTGGGACTCTATTCGGTGGACAAATTGATGGCGGAGACACGGCGTCTGGCGGCGGAATACCGCCGGACGACGGGGCAGCCTCTGGCCGTGAGTGGTGAGATCGCCAAATACGATGCCGCCCGTCTGCTCGATCTGGAGCCGTGCAAGGATCTGACTCTGGGCTATGACGCCATTGGCCGTAGTGGTGAGCGCGCCGGCCGGCGGGTGCAGATCAAGGGCCGCGCCATCTTCGACGAGAGCAAGGGTGGGCAGCGCATCGGCCAGCTCAAGCTGGAGCAGGAGTGGGACAGCGTGATGCTGGTGTTGATGGACGAGGAGTTCGAACCCTCGGAAATCTGGGAGGTCGAGCGCGGTGTCCTGGTCGAGGCGGTGCGTGAGTCCGAAAACAGCAGCCGCAGCAAGCGCGGCCCCATGTCCGTGGCCAAGTTCAAGGCCATCGGCCGCTTGGTGTGGGCGCGGGAGGAGGGGGTGATCATGGATGAAGTTTGGGAAAATCGCTGATTGCCGTTTGTGCTGCGCTCGATGAAGATCGACCTATCGAAGTCCTAGTTCCGCAACTCGAAACCATTTTTGATGCATGACATCCACACCTTCCTCTCTGCGGATGGGCCTTTCGCCGCATTGATTCCCGGTTTTGCCCCGCGCGTCCAACAGCAGGAGCTGGCCGAGGTGGTGGCGCACGCGCTGGAAAATCATCAGGTCTTTGTCGCCGAGGCCGGCACTGGCACCGGCAAGACCTTTGCCTATCTGGTGCCGGCGCTGCTGTCCGGACAGAAGGTGATTATCTCGACAGGCACCAAGAATCTGCAGGACCAGCTGTTTCACAAGGACCTGCCGCTGGTGCGTAAGGCTCTGGGTGTACCGGTGGAGGTGGCGCTGCTCAAGGGGCGTGCCAATTATCTTTGTCTGCACCGCATGGAGTTGGCCCTGGCCGAGGGGCGTTTTCGCAGCCGCAGCGAAGTCTCCGATCTGCAATTGATTCGAGAGTGGTCCGGCCGCACGCGCAGCGGCGACATCGCTGAACTGACCGAACTGGCAGAAGATGCGCCGCTGTGGCCGCAGGTCACTTCCACCGGCGATAACTGCCTGGGCAGTGAGTGCGGCCAGTACGACGACTGTTACCTGATGCAGGCGCGGCGCCGTGCGCAGGAGGCCGACGTGCTGGTGGTCAATCATCACCTGCTGTTTGCCGACATGGCCCTGAAGGGAGAGGGCTTCGGCGAATTGCTGCCCGGCGCCAATGCCTTCATCCTTGATGAAGCGCATCAACTGCCGGAAACCGCCTCCAACTTTTTCGGTACGGTGGTGAGCGGCAATCAGATGCTGGAACTGGCGCGCGATACCATAGCCGAGGATCTGCGTGAGGCTGGCGAGAACGGCCGCCTGCGCAGCACCGCCGAGCACCTGGAGAAGAGCGTCAAGGATCTGCGTCTGGCCTTCGGCGTGGAGCAGCGCCGTGGCGCTTGGCGCGAGGTGACGCAGCTGCCCGGTTTTCAGGCGGCAGTGAACGAAGTGGACACCGCGCTGAAGGAATTGCACACCCAGCTCAAGCCGCTGGCTGCACGCGGCAAGGGGCTGGAAAGCTGCCTGCGCCGCTGTGAGGAGACGATGCTACGTTATGCGCAGGTGAGCGGTGATCCACCTGCCGATCAGATTCATTGGTACGAAACCCACACACGCTCGTTTTCCATCAACCTGACGCCGATGGATGTGGCCGCGCTGTTTCAGGCTCAGGTGCAGGCGCGGCCCTGTGCCTGGATATTCACCTCGGCCACACTGGCGGTGGGCGACAGCTTCGAGCATTTTACCCATCGCCTCGGCCTCAACGAGGCGCAGACCCGGCGCTGGGACAGCCCGTTTGACTTTGCGCGCCAGGCACTGCTCTACGTGCCGCCGGAGATGCCCGACCCCAACAGCTACGGCTATACTGCCGCCGTCGTCGAGCAGGCCCTGCCGGTGCTGGAGGCCAGCCGTGGTCGCGCCTTTATCCTGTTCACCAGTCACCGCGCCTTGCAGGAGGCAGCGGGACTGCTTGACGGCAGGCTGGAATATCCGCTGCTGGTGCAGGGACAGATGCCGCGTTCGCGTCTGCTGGAACAGTTCCGTGCTTTGGGCAACGCAGTGCTGCTCGGTACCGGTTCGTTCTGGGAGGGCGTCGACGTGCGCGGCGAGGCGCTGTCCTGCGTCATCATCGACAAGCTGCCCTTTGCCTCGCCCGGCGATCCGGTGTTGCAGGCACGCATCGAGGCCATGCGTGAGCAGGGCGGCAATCCCTTCATGGAGTACCAGTTGCCGCAGGCGGTTATCACCCTCAAGCAGGGTGTGGGGCGGTTGATCCGTGACGTCAATGATCGCGGTGTGCTGATGCTGTGCGACCCGCGCCTCGGCAGCAAGTCCTACGGCCGGGTTTTCATCGACAGCCTGCCGCCCATGTCGAAGACACGCAAGCTGGAGGTGGTGCAGCGGTTTTTTACCTCGGCGTGATGGGGCGGCACAGCGGAAATCGCCGTCTGTTTGCGCCTGTCATGCGATAATCAGCGTTCTGTTGCCCGATCTGACGTGATACTTGTGAAGATACTTGCCCTGGAAAGTGCCACCGAATCCTGTTCCGTCGCCCTGCTGAACGGCACAGCGGTCCATGCACGTTCGCAATTTGCACCGCGCGAACATGCGGCACTGTTGCTGCCGATGGTGGAGGCGCTGCTGGCTGAGGCAGGCCTGACCCTGGCAGCACTGGATGCCATCGCCTTCGGTCGCGGCCCCGGCAGTTTTACCGGTTTGCGTATCGCAGCCGGTGTGACGCAGGGGCTGGCCTTTGCGGTCGAGCTTCCGGTGCTCCCCATATCGACCCTTGCCGCGCTGGCACAGGGAGCCTGGCGCGAGCAGGGTGTGCCGCGGGTAGCCGCTGCTATCGACGCACGCATGGGTGAGGTGTACTGGGGACTCTATCGCGAACAGGACGGTGTCATGGAGCTCGCAGGTGACGAGGGCGTGTTTGCCCCTGAGCAGGTGCCCGTGCCGCCCGAGGAGGGATATGTCGGCACTGGAACGGGTTGGGCAAGCTACGGCACGGTGATGGCGCAGCGCTGTAGTGTGGCAACGTATCAGGGCGGCCGCTTTCCGCAAGCTGTTGATCTGCTGCCGCTGGCCGCAGCTGCGTGGCGGTCAGGGTTGGCGGTGGATGCCGCACAGGCGCAGCCGGTCTATCTGCGCGACAAGGTTACCCATCAGCGCTGAGTTTACAGGCTAGCGGTGGGTCAGACTTCAGCCCGACAGGGCGTGACTTCTGCAAGCTGTTACGTCGGACAAAGTCCGGCCCAAAAATTCACACCACCAGATCCAGTTGTTGCACCGTTCCCACGCCGCCGTCTTCCTTGAGATAGATGCCACTTGCGCGGACCACGCCGAGCAGGGCGTTGTCGTTGTCCTTGAGCGAGAACGGCGTCGCGGTCTGGCCCAGATAGATGGCGCCGACGTTGCGCTCCAGCAATCCCTCCAGCCGATCATTGTCCTCGCCGTCGCGGCTCCAGATGAGCAGGTGGGAGAAGATGGCGTCGTTCTCGTCGATCCAGCCGTTGCCGTCCGTATCGTAGGCCGCCAGGTCGGCGAAGCCGTTACCGCTCAGGGCACCGAACAGTTCGTGGCCATCGTTGATGATGCCGTCGCCGTTGCGGTCCAGGGCGAGAAAGCCGCTGTTGGGGCCGACGAAGGCGACCTGATCCATGCGGCCGTCGACGTCGATATCGAAGGCGAATTTGTTGCGCGTGAGTTCGGCGGCATTGCCCTCGAAGTTGATCACCAGCGGGTCTTTCAGCGCATCGCCGGCACGCACCGTGAGGCTGGTGTGGCTGATGAACTCCCGGCTCATGTTCAGCTCGACGGATAGCTGGATCTCGCGGCCGTCGGTGGTGCGCACGATGCCCTGGGCGGAAAACTGCGTGCTCTCCTGTTCGAGCGTGGTTCCCTCCGCGTGATACACCGTGCCCCAACCCTGGCGCGGGTTGCCGCGGCTGGCCTGTTCCGGAGGCAACTCCACCTCCTTGCCGTTGTTCATCTCACGGGCATCGAACAGTTCCAGCTTGCGGCCGGTGAGCTTTTCCACCAGCAGCTTGAGGATGGTGACCTGCAACTCTTCCGCGCTGTGTACCGTGGCATCGGCCTCGTTGGTTTCGGAAACGGCGGCAGCGGCAGGGGGTGCAACCGGTACGGCTGCAGCGGCGCGCTCGGGCAGCGGCAGGCGCGGCATGCCCTGGGCAAGGGTGAGGCTGCTGGTGCTGGCGCCCATGCGCAGCTGTTCGCTGGTGGACTCCATGGTGAGCTGCTGGCGGCCTTCGGCACCGTCCTTCCACACCGTCAGGGATTCGTGGCGGCGCTGGTATTCCAGGTAGCTGTGGCTGCTGTGCAGTTGCAGGGCGGAGCTGGCGACAATCATGACGTTCTCCGGGCAGGAGGGGCTTTGATCGCATTAGCGTCCCGGGGCCGGAGAACTTTAGGAGGCAGTCAGTGTGACGGCAGGCGGTGGCAAATCTTTAGGCCTGGGTTAAACGGCCAACATCTGCCGCAGAGACGCAGAGATTACTTGGCTGTGAAAGGGGGGGATGGCTACACGGCGATGATTTTGTCAGCACAGATATATTCTGTGTGTCTCCGCGTCTTTGCTGCAGGTGTCAATCAGTTTATTGGGTCAGCAGCTTCTCCAGCAGGCGTTCGTAGATGGCGCTCAGCGTATCGAGGTCGGCAACGCTGACGCATTCATTGACCTTGTGGATGGTGGCGTTGAGCGGCCCCAGTTCCAGCACCTGGGCGCCGGTGGGGGCAATGAAGCGGCCGTCGGAGGTGCCGCCCTTGGTGTTGACCTCCGGCTCCACGCCGGCGATCTCGCGCACTGCGGCGACGGTGGCCGGCAGCAGCTCGCCGGTCTCGGTGAGGAAGGGGTGGCCGGACAGTGACCAGCGCAGGCTGTACTTGAGGCCGTGCCGATCGAGCAGTGCCTCTACCTTCTGCTGCAATCCTTCCGACGTTTGTTCGGTGGAGAAGCGGAAGTTGAACATCACCTCCAGCGCGCCGGGGATCACGTTGTTGGCGCCGGTGCCGGCGTTGACGTTGGCGATCTGGAACGAGGTGGGCGGGAAGTAGTCGTTGCCGCGATCCCATTCGATGTTGCACAGCTCGACCATGGCCGGCGCGAAGCGGTGCACCGGGTTGTCGGCCAAGTGCGGATAGGCGACGTGGCCCTGCACGCCATGCACGGTAAGGTAGCCGGTCAGCGAGCCGCGGCGGCCGTTCTTGATGCCGTCGCCCAGCACCTTGACGCTGGACGGTTCGCCCACCAGGCACCAGGTGATCTTTTCGTTGCGTTGTTCCAGTACCTCGATCACCTTCACCGTACCGTCCACCGCGTCGCCTTCCTCGTCGGAGGTGAGCAGATAGGCGATGGAGCCGTGGTGTTGAGGATGGCGCGCCAGAAAGCGTTCGGTGGCGGTGATGAAGGCTGCGATGGAGCCCTTCATGTCGGCGGCGCCGCGGCCGTACAGCATGCCGTCGACCACTTCGGTGGCGTAGGGCGCATGTGTCCAGTTGGCCTCCGGTCCGGTGGGCACCACGTCGGTGTGGCCGGCGAAACAGAACAGCGGGCCATTGTCGCCGCGCCGTGCCCACAGGTTGTCCACCGGGCCGAAGCGCAGCGGTTCGATGTGGAAGCCCAAGGGACGCAGGCGCTCGGCGATGAGCGGCTGGCAGCCGGCATCATCAGGGGTGACGGAGCGGCGGGCAATGAGTTCCTTGGCGAGTTCGAGGGTGGCGGACATGGCGGGGCTCAAGGTTGTTGGATTGCGCTATTAGGCCACAAAGCACCGTGGTGTTGTAGGAGCGAATCGTATTCGCGATTTGCCGTGGCTCTTTCGTGCGCTTAATCGCGGACGCGGTCCGCTCCTACAGTCGGAACAGATTTGTGTAATTGGTGGCAACGAAACCTACGGTAATCTTGCCATCGTGCCGCAGCACCGGCCGCTTGATGATCGTCGGGTGCTCCAGCATCAGCCGCACCGCCGCGGCGTTGTCCGCGATCTGCCGTGCGCTCTCCGGCAACTGGCGCCAGGTGGTGCCACGGGTGTTGATCAGCGTGGCGGAGTCGACCTGTTGCAGCCAGCCGTTGAGCGTGGCGGCATCGAGGCCATCGGCGCGCAGGTCGTGAAAGCGAAAATTGACGCCGTGCGCGTCCAGCCAGGCGCGCGCCTTGCGCACGCTGTCGCAGTTCTTGATGCCGTAGAGGATGGTCATGGAGTCGAAGTAAGTGACAAGCTCCAAGTCACAAGAATTCTTGCGACTTGTTACTTGCCACTTGTCACTTCATCTCAGATGTCGCGCAGCAGTTCGTTGATGCCGACCTTGCCGCGGGTCTTCTCGTCCACCTTCTTGACGATCACCGCGCAGTACAGGCTGTACTTGCCGTCCTTGGAGGGCAGGTTGCCGGACACCACCACGGAGCCGGCGGGGACGCGGCCGTAGTGCACTTCACCGGTCTCGCGGTCGTAGATCTTGGTGGACTGGCCGATGTACACGCCCATGGAGATGACGGAGCCTTCCTCGACGATGACGCCTTCCACCACTTCGGAGCGGGCGCCGATGAAGCAGTTGTCCTCGATGATGGTCGGGGCGGCCTGCAGCGGCTCCAGCACGCCGCCGATGCCGACGCCGCCGGACAGGTGCACGTTCTTGCCGATCTGGGCGCAG
>Ga0172382_10005283_pt1 | contig 19341 bp, 11 predicted proteins | sample Leawel138RmetaG_FD_122245 | JGI IMG/M metagenome (GOLD analysis project Ga0172382, IMG submission 122245) | Leachate microbial communities from a municipal landfill in Southern Ontario, Canada - Leachate well 138R metaG | ecosystem: Engineered > Solid waste > Landfill > Unclassified | place...
CATGATAGCCACTCCCGACTCCAGCATCATGCTGCCATAGCCGATCATGCGCACATCGCTTTCGCTGCTGATGAGTTTCGGCGTCGTGCCGCTGGCCACGAGCGAATGAAAGCCGGAGACCGCGCCGCAAGCGATCGTAATGAACACGAACGGAAACAAGCTCCCGCCGAAGATCGGTCCCGTGCCATCGATGAATCGAGTGATCGCGGGCATCCTGATTTCGGGGCGCATCACCACCACTGCGATCGCCAGGAGAATCACCGTTCCAAGTTTCAGAAATGTCGAGAGGTAGTCGCGCGGCGCCAGCAGCAGCCACACTGGCAGCACTGCCGCGATGAAGCCATAACCGATGACGAACCATGCCAGCGTGATGCTGTCCAGATCGAACCAGCGTCGAAGCCCCTCATGAGCGTCCACAGCGCCGCCGCCGATCACGGCCAGCAACAGCAGCACGACGCCGATGAACGACGCCTCCAGCACGCGGCCCGGACGGATACTGCGCATATACAGGCCCACCAGGATCGCGATCGGGATGGTTGCGAACACCGTGGAGGTACCCCAGGGGCTGTGCCGCATCGCGTTGACGACGACGAGGCCGAGCACGGCGATCAATATGATCATGATGACCAGCGTGCCGAGTATTGCGGCATAGCCGCCGATCGGCCCGAGTTCGTCACGCGCCATCTGCCCGAGGCTGCGCCCATTGCGGCGTGTGGACAGAAACAGCACGGTCATGTCCTGAACGCAGCCGCCGAGAACCGCCCCCACCAGGATCCACAGCGTACCGGGCAAATAGCCGAATTGTGCTGCCAGCGTCGGGCCGATCAGCGGCCCTGGACCGGCGATTGCCGCGAAATGGTGACCGAACACCACCCATCGATTCGTCGGTACGAAGTCACGGCCATTGTTCAGGCGTACCGCCGGGGTAGCGCGTGCCGGGTCCAGCACCAAGACCTTCGCGGCAATCCAGGCGCTGTACAGACGATAGCCGAGCGCGTAGACGCAGGCCGCCGCCACCACGATCCACATCGCATTGATCGATTCGCCACGATGCAGCGCCAGCCCCCCCATGGCGAATGCACCGATGAGGGCGATCGATACCCAGACCAGTTTCTTCATCAGACTCCCCCGGCGCTCCATCAGGCTCTTACGACACGAGTCTTGACCCTTCTGGCGAAGATTCTCGATCGGGCGGGTCTTCGATGGGTTGTCATCGATCTTGGGGTACTTCCCCTGTTCGGTTGTCCCACGGGGATTTCCTTCGGTCACGATTTATCGTCTTGGGTGCTCGACGCCGGCAATGCCGTGATCTTGTTTATCTTAACGGCTGGCCGACCTGGGAGACCTCGCACACGACCTGGCAGGCGTCACCCAGGGTACGGCGCCAGCCAGGCATTAGCGGTTCCCCCGTTTGCTGAATCGAACCGTCCGCGTGAGCACCCTAGTGGAGGCTCATGAGTGCCGTTCGGCTCGACTATCGTCCCGTATAGCTGGCCGCTCTTTTCCCGAGAAAGGCGTCGACGGCTTCGGCGAAGTCGGCCGTGCGCGCGCATTCGGCAAAGGACTGCCGCTCGGCGGCCAATTGCAATGCGAGATCGTTGGCGAACGATTCCCGCAGCAACTTTTTCATCTTGCCCATCGCGATCGGTGCCTGCCTTGCCAGCCGCGCCGCCAGCGCCTCGGTCTGCTCTTCCAGTTCAGCCTTGGGCACGACGCGATTCACGAGCCCCAGCCGCAGCGCTTCCGTGGCATCGATCGTGCCGCTCAACAGGGCGATCTCCGTCGCCTTGCGCAAACCGACCAGTCGCGGCAATGACCAGGACGCACCCAGATCGGAGGTCGTGGCGAGGTTGCAGTACGCCAGGTTGAACTTCGTGTCCTCGGCGGCAATCGCCAGGTCACAGATCATGGCAAGGCTGAAACCTGCGCCGGCGACGGCTCCGTGCAGGCTGGCGAGGACCGGCGAGCGCAGGCCGGACAGCAGCAGGACGCCTTCATGCAGCGGATCGATCAGCTTTTCGGCGACACTTGCGGCGTCGACCTGGAATTCCTTGATATCGCCGCCGGCAATGAAGGCGCGGCCCTCGCCGCTCAATACCACCACCCGGACTTCGGGGTCGGCGCTGATCGCAACGCATGCGGCCTTGAAATCGCGTGCCATGGTGGCATCGATCGCGTTCAGCGCGTCCGGACGGTTGAAATGAATTCTGGCGATGTGGCCATCGCGCCGATAGAGCAGAGCTGGGGACGTCTGGGTCATGGAAAGTAGTATCGATTCAGAAGGCGGTCGGATTACGCACCGCGAACGATACGCGCGGCAAGGGGTGTCGATCAAGGCTGGGTCTGCGGTGCGATCCGCAGGATGATGGCGCGCGGGTAGGCGCCTGGATTGCGGGTTCCTCGCCTAGACGCACGCCGGGGCGAGCGTCCGGCTCATGAAGACTATGGCTCCGAGTTTCAGTTATCCTGCGAGTTCGAGAGCGCTTTCCGTGCGCGCAAGTTCTGAAGAGCGCGAGACATGACCTCTACCTCTACTTCTACCGCCACCGAGGTGTTCAGATACAAGTTTTTTGCGCCCCGTGCCTATCCGGGTGCCGTACCGCGGCAAAACTTGATCAAGCGGATCTTTCGAGAGCCGCGATACAGCATTATCGCGATCCAGGCACCCGCCGGCCACGGTAAATCCACGCTGCTGCAACAGGCCAAATCGGTCGCCGAAGAACGTGGCGCACGTACGGCATGGCTGTCGTTCGACGATGCAGACAACGAGCCGCTGCGCTTCATGCGCCATATCGAAGCCCTCGTCGATTCGCTGGGCGACCATGCCGGCGAATGGCCCGAACCCGGCAGCCGGCAGCGGCGGCGTTTCGCAAGCAGCATCGCTGCCCGCCTCGAACAAGTCGACGGCGAAGTAAGCCTGTTCTTCGATGAGGTGCAATGTCTGACAGACCGCAATATTCTGGCGGTGCTGCAGGAACTGATCGAACATCTGCCCGACAATGTCACGATTTTCCTCGGCGCGCGCGCTCTACCCGAGATCGGGTTGCCACGCCTGACGGTGAACAATCATGCGCTGGTGCTGAGAGCCGACGACCTGCGCTTCTCCCAGTCGGAAGCCGAAGAGTTTTTCCACGAAGCGCTGGATCTAGGCATCAGCCGCGATGAGTTCGAGACCATCTATCGGCAGACCGAAGGCTGGCCGGCTGCGCTACACCTGTTCAAGCTGAGCCTGAACAGCCCGACGGTACGCCGATCGCTGGGCGATCTCGGTAGCTACAAACCACGCGAACTCACCGACTATCTGAGCGATAACGTCCTCAACCTCCAGCTACCCGGCGTGCAGCAGTTTTTGCGGCGTACGTCGGTGCTGCGCCGCCTGTCCGCGGATCTGTGCGACTACGTCACCGGGGAAACCGACTCCCAGCGCACCCTGCTGTTCCTGGAGCGTTCCGGCCTGTTTCTACGATGCCTGGACTCGGACCACACCTGGTTCAAGTATCACACGCTGTTCTCCTCCTATCTGATCGAGCAGGCACGCGGCGACGAGCGCGACGCGCTGCGTGAGGTTCACCAACGCGCAGCGGAATGGTTGCATCGTCACGCCATGCACGAGGACGCCTTTCAGCACGCCATAGACGCACGAAATTACGACCTGGCGGCGGACATCATGGACGAGTGGGCCGAACGGCTCATCGTCGATGGCGATTTGGCAACCGTGGAACGCTGGTCCGATTGTCTGCCGATGAAGAAAATCGAGGACCGCCCGTCGCTGGCAGTCAAAATCGCATGGGCGCTCGTATTCCTGCGCCGCCACCATAAACTACGGCCCATCCTGCCGATTCTCGATCGGGCGGCGACGCGCGGCGTCGACTCCAACGTCGTGCTGTCCATGCGCGCCGTCGTCGAAGACGATATCCCGCTCGCGTTCAGGATCGTCGAACCCGTGCGGCTAACGGAAATGGATGTCGGTGGATTTCGCGCCTTCGAGTTGGGAGCCGCCGCCAATCTGAGCGGCTATCGCTCACTCATCGAAGGCGATTTCGACGCGGCCCACGATCTGTGCATGGTGGCGCGCGCGCATAATCGACGCGCCGACGCGGCATTCAGCGGTGGCTATTCGGTGGCGGTAACGGGTATCAGCCTGGTGATGCAGGGCCGCCTTATCGAGGCATTGTCGCAGTATCGAACGGGCCTGACCGAACAGCATCTCGAGTCGGAGAAATCCTTCGCGGCCGCATCGCTTGTCTCTGCATACACACATGCATTATATGAGTATGGTGATCTCGACTCCGCCGAATCGATGTTTCTACGCCTGAACGAAAGCATCGCCGACTCGGTATTACTGGATTTTCTGGCGCTGGGTTATCTCGCGATGGCCCGCATCCAGGCGGCACACGGGCGATCGGCGCGCACTGCGGATGTTCTCAACGAAGCCGAACAGCTGGCACACTCCGCTGGCTGGCCACGATTGTTACGGATCATGAGCTGGGAACGAGTACGCCAGGCGGTGCTGGTTGGGGACATCGATCGAGCACAGGCGCTGGCGAGTCGCATTCCGCAACAACCCGAGTTCACGCTGCCGGACGGCTGGATGATGTACTTGGAAGCGATCGAAGGCGATACCATCGGAACGCTTCGTCTCGCGGTGCACAGCGGCAGCGACTCGGTGCTCGCGCAGCTGTCCCGGCACATCGATACCGCGCAGCGCCAGCAGCGTATCTATCGGTTCATCAAGTTGTTGATCCTGGACACGATTGCGCAGCATCGGCACGGCAACGAGGAGCACGCTCGTCGCAGCCTGCATCGCGCCCTGCAACTCGCTGCACCACAAGGTTTCGCGCGGCTGTTTCTCGACGAAGGTCGCGCCTTGCTGCCGGCACTACACGACATGCGTCCGCTGCTGGAACGGCGCACTCCGGAAGGGGATCCAGCCATTGCGACACAACGCGATTTCGTTGCCGACCTGCTGAAGGCTGCGGGCGGTAGCGTCGAAACGGGCGCGATCCATGCCGATTCTGGGTTTCAGCCGCTGGAACCGTTGACCGAACGCGAACGTCGCATCCTGGTGTTTCTCGCCAACGGCCTTTCCAACAAGGAAATGGCACGACGGGTATTCGTATCGGAGAACACGATCAAGTTTCACCTGAAGAACATCTACTCCAAACTCGCGGTCAACAGCCGCCTGCAAGCCATCAACGCCGCCCGGCAGATGGGTATCATCCCTTGAACGCTGGGTGGCGCTGCCGGAAATCGACGAACCAGTCGATCGCCGACGGGTTCATCATGGCACCGCGGTTGGCCGCTTGTTCCAGCGGCTGCCCCGCCAGGATCTTGCGTACCGGGACCTCCATCTTCTTACCCGTGAGCGTGTAGGGAATCGCCTCCACCTGGTGCAACTCGTCGGGCACGTGGCGCGGGCTGCAGTCGTGGCGTAGCCGCTCGCGGATTCTGGCATGCAGCGTGTCATTCAATTGCCTACCGGGCTGCAGTTGCACGAACATGGGCATGAACCATCGCCCGTTCGGAAGTTCGAAGCAGACCACCAGGCTGTCCGCAAGCTCTTCGAACTGCTCGACGCAACGATAGATTTCGGCGGTGCCGATGCGTACTCCGTGACGATTGAGCGTCGAGTCGGATCGACCGTAGATATAACAGCCGCCCCGCGCGTTCACCTTGATGAAATCACCATGCCGCCAGACGCCGGGAAACATGTCGAAATAAGAGTCGCGGTAACGATTGCCGTTCACATCGTTCCAGAAGTAGATGGGCATGGACGGAAACGGACGGGTAACGACCAGCTCGCCCACTTCATCTGTGACTTCCATCCCGTCCTCACTCCACGCGTACACGTCCATGCCAAGCATGCGCGTCTGGATTTCCCCGGCGTACACCGGCAACGTGGGACATGACCCGACGAACGCGCTGCATATCTCCGTACCGCCGGACTGGGAGGTCACCCACAGGTCGCGCTTCACGCAGCGATAGAACCACTCGAATGTCTCCGGTGTCGACGGCGCGCCGGAAATGATGATGGAATCCAATCGGCGCAAGTCGAACTGCTCACCCGGCACCAGTCCAGCCTTCTCCATCTGCTGCACGTAAGTGGGACTTGCGCCGAGACAGGTGGCACCCGTCCGGGCCGCCAGCTCCCAAAGCAAGTCCGGGCCGGGATGAGCTGGGCTGCCGTCATACAGGACCGCTGCGCTGCCGGTGAGCAACGCTGCGATGAGCAGGTTCCACATCATCCACCCTGTGGTGCTATAGAAAAACATCACCGTATCGGGCGATAGGTTCAAGTGCAGGTGCATCAGCTTCAGATGCTCGATGAGCACGCCGACGTGGCTGTGCACAATCGCCTTCGGCAGCCCGGTAGTGCCGGACGAAAACAGTATCCATAGCGGGTGATCGTGCTCAACACGCTGATAGCGAAACGCTTCCCGCGGCACGTCCGGGTGTCCCAGCAGCTGCGCCCACGCGATGACGTTCGGGAGATCCGGCAGCGGTGCATCGGCGCGCAGATACTGCAGCCAGATCACGTGGCGAAGATCCGGCAGTGCGGTAATGATCCGGCGCACTTCCGTCTCACGCTCGAAATCCCGTCCGCCGAAGCGATATCCATCGGCGGCAAATAGCACTTTCGGTCGTATCTGCGCGAAGCGCTCGATGACGGTCCGGCTGCCGAACTCCGGCGCCGACGACGACCATACTGCCCCAATCGCGGTGGCGGCCATCATCGCGACCGCGGTCTCGGGTGTATTGGGCATGTACGAGACGACGCGATCTCCCGGTTCAACACCCAGCGCACGCAGCTGGGTGGCGAGGATCCGCACTTGCCGGCCGAGTTCGCTCCAACTCATGCAGGCGAGTGGGCGCGTCTCGGACAGATGCTGGAATACGGTGCGGCCGCCGCCCTGCTCTTCATGCCGCAGCAAGTGCTCCGCATAGTTGACGCGCGAGCCTTCAAACCATTGAACGCCCTCCATGTCGCAATGATTCAGCACGCGATCGTACGGCCGCTCCGAGAGCACACCGAAATAGTCCCAGATCGACGACCAGAAACCGTCCAGATCGGACGTCGACCAGCGACGCAGTTGCTCGTAACTTGCAAAATCGAGCCGGCGGGATCGCCGCAACCAGTCCAGATAGCGGTTAATCTGCGAACGGCGTACGAAGTCCTCGCTCGGCGTCCACATCAATTCACCTTCCAGCGCCATGATTCGCCTCCCGCGGCAGGCCACGGTTACTGCCGTAGAAACGCAAGCCGCCCCAGCACGGTTTCCGGCGGCGCCGTCGGCGGAACGATTGCGTAGCGGAAGCCGCCCGGAGCGCACGCCGGCGGCGGCACGCCGCGCCAGAAATCTTCCGCCACCAGCCTCCCGGCGGTGGCGTCCGTGGAACCGATTTGCGGAGCGATCACGAATAACGGATCGGCGCCGCAGAACCTGCCTTGCGGCGCGAGCAGCCCGATATCCCACCTATAATGGGCCGCGACGTTGATGACAGGTTGGTAAAGCATGGCGCTCGCCGCGTCCACCGGCTCGGTATCCCCTGACTCGACCAACAGCACGGCATCGAATCCGACTTCGCCGAGCTCGCGCAGGAACCCCGCGGTGTGGACCGCGGCCACATCGATGTCATCGTCGCTGAGCTCGCCCGCATCGCCACCGAACGCCATGCGTGCGCAGTCCGCCGCGAGCAGCCGCGGAGAAGGACACGACAACGCAAACGGCGCATCCGCGAAACTCATCCTCAGCGCCTGCGACAGTTCCACCATATGCGCATGGAGGGCAGGCTCCGCAAGCAAGGTCTTCAGTGGATGCAGCCGGCGCCGCCCGGCACGCATAGCCCCCAGCAACGCCGCACGCCGCTCGACGAAAGCATCGATGAGCGCGCCCAGCGGCAGCATGACAACATCGGAATGCAGCAGGTTTTGCGCCTTACGCCGCCACGCCACACAAGCCGATACGTCCAGCCAGGGCGGCATGCCGCCGGCCAGCAGCACCCCCGTGTAGTCGGCGTCGTCCAGCCACAATGGCACTGCGCCCGCAGCGTCCGCCCTCATTTTTTCAAGGAACGCCATGCATCACCTTCTCAGCCCCGTGCCGGTATTTGCGCCTGCGCAGCGGCCAATTCTCGTTCGAGTTGAGCTATGCGAACGTCTTTGGGGTTCGGCATGAAGACGCCCGTCAGCTTGCTGGCATCCATCGTGACGCGTTGGCCGCTGTGATTCGCATGAATTCGCGTGGAATCGCTCCATGACCCGAAATACGGCAGATGCTCGGGCGGCTCCGCCAGCACCCAGGCCTTGCAGAACTCATCGAACGGCCGGCCTCGCGTAATTCGCGCCTGGCGCTCGGCATTGCGCGCTGCGGCAGTCGCTTCTTCGTCGACGACGAGGCTGTCGTGGTCGTAGACCACGCGATAGATATCCCACGCCGTCTCATGCGAGATGAGATCCTCGACCACGTCTTTCATGACCAGCTGCGGATCGCGCTCCAACACGTCACCGTAGCCGCCGCCTGCCCCCTGGCAGATCATGTAGATTTCGCCTTCGTTGCACAATTCGAATGTCATGCCCATATCCTGGCTGGTGTACACGCCACCGGGGAGTGGGCGCTCGTTCATCAACCGTACGATATCGAATTCGTCTACCAGCTGCGGATTCGTCCTGAGTAGTTCGAAGATATTCACGCCCTTGATCTTGCATAGCTGGTAGGCCGGGCAGGAATAGCCACCGAAAAGACCTTGTGCCGAGGAGAATTTCGAGCCTTCGCAGCCGGTCATGAAGCCCCACAGCGCCGATCCGCGCGCGGTCGCGATCTGTTCGTAGCCGAGACCTCCGCGATACTTACCGAAGCCGACCCGATCTTTCGCGAGGCGCTGCGCGCCCAGCCGTATGATCGGCGTGTCTTCCTCTGCGATCTCGTGCTCGCCTGTATCGCACATGAAACCGAACACCGGTGATACGGAATGCTCGCCGTCGGCGTGGGAACGTGCTCCTTGCCCGTTACCGTTGATGTCGGCGCAGAAGTTCCCGGTGGAATCGCCGTGCTGCGTCAACCCGCCGTAGATCAGCGTCGCCGCCTGATCGTATTGCGAAGCGATAACGGCCGAATAACGGTGCGGCAGGCTGTAATTGAGTTTGTTCATCGGAATGGTCCAGATAACACAGGCCTTGAACAGTGGCATCAGGCTCATGGCCTGAGGCATTTCGCCTTCGGCGTCTATGATGGAGTTGCGATCGGTAATGATCTCGATGGGCGAAAGCACCGCCATCGTATGCGGCAGATCGGGCCAAATGTTCTGCAGCAGACCGGTGGCCAGCGCCGCCTTGAAGGATGCAATGTTGGTATTGACGGCACGGTTCAGAAACTGCGGCGCCGTGCCGCGAAAATCCAGCGTCATATGCTCGCCTCGCACCGTGATGGCGCACTGAATTTTCTGGATCGCATTTTCACGTAGCGTCGAGTCCATGAATGCCGCGACCCGCGTAGTGCCGTCCGGCAGCTCGCGGATGCGGCGGCGCATCTCCGTCTCCACATCTTCGAGATGGCTGCGCAACGTTCCGACGAGCGCTTCCGGACCGTACTGATCGAGAACCGCCGTGATACGGTTGCGCAGCCGGATCACCGCATGCAGCTTCACCTTCATATCTTCCAGCTGCAATTTCGGATCGCGTACCGAATTTTGCAGGAAGGTCAGCAGGTCGCGCTTGATCTGGAAGTTCTCCACGATCTTGAATGGCGGCATCTTGATGCCTTCGTCATACTTGCTTTCTGCGGCCGCCGGCATGCCACCGGGCTCACAGGCGCCGTTCTCGCCTTCATGGATGGTCGCAGACAGCCAGCACACCAGTTCGCCGCGGTAGAACAGCGGCATCATCATCGACTGATCGGTATTGTGGATGCCCCCATAGCGTGCGTCGTTATGGATAAAGCCATCACCATCCTTCACTCCCACGGTGGGATCATTCACCCAGTTCTTGAGAATGAATCGAATCGGATAGAAGCAGCAGGCGGCAAATGCGATGATGCCGTGCGGTGCAATCATCGCCAGATCGCCATTTGCGGTATAGATTCCCGTCACCAGGTCGCCCCACTTGGCGCCTGGCGCCGCACCCATTTGGTTGATCATCTGAAACGACTCGGACAACGCCGCATTGATCAGGCTGCGAATATGCTCCACCTGGTGCGGATCGAGTCCTTTGCGCAGGATTGCATCCTCCGCCGGCGTCCGAGGATTGATGGTGTGATCGCGCATGATCTGCGGGTCGGGGCCGAGGAACAGCCGATTCTCGGCAAGAAACTGCTCACGCAGTGCGGCGTCCTCAGCCGATAGCTCTGCCATCGCAGTCATATATGAACTCCGTCGTTTCCCGTCATACTCCGCGGCGCGTGAACCACACCGCACCCTGCGCGGCGGCGTAATAGCGCCAGCCGGGCTCCACCAGATAGGTCGTCGTGCGCGTCGTGACCAGCGCCGGACCTTCTATGCGGGTACCTTCCGCCAGTGCAGCTTCGTCGTACACGCGCGTCTCAATCGGCGCATCGTGCCCTACGAAATGACACTGACGCATGCCGATTGGTTCCGGGCGGTGACCCTCGCGGCCGTCGTCCTCGATGCCGGCGAATCCGACCGTTTTCTGACTGACGAATGAACACACCCTGATCGTGTTGATGCGGATGCCCGTCTCCGGCGCCTGGCTGCCGGCACCGAAACGTTCGCCGTAGCGCGTATGGAACTCATTGATGAGGCGCAGCACGTCGCCCTGCCCGTTCAGGCGTGTCCGCTCCGTCACCACCGCTGTCTGGACACGCTGATTTCCATACCGCATGTCGAGTTCCAGGCGATACTCGATGTCGTCCGCGGTGAAACCTTGTCGCAGCAGATCTTCCCGGCCTCTCAGCTCCAGCGCCGCGACCGTATCGTTGAATGCGGCGTAATCCGCGAAGAATTCCCGCGTATTGGCATCGAACAGGACTGTCCAGGTGCTCATCTCGTGGATGTGCATCTGATTCATATTGCCGGCGCCGACCGCCGAAAAGACGGAAGAGAACGGCGGGGCGAGCACGCGCTGTACCCCTAGTGCAGCGGCAATTCCGCAAGCATGCAGAGGGCCATTGCCGCCGTACGCCAGCACGGTGAAGTCCCTAGGCTCGTAGCCGTGTGTGCGCAGCTCCGTTGCAATGCCGTTCGCCATGTTGGCATCGACCGTGCGCTTGATCAGCTTGGCCGCGGCGACCGGAGTAAAATCGAGTTCATCGCACAAATGCTCGTCCAGCGCCTGCCTGGCGCGACGCGGATTGAGTTTGATGTGGCCGCCGGCATAGTTCGCCGGATCGAGATAACCGAGCACCAGGTCGGCATCGGTGACCGTGGGCTGCAGGCCGCCGCGATCGTAGCAGGCCGGCCCTGGATCCGAACCCGCGCTATCGGGACCCACCTGCACCGTCTTGAACATACGATCGTACTTGCAGATCGATCCGCCCCCTGCGCCCAACGTGACCAGGCGCACCATGGGGATCGACACCAGCCAGCGATCGATCACCGGATTGAAGTCGTAGTACCTGACGCCGCTGTCCACTACGATGCCGATGTCAAAGCTGGTACCGCCCATATCGGAGGCGACGACATTGCCCAGTCCCGTCTGCAACATAAAATGCTCGCTCGCTGCCACGCCGGATACCGGTCCGGAATGCACCGTCTGCAGCGCATCGGTGGAATTCAGCTGAGCCATACCGCCCGAGTTGTGATTGACGAGCATCGGCTTGGCGTAGCCGGCGCTACGCAAATTGAGTTCGAGTGTTCCCAGTCCGTGATACATCACGTTATGCAGGAATGCATCCATGATGGTCGACATGGCACGTGCGTATTCGCCCTTGCGACCCGCGACCTGATGAGACAGGAGCATCGGCACCGAGCCCAGGAGGCTGCCCGGATACTCATCCAGAAAAATCTCCCGCACGCGAAGTTCGTGTGCGGGATTGACGACGCTGTTGGTGAATACGACCACCAGGGCCTCGGCACCGGCATCGACCAATTCGCGAATACGTAGTCGAACGTCGTCCTCGTCCAATGCCATGAATACCTGGCCGAGGTAATCGACGCGCTCGCGCACTTCGCGAATCATCGGTATCGGCACAATCGGATCGGGCCGCCGGGCGTTGGGAATATCCATCTGACGGTCTTCCGACAGTCCCTCGCCATAGCCGCGTGCACGCGACAGGGGGATCATGCTCTTGAATCCCGTAGTCACCAGAACGCCGATACGAGGTCCTTTGCGCTCGATCAGCGCGTTCGTACCCAACGTCGTCGCATAACGCACGGAATCCACGCCCGACAGCAGGGTCTCCATAGAAACGCCGAGTTCATCGCACGCAGCCGCCAACGCCTCGTTGAAACCAAGTGCCAGATTGTGATGCGTGGTAAGCGCTTTGCTCTGGATATACCGATCGTGCCACACGACGAAACAATCGGTGAAAGTGCCGCCGATATCGACCGAGACTCGCTTCATGAATGGCCCCGGGTGTGCGTCAGTGGCCATGGCGGTGGCCGCGCTCGTGCAAGGCGCGCGCATCGAGCGTTTTCTCGAGCGCCAGATCGGGACCCGCCGGCACGTCCTTCACCTCGACTCGATCGCGCCATTGCAGCTTCAGTGCATCGATATCCAGTTCGATGTCGTGCAGCGGAGGATGGCCGGGAGGCAGGTACTCCGCTTCCATCAAGGTACCGCAGCCGGGGCAGTAGTATTCGAGGATGCGGCACCACTGCGGATCCGGCGAATAGGTGCGCTGATACAGCGCGGGATCGAGCAACGGCCGGTGTATTTCTCCAGGGTCACGGTCGTAGACCAGGAGGCCTCGCTTGTAGTTGTCGCGCGCATCGGCAAGATCTCGTTCACAGCGACGGCATTCCCAACGCTCCGCCTCCAGATCGATGCGTAAATATTCGGTGATGAGCACTTTCATGATTTGGACCGTACCGGAACCGATGCGGCTCGGCTCAGTAGAATGTCGCCTGCCGCATTGATTTCGAACCGCCAGCCGCGGTCCAGGCGACAGGTAAAGAAGGACTCTTCGATGACGGCGGGTCCTACTGCGCCACCCGGCTCCTCTTCGATACGATACAGCGGCAGGTCGCACGAGCCTTCATCGGTGTGCACGCGCCGGCTCGAGCGGCTGATGGCGGGCGGAACACCACGCTCCGAAGGGTCACCGAAGCTACCCTCCAACCGCGGATGCCGAATCGCCCGGACCACGGCGAGCGATACTTTGACCTGCGCATCCGCTTCGATACGGGGCGGGAGCTTGTCCTCCAGGAGTTCGATTCGCTGTTCGGCGCCTTCGACGAGCATCGTCAGTGTCTTCGTCACACTGCAGTCTTCCAATGCAAAGCCCTCCGCGAACATGCCGCGCTGAGCACGCAGCGTCAGGTCTGCGAGCACGGCCTGCAAGTGTTCATGGGTGACTTCAGGAAGCAACGCCTCGTACAGGTGCCCGATATCGGAGAAGCCGATGCCGAACGCCGAGAACACGGCCGCCAGCCCAGGAATGATCACGCGCTCGACGCCGATCGCTTCGGCAATCTTGCATGCGACGAGAGGCCCGCCGCCCCCGAACGCCGCCAGCACCGTATCCGGCGTAATCGACGTGTAGCCGCGCAATGCAGCAGCGATCTTCTCAACCCAGGCCGATTCCATCGCTAAAGCTGCCTGCTCGTCGCTCAGACCCAGCGGTTCGCCGACCTTCGCCATCACCGCAGAGCGAGCGCGTTCGAGATCGATCTTCAATTCGCCGCCAAAGAAGCCGGCCGGATCGAGCAGCCCCTGCACCAGAAAGGCGTCGGTCATCGTTGCTTCGCGGCCTCCCAGGCCGAAACATGCGGGTCCCGGCGCGCTGCCTACGCTCTGCGGCCCGACCCTGATGGCACCATCGATCGTCTCGATGATGGAACTGCCACCGACGCCGACGCTGACCACATCGCATAATGGGAAGCCGGTCATGACGCCTTCCACCCTGCCGTACCGATCGGCGCGCACCTCGTCTTTTTCGATCAGCCCGATATCGGTGGTGGTGCCGCCGACATCCATCGTCAGCAGACGCTGGAAGCCATAATGCCGCGCCAGTGCACGCGCGCCTTCCATCCCGCCGCGTGGACCTGAACTGTAGGTCTTGATCGCGATTGTCCTCGCCACACGCGCCGACTGGCCGTCATTGCGGAAAATCAGCAGCGGACGTTTCGCCCGGAACTCACGCAGCCCATGTTCAGCCCGATACAAAAAACGTTCCATGGCTGGATGCAGGAAGGCATTGAAAAGCGCCGTCCACGTGCGACGCGCGTCGTCGTCATCCACCAGGACTTCATGCGAATACAAAATCGGGATGGCTCCGAGTAGATGAGACGGGAATCGACGCAGCAGCAGGCGCTTGACGCGTTGCTCCTGTGCACTGCTGTCGCGGCCGGCAAAAGCAACCACGATGCGATTGGCGCCGGCTGAGGCAATCTGGTTGACAGCGCGCACCGCGGCTGCATCGAGCGTCGCGTCATCCGTCCGCGTGTCCAGCGTCGCGAATCGATCTGCAACCAGCGCGACGAACAGTTCCGCACAGCGCTCATCGTCGTACAGCCCGTCCACGGCGAGACCGCCGCCGGTGATCAGGCCCAACCGGGGACCTTTGCGTTCCACCAACGCGTTGGTGCCCTGAGTGGTGGAGTAGCGTATGTGATCAGTGGATGCAAGTAATGCGATCAGGTCTTCCTTGCCGTAGATCTGCCTGGACACCTTGATCAGTCCATCGAACACGCACTTGGACAGGTCGAACGGCGTCGTAACGCTCTTGGTGCGATACACGCGCTCGCCATCGATGACGCAAATGTCGGTGAGCGTACCGCCGTTGTCGATATTGATGAGTTTGGGCAGTGAAGCGGCGTTCATCGCTCCACATTACCGGTAGCCTCATCTACCATCGCTACCCGCACGGGTAGTTCTGTCGGGGCCTCGTCTCGGCGCGGGACAAGCGCCGCGTCGGATCGCCGGTCCGCTCCGCCGTTCAAGCGTGGCTGTCCGGCCCGGCGTCAGCCCAACGCGGCAAGCAGGCATGCCCGGGAGAATGCGGCCTTTGGAGAAGGCCGCCTTGGAGGATGTCGAGGATGTCGCCCTGGAAGATGCAGTTCCGAACGATGTCGTACTGGGTTCCACGCCGGCTTGTGCAGCTGGCCGGCTCGTCAAGCCTCTAACGCGGCCTTCACGCCCGACGTAAAACGCGAACCCGTCACACCATCTATGATGCGATGATCGTAAGTGATCGACACATGCACCGACGCGCGCACCTCGAGGCGGCCGTCTACGACCAATGCGCGCGGCTCGAGTGAACCAAAGAAAACGATGGCAGCGTGCCCTGCAGGCAACAACGCCGTACCGTAGTCCACACCACGGGCGCCCAGACTCGATAGCGCAATCAACCCGCCGGACATTTCGTCCGCAGAAAGCCGTCCGGCACGGGCGCGTTCCGTAGTGCTTCTCCAGACATCGCGGCGCCGCTCGAGATCAAAGACTCCGGCGTTGCGTACGACCGGGATGAGCAGGCCGCGTTGCGTGTCGGTCGCAATGGACACGTCTATCTCCCGATAGTAGACAATCTCGTCCCCCTCGATACGCGCCAACGCTTCGGGCACCTGTTGCGCTGCGTACACCAGCGCGTCCAGAAAGAAGTCCATGTACGACAATGCCCCGGCTGCCGCGTGCTTGCGACGTTCGAGCCCGGTCGCATCCACGAGCGTCCCCTGCGTGAACTGCGGCACCTGCCAACCTTGCTCCAACGCCCGAATCCTGGAGCGCTGGACGGCGTCGAGTGAAACCTTGCGAACGAACGGCCGCGCACGCGAAGCATCCTCCTGTGCGCCATCACCGGCGGCAGCCGCCGTGCGCACATCCTCCGGTGTGATGACTCCGTCCGGTCCTGTTCCGCAGACCCTGGCGAGATCCACGTTGAGCTCGCGTGCCATCGAGCGCGCTTTCGGCAACGCCGCCACTCGCGGCGCAGCGGTTCCCGACACCGCGTCCGGAACCGCCGCCGGCGGGGCCGGCGGCGGTTGCTCGACATCCGGTGCCGCCAGCGCATCGATCTGTGCGGCCGTCGGTTGTTCGTCCGCCTCGGCGGCGACCGCCAGCAGGGCGCCGACTGGCACCGTCTCGCCTTCCGGTGCGACGATTCTTACCAGCCGGCCGGGCCGCGTTGCCTGAACCGGCACGACGGCCTTCTCAGTCTCGATTTCGTACAGTTCGTCGCCAGTCTCCATGCGCTCGCCGAGTTGCTTGAGCCAGCGCACGACGGTGCCCTGCTCCATGGTCTGTCCGAGCCGTGCAAGCTGAATCCTGAACATCCTGGAGGTCTCCTCCCGATTCAACGGTTCGCCATTACTTCGCGCACTGCGGCGACGATATCGCCCACTTGCGGTACGACCATGGGTTCGAGCGCCGCATTTTGCGGAATCGGCACATCGGCTGCGCCGACACGCTTGATCGGGGCCTCCAGATGCATCAGCGCACGCTCCGCGACCACAGCGGCAACTTCACCGCCTGGACCACCGACAACCGGCGCTTCATGCGCCAGGACCAGCCGACCGGTCTTGCGCACCGAGGCGATGACGGTATCGAAATCGAACGGACGCACGCCGCGCGGATCGACGACCTCGATCTCGATTCCTTCGGCGGCCAGTTGCTCTGCGGCCTCCAGCGCCTTGACGGCCGTGGCTGACCAGGCCACCACGGTGGCGTCGCTGCCGCGCCTGGCGATCGCAGCCTGGCCGAGCGGCACGAGGTATTCCCCCTCAGGCACTTCTCCGGAAGTATTGAGCAGCGCCTTGTGCGGCAGCATCAGGACCGGGTTGTCGTCGCGGATGGCGCTTTTGAGCAATCCCTTCATATCGGCCGGCGTGCTGGGCGTAAGGACGTACAATCCGGGCGCGGACCAGAACAGTGCCTCCGGACACTGTGAATGCTCTGGTCCTGCAGCGCCGATCGCTCCTTCCGGTGCGATGATGACCAGCGGCACCGTGAATCGACCGCCATGCATATAGCGCCATTTAGCGGCCTTGTTGTAGATTTCGTCCATCGCGACTGCGACAAAATCCGCGAACTGGAGTTCCACCACCGGCCGCGTACCGGTAATGGCCGCGCCGACGCCCGCGCCGGCGATCAACCCTTCGGAAATGGGCGTATCGAAAATGCGGGTCGCGTCGAAACGGTTGCGTAAACCGCGCGTCAGGCCGAAAACGCCGCCGAAGGCGACATCCTCGCCCATGTAGAACACCATCGGGTCGCGCTCCATCTCTTCGCTCAGCGCTTCGATGATGGCTTGGGTATAGGTGATGGATCGTGGCACTTGCACTTCCCCTCGAACCGCTTCAAGCGTAGAGATGCTGGAAAATTCGCTCGCGCCCTGGCGCCGTTCCTGCCAGGGCCTTGCGAGCGGCCGCTTCGACTTCCTCGATGATACGGCTCTCGATACCCGGCAGGCGCCCCGCCGCCTCCGGTGCGCTGTCAATAAGACGCTGCTTCATCAGTAATATCGGATCGCGCTCGCGCTTGAGCCGGTCCAGTTCAGCGCGATCACGGTATTCCTGCGAATCACCTTCGTAGTGACCGCGGAAGCGGCAGGTCATCGCCTCGATGAGCATTGGCCCCTCGCCGCGCCGCGCCCTCGCAATGGCTTCGCGTGTGACCTCGAGCACCGCCACGACGTCCTGCCCATCGACGACCACTCCCGGCATGCCATAGGCCGCGGCACGACTGGAAATGCGCTCGACCGAGGAACCGCATTCGAATGGTGTCGATACGGCCCAGCCGTTGTTCTCGCAAAACCAGACAATGGGCAACTTCCACAGGCCCGCTGCGTTCGCAGCCTCATGAAACGTGCCGCGATTGGCCGTGCCGTCGCCAAAAAAACACAGTGTGACCTGATCCGTCTTGCGCAGCCGGGCCGAGAGCGCCGCGCCCACTGCGATATTGAACGAACCGCCTAGTGTGCCGCTCTGACCTAAAATACCCAATTCCGGCCATGCGGTATGAACGATACCGGCACCCATTCCACGCGTGGATCCCTCCATGAAGCCCAGAAAGTCCGCGTATAGGACGTCCAACGGCATGCCGCGCGCAATCATGTAGCCGCAGCCCCGATGCGCGTATAGCAGGTAATCCGTCGCACCGAGCGCCGCTATGGCTCCGACCTGCGCCGCTTCCTGTCCGCGCCCTGCGTGATAGAAGCCCGAGATGCGCCCTTCGGCGATCAAGTCCAGCAGGCGCTGCTCCCACGCGGCGCAACGAAACATCTTCTCGTATAGATCCAACCATGTCGGCAGATCGGTGCTCGGCTGATTCAGTTCGGCTCTTGTCGCCATGTACAGGGTCTCCGCTTACTCGATAACCGTGGTTGTGCCGGCATCCGACCCCGAACACACCAAGTGCAGATCGCGTATCTCACCAGAACGCGTCCATCTGTACGCGATTTCCTCCGGTAAGGCCATGACGGGCTGCTGCTCCAGAATCTCGAAGCATGAGGGAATCGCGTGCAGCGCAGTGCGACGCCAATGCAGCCTTGCTCGTGGCAAGCGTCCTATCCGGCAGTCGGGATCAACTTGACGGACGATCCACCCGTTATTCCCTCACGCTGGTCGATCTAAGCTAAAGGATGACAGCGAAGATCGACTACTACCCGTTAGTGTAGTCATGGCTGTGGACCACCGACCCGAATCGGCGCCGCAGCACCGTCGTGCATCGCGAATGCGGAGCCCGGCGTGCGTCGCCGAAATCGTATTCTCGCTCGAGCATGGCCCAGCGAGCTCGTGATGGGTCGCGCCAGACGGCTTCGTCATCCCTGTCCGACATCGGGTGAAAACATGCGCAAGTCGCGCGGGGTCGCCTCAGACGGCTTTCGTTCTCCCTTCCGACAGCCGGGACCACGATACGCGGGAATCACCGTACCGGGCGACATCCAGTCCTTCCGTGCGAACCTCAGGCCGGTATCCAGTCATGAGATCGGCAATCAGTCGGCCCGATCCGCAGGCCATGGTCCAGCCCAGCGTACCGTGGCCGGTATTGATGAAAAGATTGCGATACGGACTGGTACCGACGATCGGCGTGCTGTCGGGCGTCATCGGCCGCAAACCGGTCCAGAATTCTGCCTGCGGGAGTGCGCCGCCGCCCGGGAACAAATCGTTGATGACCATCTCGAGAGTGGACCGTCGACGTCGGTTCAGCCGCAGATCGAAGCCGGCGAGCTCCGCGATGCCACCGACGCGAATACGATTCTGGAAACGCGTGACGGCAACCTTGTAGGTTTC
>Ga0172382_10005286_pt1 | contig 19335 bp, 18 predicted proteins | sample Leawel138RmetaG_FD_122245 | JGI IMG/M metagenome (GOLD analysis project Ga0172382, IMG submission 122245) | Leachate microbial communities from a municipal landfill in Southern Ontario, Canada - Leachate well 138R metaG | ecosystem: Engineered > Solid waste > Landfill > Unclassified | place...
AAAAATCAGTGGCGAATCGCGTCATCGGCAGCGCGTTCATCGCGGATTCATCGGAATCGCTGTTCCGGACGCGTTGATCAGACGTTCCCTAGGAAGCGTTGGAACGCAGATGGCGGATCCGGTTGCGAGAGTGGACGAAAGCGGCGATGAAGTAATCGACCCCTTTAGGTCGCCGCTTGTCTGGTGCGGCGTTCCATCGAACGGGATGGTCTCGATTCCGGCCAGGCCTCGTCACCGACGTGCTGCGGCTCGATCTGTTTGAGGCTCATCTTTCGCGCGCGACAGTTCGGCAACTTCAGCTGAAAGCTCCATCTTGCCCCGTGCGCTCGGGGATACCACTCCGCCACGGGGACTGACGCAGGAATGACGATGGCTCGGTAGCTTGGCAGCCAATTCACGCCAAAACGCCGAGGAACCGTCGATGAATATTCCGCCACGTCACGAACCGCGCACGGCATTACCGTCCGGGCACCGAAAGAGACCGCTCGTCGCCCTCGCCCTTTCCCTTGGGGCGTTGCTGGGCTTCGCGCAACCGATGCCGGAAGCAAACGCAGGGCTGCCCATGGACGAGGGTTTCACCTGCAAGGTCGGATGGGTCAGCCCCGGCTCCAACAATCGGATTCGCTTCCTGGGTGCGAAAGGACAAGGTGGCCAGGTGACGACTACGGTCGCTCCCGGGGAGATAACCGGCCTCGGGTGGGCGACGGTTGTCCTGGATTCCAAGACATCGTCGGAAAGGAGATGCTCGGTGCACGCGCTGCTCGAACTCCAAGGGATCGGCAAGCTGGAAATATCGGAGCGGAGATCGCCTATGCCGCAGTATTCGTGCACTCTTGCGCCAAACGACGGTTCGATCATCGACGCTCAAGCGAGCGGTCTGTGCAAGTATATCGGCCAATCTTTCTGGAATATTCAATTACCTTGGGAATGAGGACCTGCCTCACGGCTTGGATATCGCGCGAGATAATGCGTGAGCTCCCAAATCGAGGCGGGTCAGCAGCCCTTGGGAAATGCCGCTTGAGTTCCGGACAGGATCTACTCGGAAAGACCAATGAACGCTTCGCAGCGCGCGGGTACGATCATTGCGTGCCGTCGTAGGCGCGCCCACGGTCGAGCATCTCCGGGGTACCGATCAGCTCGTTCAGCGAGCGAAAGTCGAACATCCGGTCGACGAACGGTGCCGTTGTGCCGTGCTCACGGAGGCTGCGAAGGTAGCCCTGCAAGGCGTGCACCAACGCACGCACCGTACCGCCTGGGAAAATCACCACGCGGTAACCGAGGCGCTGGAGATGTTGCGCGTCGAGCAAGGGTGTCTTTCCCCCCTCTACCATGTTCGCGAGCATCGGCGCACGAGGGCCGAGGCGTTGCGTCGCGCTGCACATGTCGTCCTCGCTGCGTAAGGCTTCCACGAAAAGCACGTCGGCGCCTGCCTCGGCGTAGCGCTCGGCGCGCTCGAATGCGCTTTCCAGCCCCTCCACTGCAGCCGCGTCCGTTCGCGCCACGACCAGAGTCTCCTCTGACCGTCGCGCGTCCACCGCAGCGCGAATCTTGCCGATCATCTGCGCAGTGGGAATGAGTGACTTGCCGTCGAGATGGCCACACCGCTTGGGCATGCTCTGATCTTCGAACTGTACGGCTGCGGCCCCGGCACGCTCCAGCACCCGCATCGTCCGCGCGACGTTCAGCGCGTTGCCGAAACCGGTGTCCGCGTCCACGATCAGTGGCAAATCCACTCTTTCCGCAATGTTTCCAACGACCTCCGCTACATCGTTGAGTGACAGAAACCCGATGTCGGGACGAGCGAACCGGGTGTAGGCCAGGCTCGCCCCCGACAGGTAGGCCGCTTCGAACTTGGCATCCCGTACGAGCAGGGCGGACATGGCGTCGTGCACGCCCGGTGCCACGAGGATGCGTTCCTCCAGCAGCCTGCTACGCAGCATCAGGGGCGCGCCCTGTGGGAGCGGACCGTACGGCGCCGCTCTTGATCCGCTTCTCCAGAAGCGCCAACAAACCGCCTTCGCGCACCATCTCGAGCAAGTGCGGCGGTACCGGCTCGCAGGTCAACACCACACCCTGCGTCAGGTTGTGGACCCGTGCCGCATCGAGATCGACCGCCACCCGGTCGCCGGCGCGGATGGTGCCCGCCTCGGGGCAGACAAGCAGCGGAAGTCCGAGGTTGAATGCATTGCGGTAGTACAGGCCGGCGAACGACACCGCCACCACTGCGGCAATGCCGAGATGCAGCAGTACGCCAACGGCCTGCTCGCGAGAGGAGCCCGTGCCGAAGTTGCGTCCCCCAACCAATACATCACCCCGCTGCACGCCGGTGGCGAACGCAGGGTCGACCGCTTCCAGGCAGTGGCGGGCGATGCCCTCGATGCCGAGCTTCATCGCAAATCCGGGAGCGAGCATGTCGGTGTTCAGGTCGTTGCCCACAACCCATGCCCGGCCACCTTCACGGGTCGAGGAAATCAAAGCAGCTCCCGCGGATCCGCGATCTTCCCGCTGAGGGCGGAGGCCGCGACGGTGTACGGCGACCCCAGGTAGATCTGCGCCGACGAGGCGCCCATGCGGCCCTTGAAGTTTCGGGCGGTCGTCGAGATGGCAACGACGTCTTCCTCGAGCCGGTATGCGCCGTAGCCTGCACAGGCGCCACAGGCCGTCGGCAGCAGCTCGGCGCCGGCGTCAACGAGCACCTGCAGGATTCCTTCGTCACGCGCGATGGCCTGATCGCGCTGACTGGCGGGCGCGACGAGCAAGCGGACGTGGCTCGCAACGCGATGCCCCTTCAGAATCTCGGCTGCCATCCGCAGATCCGCGAGCTTGGCTCCCGTGCACGCTCCGATATATGCAACATCGATGCGGACATCCTGGAACGTGCTTGCCGGCCGAGTTCGTGCGGGACTGTGCGGTTCCGCCACCTGGGGCTCCAGCACCCTGGCATCGAAGACCTTCTCGTGCAGGATCGGCGCGCCGTGGTCGGTGTGCCAACCGGCTGCGCTCACGTCGGTCACGCCTGCCTGCTCCAGCCACTGCAGCGTGACCTCGTCCGGCGCGACGAGGCCTGCCTGGCCGCCCAGTTCAGCCGTCATATTGCAGATCGTCATACGTTCTTGCATTGAAAGCGCCGACACGGCTGCACCGGCATACTCGATCGCCTGGTACTTCCCGCCGTCCATGCCGAGGTGCCCGCATAGGAACAGCATCATGTCCTTGGCCGATACGCCGGGCTCGAGACGATTGTCCCAACGTAGCCGAATCGTATGCGGCACGCACAGCCAGATCTCGCCCGTCACGAGCACGCCGAGCATCTCGGTGGACCCGATGCCGAACATGTACGCACCGAAGGCACCCCCGGTGACGGAGTGGCTGTCGCCGCCGACCGCAAGCATCCCGGGCTTGACGTAGCCGTTCTCGGCCACCACGACGTGACAGATGCCCTCGGCGTCGTGGAACCTGCGCACGCCGGCTTCCTTCGTCCAGTCGCGCGCGATCTGGACGATGCGCCGGCTGTCTTCATCGACTGGCGGCACGAAGTGATCGGTTACCACGACGACCTTCTCCGGGTCCCAGACGCGCGCACCCAATCGATCGAGCATCGGCTTCACACGTCGCGGGCCGCCGGAGTCCTGCATCATGGCCAGATCCACGCGGCAAGTCACGATCTCGCCGGGTGTCACGGCCGGTCGACCACTGGCGCGGGCGATGATCTTCTGGGCAATCGTTTGCGGCGTTGCCGAGCTTCCCATTTCCTCTACACGATTTCCGAAGCGCCGACGGCCGCCCGCTCGGACGCAGGAGCAAACCCAAGCGGGAGGCCTGCGCTTGCGACGAAGCCGTACAAGGCCTCGCCGGGCAGCGCACGCTCGAGCACGCCCCGCGCCTCGATCAGCTTCATGATGTCGATGCCGGTGCGCAGCCCCATCGCCTCCAGCAGGAAGACGAGATCCTCGGTCACGATGTTGCCGCTGGCGCCCGGTGCGAAGGGACAGCCGCCGATGCCGCCCAGGGACGCATCAACCGTAGTCAGACCGACGTCCAGTGCCGCCACCACGTTGGCGAGCCCTTGTCCGCGGGTGTTGTGCAGGTGGATGCCGCTAAGACGCTCACGTCCGATTGCGGACCAGACCGCTCTCGTCAAGTTCCGCACCTGAGTGGGATTGCCGTAGCCCGTCGTATCGGACAAGCCAACCTCATCGGCCCCGGCGCGGATCGCCATTTCCGCGAGTTCGACGACCTTTCGCTCCTGGACCGGTCCTTCGATCGCACAACCGAACGCGGTCGACAGGCCCACCTCGAAGCTCGGGCGCGATGCACGCGGCACCTCTGCGATCATCGACGCAATCGCGCGCACCTCGTCGATCATCTGCGCATGGCTGCGCCGAACGTTGCGCAGGCTGTGCGACTCGCTCACCGAGACCGGGATCGTGATCTTGTGCGCTCCGGTCTCGACGGCGCGTAGGGCACCCTTGAGGTTGGGAACGAGCACCGCCACGACAACCCCCGGGATCGCCCGGGCGTGTGCCACGATCTGATCCGTATCCGCGAGCTGCGGTAGCAGCTTCGCCGGAACGAACGAACCGACCTCGATCTCACGCACGCCGGCCGCGGCGAGCGCATCAATCCAGGCCTTCTTGTCAGCGGTGGACATGACGGGCGAGATGCTCTGGAGTCCATCCCGAGGACCGACCTCGCTGACCAGCACGTCGATTTCGATGCCAGCGGCCACGGCGCTCATTCCTCCGCCTTGGCAGGCGCGGCCGTCGCCGAAAATGCCGCGAGAATCGCACTCGGACTGGCGCACCACGCCCGAGGCTCGGCGGCCACATGCGCCAACACGGTCTCCAGATGCTTGATGCGGTGCGGCTGCCCCATCACCCATGGATGCAGCGACACCGTCAGCAGGCGCCCGCCCTGCCCCTGCGCTTCGTCGAGAAGGAACTGGAACGCATCGATGACCTGTTGCGCCCAGGAGGCCTCCGAATGCTGGTTTTCGAGGACGACGAAGCGATCCTCCAGTTCGGTCGACAGCGGCAGGGACCACAAGTCACCGCTGGCGGTATGGAAGCGGTACGGCAGCTCGTCATTCACCCAGTCGCAGAAATACTCGATTTCGTTCTCGCGCAGAATCTCGGGCGTGTTCGCCGACTGGAGCTTCCCGGGGCTCAGCCATCCCCTGACCGGAGCGCCGGTGCGGCCGCGCAGCGTAGCGAGCGCGCGAGCCACGAGCTCGGATTCCTGGGCGCGCTCGAGTCCGCCGGCATGTGGCGTATCCATGCTCCACGAGTGGCCGAGGATTTCGCCGCCGAACGCCACGATCGCGTCGATCAGCGCCGGATAGCGCTCGACCAAGCACGCATTGATGGCGAAGCTCGGCGTGATGCCATGCCGGGCGAACGCGTCCAGGAACCGGTAGACGCCGACGCGATTCCCGTAGTCGCGAAGCGTGTAATGGCGCAGGTCGGGGTACGGCATGCTCATCGAGCCCGGCAGCTTCACCGGCTTGCCGGACGGGTTCAGCGGAAAATGCTGCAGGCTGACGTTGAACCACACCGCCACTGAAGCTCCGCTCGGCCACGCGACCGGCGGACGATTCGCCAACATCGACCACTCGTACCGGTCATGGTCCATGCCATAGCGGCGCTTTGGGTATTCGAGGTGTGTCGTTTCCAGAGGCATGGTCATTCCCCCTGCGCCTCGCCCCGGCGCGAGATGTCCGCACAAGCCTCGTCGTAGCAGTTCGCCAGGTAGTACTCGGCAATCTCACGCCCGGTCGTCACCCAGACGTCGGAGTGCCCCGTCACATACTCCAAGGCCTCCTCGAACGCCCTCAAGCGGTGCGGGCAACTGACTTGGTAGTTGTGCGTGGGGATGCACATCACCGTGCCGGACTGCGCCCCTTCGGCATACAGTCGGTCGAAGGCATCCTTGATCATCTGGCCGTAGCGACGCGGCTCGATCTTGTTGACGACGTACGCAATGGTGTCGTTGAGTTCCAGCGAATACGGTATCGACACGAAGCGCTGGCCTCCCCGGACCCGCAACGGCGTCGGCTGGTCGTCGTGGAAGAGGTCGCACGTGTACAGCCCGCCCAGTTCCGCGAACAGGTCGATCGTGACCTCGCTGTGCGACAACGCCGGGGCCAGATAGCCGACCGGCCGCCGGCCGACCGCCGCCTCGATGGTCTCGATGGAGTCGAGAATCATCGCGCGCTCCTGCTCCTCGCTCATCCCATACGTGTAGCGCGTGTTGTAGATGCCATGGGTAAAGAACTCCCAGTCGCGCTCCTTGCACAGGTCGATGATTTCCGGGTGGTGCTGGCACAGCGCCGCGGACAGTGAAACCGAACCTCGGACGTTGTACTTGTCCAGCACCTTCATCTGCCGCATGTGTCCCACCCGGTTGCCGTAGTCGCGGATGGAGTAACCGGGAACGGCAGGGAAAGGATGGGGCCAGGGCGCACGGTGAGGGTTTTGCGGAGGGTCCAACTCGTAGAACTCGATGTTCGGCGCCACCCAGAACGCCACACGAGCGCCGTTTGGCCAGCGAATCCGCGGCCGGTCGCGATAGGGCCAGTAACCGTAGTAACCAGGATCCTCCTTCATCGGGCCTCCTCGGTCTGCTCGGCCGCGACTTTCTCGAGCCACCACAACGTCTCGTTCACGTCGACCACGTCGGCGTACTTCAGCATCATGTCCGTGAGGTTCGCGAAGTGGTAGCTTTCGTGCTTGTCCGCCACGCATTGCTCGGGAACGATCGTGCGGTACCCGCGCGACAGCGAGTCGACCGCGGCGGCACGCACGCACCCGGAAGTGGAGCCCCCGGTGATGACGACCGTGTCGACCTTGTGCCAAACGAGCAGCGACTGGAGCGGCGTTTCGAAGAAAGGCGACGGCATGCGCTTGCAGTAAACGAGATCGCGCCCGTGCTCGACCTCACACCGGTCGTCCAGTTGCGCGCGGCGCGATCCGTGCTTGATGTTCTGCAGCGAGTCGGGCGTGTTGGTGCGTGTGCCCCACACGCCCGCATCCTCGCCGGACTCGGAGTAGGCGACGTACGTCCATACGACCGGCCAGCCGAGGCGGCGAAACCGGCGTGCAAGCTCGTTTACGTATTCGATCTGGCGCGGGTCGGTCTCATACGCAGTCTTGAACTCATCGACCTTCGTGTAAGCGCACTGCAAATCGACGTTGACTAGCGCTGCCTTCGTCCCGTAGCCAAAGCGAGCGCGATTCGGATTGACCTTCACGTCTTCCCATATCTGGCGGGCGGTCTTGTTCGAAAGCTCCATGCAATGACTCCTCTTGGGACAAGGGTGCTACCGTGCGGCAGTGTGAATCGGCAGATAGATCCAAGGACGCTCTTCGCGGTCGCGCGCCTGAAACGCACGAATCGATTCGTCCAACCGCAACGTCAGCGCCACGGGATCCAGCCCCTCGAGCAGCATTTCGCGCTGAAGATGCCCGATCCGGAAGCGGTACTCGGTTCCATCCGGGGCCCGCACGACACAGCGAAGAAGGTCAACCGTCAACGGACCGTCGAGCGTCTGCGTCGCCAGCTCATGGATGGCGGGCTCGGCCAGCTCGACCGGCAGCAATCCGTTTCTGATGCAGTTGTTCTGAAAAATGGCGCCGAAGCTCGGGGCGATGACGGCACGGATACCGAACTCGCGTAGCGCCCAGACGGCATGCTCGCGCGAAGATCCACAGCCGAAGTTCGGTCCGGCCAGCAGGATGGAGGCTTTCGCATAGGCCGGCTGATTCAGCACGAAAGCCGGATCCGGTGCTCGAACGGCTTCGTCCAGGTAACGCCATCCGGCGAACAGACCGGCGGACAAGCCAACCTTCGATACGCGCTTCATCTCCCGCGACGGAATGATGGCATCGGTGTCCACGTTCGCACGCATGAGCGGCGCCGCAATGCCTTGGTGCACGGCGAACTTGTCCACGCTCAGCCCCCCAGAAATGGGCGCGGATCGGCTATGCGGCCGGCAATCGCACTGGCCGCCGCTGTCGCCGGACTGGCGAGATGCGTACGCACTCCGACGCCTTGGCGACCCTCGAAGTTTCGGTTGGTCGTACTCACGACTCGCTGTTGCGGGGCGAAGCCCTCGCCGCCCGCGAAGAAACACAGCGAACATCCGGCGGCTCGCCATTCGAAGCCCGCATCCCGGAATATGCGGTCCAGTCCTTCGGCCTCGGCGTCGCGCTTGACTTGCATCGACCCCGGAACGCAGATCGCTTTGACACCCGGGGCAACCTTGCGTCCGCGCAAGACCTGGGCGGCGAGCCGCAGGTCCGGGAGCCGACTGTTCGTGCACGAGCCGATGAAGACGGCGTCGACGGGGACGTCGTCCAATCGCTGACCGGGCCGCAAACCCATGTATCCCAGCGCGCGCTCCATTCCCCGTCGCACGACCGGATCGTGCTCTCCCTCGGGAGCGGGGACGCGCCCGTCGACCCCCACCGCATGCTGCGGGCTCGTGCCCCAAGTCACCATCGGCGGGATCAGCGTGGCGTCAAAGGACGCCTCGCGGTCGAAGCGCGCCTCGTCGTCGGTGCGCAACGTGCGCCAATGCGCGAGCGCCCGCTCCCAGAGAGCGCCGGTTGGGGCGTACGGTCTGCCCGCGAGGTACTCGAACACCGTATCGTCCGGCGCGATCACTGCGGTGAAGGCGGAGAACTCGACCGCCATGTTGCACAACGTCATGCGCGCTTCCAGCGGAAGCATGCGTACCGTGGACCCTGCGAACTCCAATGCGTGCCCGCCCGCCCCGCTCGCCGACTCACGACCGATCAGCCACAAGCTGAGATCCTTGGCGGTCACCCCGTGCCCTGGCGTTCCTTCGAAGCGGATGCGCATCGTCTTGGGCCGCGCGACACGCAACGTTTGCGTGGCCAGGACGTGCTCGGCATCCGAAGAGCCGATGCCCCAGGCGAGCGCACCGAGCGCGCCCTGCGTACAGGTGTGGCTGTCAGGGCAGACCACGGTCGCGCCGGGCAACACGATTCCGAGCTCGGGGGAGATCACATGCACGATCCCCTGGCGCGGGTCGTGAATGTCGAACAGCGTGAGCCCGAAGCGACGAGCCGCATCGCGGGTCGTGCGAATGAACTCCTTGCCGCCCGGCACCGGAGTGTCATCGCCGCGCTCCGGCGAGGTATCCACGATGTGATCCATCGTGCAGAAAGCCAGTTCCGGATGGCGTACGCCGCGACCATCCTGCTCCAGCGACGAAAGGGCAATGCTGCCGGTGCGCTCGTGCAGGAACAGACGATCTATGTGCAGCAGGCTCGTCTGCTCGTCCAGCTCCGTGACGACGTGCTGACGCCACAGCTTCGCGAACAGCGTCGCAGTCGGGGTTGCCGGCATCAGGCTGCCCTCACGACACCGTCTTCCAGCAGCTTTGCGATGGCCGCCTCGTCCAGACCAAATTCGCGCAACACTTCCAGCGAATGCTCGCCTGCGTGCGGCAGATCCCGGCGCAAACCCATTCGGCTCCCGTTCATCTCGATCGGTAACGCCGGCAGCCGCGTCTTCTCCCCGGACGGCAGCGTCAAAGGGATGAGACCGCCTCCGAAGTTCAGGTGGGGATCGTCGAACAGGTCCTCGGGCTTGGACACCGGCGCGAACGGAAGCCCGACCGCCTCCAGGCGCGCCATCAGCTCGTCCTTGTCGTAGAGGCGCATGCGCTCGCGGATGGGACCGAGGATCCGGTCGCGATTGCGCACGCGATCGGCATTGGTCTGCAGATCACCGTCCGACAGGAACTCCGACAGTCCGAAGGCATCGCAGAACTTGCGCCACTGCGAGTCGGTGACGACGCCGGCGAAGACCATCTCGCCGTCGCGCGACTCGAAGATGTCGTAGACCGCCCATGCCGAACGCCGCTGGGTCATCGGTGGCGCCGGCGTGCCGGTCACTGCCTTCTGTGCCATGTGCTGACCGACCATGAAGGCAGTAGTCTCGAAAAGCGAGGTCTTCACTTCCTGCCCGCGCCCCGTCCGTTCGCGCTCGCGCAGTGCCGCCAGGATGCCGATCACGCCGAACATCCCGCCGGTGACATCGATCACGGACGCACCCGCGCGCATCGGCCTCCCGGGCAGGCCGGTCATGTAGGCCAGTCCACCCATCATCTGCGCGACCTCGTCGAGCGCCGTCCGATGCTCGTACGGCCCTGTCAGGAAACCCTTGGCCGAGCAGTAGATGAGCCCAGGGACTTCGTCCGAGAGCGTGTCGTAGCCCAGTCCCTTTTCCGCCATCGCGCCAGGACGAAAGTTCTCGATCATCACGTCGGCACGGCGCACCAGACGAAGCGCGAGCTCACGGCCCCTGTCGCTGTCCAGATCGATGCACAAGCTGCGCTTGTTTCGGTTGTACATCGGGAAATAGCCCGCACCCGAGCCGACGAGACGGCGCGTGCCGTCGCCCTTCAGTGGCTCCACCTTCACGACGTCGGCACCCAGGTCCGCGAGGATCACACCGACCGTCGGCCCCATGACCATGTGCGTGAACTCGACCACCCTCAGGCCGTCCAGCGGCCGCGAACCGGGAGCGGCGTCCTCAGTTCGAGAAGTAGTGGACATTGGGTTTGGCGCCCTTGTCAGGCAAGAGCGTGAACGTGTTCTTGCGGCTGAGCACCTTGTTTATCGGGCTGTCTCCGCCATCGACGAAACCGAAAATGCGCGCCTCGGTGGGGCATGCCTCGACACACGCCGGCATCAGCCCCTCGTCTATGCGGTGGTAGCAGAAGTCGCACTTCATGGCCACGCCGCGCGGCGCCTTGTGCACGCTGGGGTTGACGTACTGCCCATCGCCGGACGGGAAGCTCGTGCTTTCGTTCTCCACGATGTGGCGCTGGTCATAGGGACACGCCAGAGCGCAGGCGCCGCAGCCGATGCAAGCGTCCCAGTTCACCAGCACGATGCCATCGGGACGCTTGTACGTCGCCTTCGTCGGGCATACCGGGATGCACGGCGCGTTGTCGCAGTGGTTGCACAGGGTGGGCACGAACTGCCGATTCGCATTCGGATACTGTCCGACCTCCTTTTCGAGGATCGTCGTCAGCAATACCTCGTTGGGCGCACTGTGCTCGACCTTGCAGGCGACTACGCAAGCGTTGCAGCCGTTGCACCGATCGAGATCGATCGCCATCGCATACTTGCTCATCGCTTTTCGGTCTCTTGAAATCCACGGGTGATGTATCGCATCGCCAACTCCCATCACGCCTTACGCACCCGGACCCGCACGCAAGAGTCCACTTGACCGGTGACCAAGTCGATTCGCCTTTCGCTGGGTGGTGGCAGCAGGTTGTTGAAGCTCACGCCCTTGTTGTGAGCCACCGGCTTGCGGCGTGCCCAGTGACCGAACATGCCCGGGATGCCAAGACACTCGGGATGGATCAGTTCGGTCACCCGCAGCGTGCCGCGCTCGCGGCCATACGGGGACTCGATCAGTACCGTGTCACCGTCGTTCAGTCGCTTGGACTGCGCCGTCGCGCGATTCATCATCACGCAATACGCGTACGGATTTCCGCGCGAGATCTCGTCGATCCAGGGATTCTCGGCGGTGATCGAGAAGGTCTGGAACGGGAGCTTGAAGTTGACGATGAGCAGGTCGTAGTCGCCGTGCTCGTGCAGCGCCTCGCAAGGATAGAACTGCAGCAGCGGTTGGTATGGCGAGGTATCCCACTCGCGCAGCCCGAGGCTGTCGGCTACCGCCTTGACATCGCGCCCGACGTCGATCAAGTGCTCGAAGTAGATGGGTATGCGGGCTTTCAGAAACGGACGCGGAAAGGCCTCGGCCAGCGTCTTCTCGCGAGTGATCGTACAAGCGGTCTTCTCCAGCTTGTCGATCTCGAAATGCTCACCCACGATCGATTTGGCCTGGCGCTCGGCGATGTCCCGAACCGAGTACCGCTTGCTCGTGTCCAGCTTGAATCGATCGGCAATGTTCCACACGCGGTTGCCCGCCGCATAGAGCTTCTCCAGGATGCCAAGGCGAGATGCCAGCTCCAGGTAGACATCGGTCCATGGGCGTATGCCTTCGGGCGGCGGCAGCACCGGCTGGCGCATCAGCCAGAACCATTCCCCGGGCCCCGGCGTGATGAAGGCATAGGGGTCATTCGCCGGAAACAAGTCCCAGCGTTCGTAGTCGTGCGAGTCAGGCAGGACGATGTCCGCGAACTCCACCGTCTCGTCGATGCCATCGGCGAACGAAACCTGGAATGGGATCGACCGCAACACCGAGGCCATTGCCTCGCGGTTGTGGCTGTTCATCATCAGGTTCGTGCGACCGTGCAGCAGGACCTGCGGTCGGTACTGCAATCCGAATCGTTGCGCTTCGGCGATGCCGAGCGGGTACAGCCCCCGAGTGAAAAGCGCCGTCGGGAACAGTTCGCGCAGGTCGAAGGTCGACGGCGCCTTCGCCTGCGCCGGCGGGTACGGCCGGCTGTACTTGGTGATGATCTCGGCCGGGACGAGCATGCCGTCCTCGTCCGCCTCGATCTCCCAGTACGGACCGATCGGGTTGACGCCGCGCTGCCCGCCCGGAACGTCGATATTGCCCACCATGACGTTGATCAGGTGGATCGCCATCATGGTGTGGAAGCCGCCCTTGTGCGCGCCGGAGCCTCGCTTGAAATGGATTCCGGCCGGACGGAACGGCAGACTGCGACCATCCAGTTCGATCGTGCTGCCGATGCGTGCCGCCTGCGTGAATTCGCGGGCCAGGCGCCGTATCGTCTCGGCGGGCACGGTCGTGATCTCGGACATCTTCTCGATCGAGATGCCCTTGAGGTGCGTGGCCAGGCACTGAAACGCAGGTCGTACGACCTGCCCGTTCACCTCGAACGCCCCCTCCAACGCCATGGCGGAGGCTTCGACCTCATCGAAGGGCCGGGCTTCCCCGGCTGCCGCATCCCATACCAGCGGCTTGCCGCGACCTCCGTCGCGCACGTAGTGGCCATCAGGGCCGATCAGGTAGGGCGCGTTGGTATGTTGGCGCAGGAACGGGTAGTCCACCGCCCGCAGATCCACGATCATCGCGCGCAGCATTCCCAGCGCAAGGGCGCCATCGGTCCCCGGCCGGATCGGTACCCATTCGTCGGCCTTGGCGCAGGCATTCGTGCAGAACGGATCGATGACCACCATCTTGGCGCCGCGCGCTCGCGCGTCGGCCAACTTGTGGGCGGCATGCAGCGGGATCGTCTCGACGAGGTGTCCCAACTGCGTGCCCCACAGCACCAGGTACTCGCCCAGATCGAGGTCGAGCTCCCCGTTGAATGATCCGTTGACCAGCAGGTTCGCCACGTGCGGAGCCGATCCGCAGTAGTCGGCGCGATTCCAATGCAGGTTCGGGGTGCCGAAGGCCTCGCCGAAGGCCTTGCTGATGCCGTAGGCGGGCAAGTCGAAATGCGCGATGACGAGCCCGCGCGGATCCTCTTCGTACACTTTCTTCAGCCGGGCCGTCACTTCGTCCAGTGCCTCGTCCCAGCCGATCTCCTCCCACTGCGGATCCACGCCGACGCCCTTCTCGGGATTGCGCCGACGTAGCGGCTTGCGAAGCCTCAGCGGGTGGTACAGATCGAAGAAGCGGGCCTTGCCCTTGGCGCAGATGTGACCACGAGAATTCGGCGCCTCCGGATCACCGACGACGTCGACGACCTTGCCGTCGACGCGGTGCACCTTGATGCCGCAGCAGTTGTAGCAGCCCAGGCACACGGTAGGCACCCACTGGTCATCATCCTTGCAGGTGGTGTCCAACATAGTCATTCCTGTTCGGTCAGCCTCGTTCCGAGGAGCTCAGATCACGGGGCTGTACATCCCAACTTTCAAGAAGGCGTGCCGCAGCGCGAAGTCGCCGCCCAGGCGGGCGGTTGCGGCAATCGCGAAAAGCGCGGTCAGGTGCCCACCGAGGGCGGCCCACAGCGCGAGGGCGAGCGGCAGGCCGATGCCGACGACGCAGGCCCCCAGCAGGAACTGACGCATGTGGCCCTTGATCAGAAAGCGCGCCGATTCGGCCGCTGCACCGCCCCTCTGCAGCATGGAGCTGACATACAGCGCCAATGTCAGCGCGAGCGCGACCAGCAGCGACACCGCGATCCAGGGACCGAGCGCATCAGTGGCGTCGATGCCCTGCCCAAGGAACGCGAGCACCATCAGCACCGCTGTCGAGGTGCCTTGCAGCAGCGATAGAACCGGTAGCAGCCCACTGTTCCAGAAGGCGATCGCCGGGGACGAGGACAGCACCAATCCCGGGTAGGCGCCGACGAACAGTCCCAGGCAGGCGAGCACAACCGCGATCGTGCCCGCGAGCGCGCTCGTCGTGCCGCTCGTGCCGCCCAGGAGCAGGTAGAGAGCGCCCAGTGCGACCACCGATCCCAGCGCCAGTGTGCCCCGGCTGATCCACGAATGGCGCACGTTGAGAATCGCGCGCCAGGCGCGCCGCGGGTGGCCGAGGTGCATCAGCAACAGAACGATTGCCGCGCAGACCATCACGAGTCCGGTCGCCAGGGCCACCCAGCCGGCGCCCGTGTAGATCGCCATCGCGACGAGGGGCGCGCCGGCGCATTCGAGCGCGAAGACTGCCGCTTCGGAACGCCCCCAGATCGTCTGCAACTTGTAGCCGGGGACGAAATCCAGCGTCCCTTGTCGAAGGTAGCGTGACATCATCTATGCAACGTCTCGGTCTCGTGCGGCGCGCCGACGACTCCCGGGCAGCCCAGAGCGCGCGAAATCTCGGAGGCGGCGTCACGGACCATGGGCCCATAAGCGGCGATCGTCTCGACGTCGAAGCGCTGAACCGGGCCGCTGATGCTGATGCTGCCCACCACGACGCCTCGATAGTCCCGGACCGGCGCGGCCACCGACGCGGCCCCCGACAGGCGTTCGGAGCGCGAGTACGCAAAGCCGACACGGCGCGCCCGCTGGAACTCCGAGCGCAGGCGCGCCGGTTCGAATTGCCCTCCCGCGGCCACATCGCGCTGATATTGATCGAGGTACGCATCGATCTCCGTCTGCGGCAGGAACGCGAGGATCGCCTTCCCCGATCCGCCCGGCAGCAAGGGCAGCCGACGTCCGGTTTCCACCGTTTGGCGGATTTCCTGCGGACTCTCGACCTGCGTAACGTAGATGCGCGTCATCCCGTCACGTATGCTGAGCGTCACGGTCTCGCGCGTCTCGTCGCGCAGGCGGTGCATGAACGGCAGTGCGACGTGCGGCAAGTCGAGTCGCCGCAGGTAGGCGAGAGCCAGGTCCAGCAGCCACGGCCCCGGCGCATACTTCGCGCTGACCGGGTCCTGACGGAGGATCTGCTTGTTCACCAACGAGGCCAGCAGGCGGTGCACCGTGCTGACGTTCATCCCGAGCGCGTTGCTCAACTCCTTCACGCCCCGCGGGCGGTCGAGATCCTCGCACACCGCAGCCAACACGTCCGCTGCGCGCTCCACCGCATAGACGCTCCCTGAAGAGCGCCCTGGCGTAGACCGCTTTCCCTTCCGACGACTCTCCGCCGACCCGCGCGTCGTTTCCACCGTGCCGCTCTTTGCTTCGTCCGTCTGCACCTTCTGCGAGCAAGTGCCGGCGCGCGGCAGTCGCTTGCGCGCCGGTTCGGCTTGATTCAGTTCTCGTCGCATAGCGGCGGAACGACGTCGTCACCCCAGTCCTTGGCCTTCAAGAACTGCGTTTGCTCGCCGTCGAACTTGCCGACCCCGTTCTTGTTGTTTGACTGGCCGCACTTGGCGAACGACAGGTCGCCGAACGGCGTCTTGAACTCGGCACCCGAGTGCAGATACTCGGAGATCTTCTTGCGGTCCAGGCTGCCGACACTCTCGACCGACTGCCGGAACACCTCGACCGTGGCGAAGCCCCACACGTTGTTGCGCGAAGGAATCTTGTTGTACTTGGCCTTGAACGCCTCGACGAACGCCTTGATGTTCTCAGGCTGCGGCGGCACCTCGGCGGTGCGGCTCGATGCGTCGTCGTACACCCAGGCGAAGATCAGGTTCTGGGGCTTCGGCTTCTGCTTCTGGATGTACTGCGCGTCGCTGAAGTTGTCGCCGCCATAGATGCGCATCTTCAGGCCGAGCTCGTTGTAGCCCTTCGTGAAATTGATCGTGTCGTTGCCGAGGCCGATGAACACGAGGCCATCGACGTCCATGTTCTTGATCTTCGTCAGGTAGGTCGAGAAGTCGGCGCCGAACTTGTAATACTGGAAGTCGACGACTTCGCCGCCGAGCTTCTTCGCGGCCTGCGCGAAGGCATCCGCCATCGAGCGGCCAAAGTCATCGTTGGTCACCAGCGCGGCGAACTTCTTGTTGTTGTCGACCGTGATTGCGTACTTGGCCAGCGGAGCCATCTGAAGTCCGGCCGACGGGCCGATACGAACCGAGTTCGGCGTGCGCGCGCTTCCGGTGATCGACGGCGCATAGGCCAAGACGAGTTGGGGAATGCCTTCGGTGGCGAGCACCGGCATCGTCGCAAGCGCTGCCGATGAGCAATAGTTCCCAATGTACAGGTCGACGCCGCTGCTGATCGCGCGCTGCGTCGCGTTCACTGCGTCCGTGGGGTTGCAACGCGTGTCGACTTCGATGAGCTCGACCTGGCTCTTGCCCATGATCCCGCCCTTGGCGTTGATCATCTCGGCGGCAAGCTTTGCGCCTTCGACCACCTCCTGGCCGTTGAGAGTCAGCGGGCCGGACAGCGGCACGGCCACGGCGATCCTCGTCTTGGCCGGCAGTTCGGCCATTGCCGGAGTCGCGAACGACAATCCCGCAAGCAGCGCGGGAGCCAGCCAGAATCTGAGTGCCTTCTTCACGTTCAATCTCCTCACGAAAGGACCTTTGATGGGAACCCGGTCGCTCATGCGCCGAGATAGCTGCGCCGAATCTCGTCGTTGCCCTTGAGCTCGGCCGCGGAGCCATGCAGCACGATGCGGCCGTTTTCGAGCGCATACGCGCGACTGACGAAATCCAGCGCGAGATGCACGTTTTGCTCGACGAGCAGGACGGTCATGCCCTCGCGGTTCAAGCCCTGGATCACCTCCATGAGCTGCTCGGCCACGATCGGGGCGAGACCCGTGGACGGCTCGTCGAACATGACGAGCCGGGGACTGGACATGAGCGAGCGGCCGATCGCGACCATTTGCTGCTGACCGCCCGACAGCGAACCCGCCGCGTCGTTGCGCTTCTCTGCCAGGATCGGAAAAATGCCGAAGATCCGATCCAGGTTGCGCGTGAACTCCTTGGGTCGCACGTGCGCGCCCATCTCGAGGTTCTCGAGCACGGTCATGCCGGGAAACAGCTTGCGATCCTCGGGACAGTACGACAAGCCGCGTTGCACGCGCGCCCGAGGCGACAGCGCGGATATGTCCTCGTCGTCCAGGAGCACGCGGCCGCGCGTGTTGCGCTCCAGCCCGCAGACGGTACGCATCAGGGTCGTCTTGCCGGCACCGTTGGCGCCGATGATGCCGACCATTTCCCCCTTGGAGACCGTCAGGTCGACCTCGCGCAGCGCCTCGAAGTTTCCATAGCAGGTCGAGACGTTCGTGAGGCTCAGCACGCCCGCCTCCCCAAGTAGGACTCGATGACGGCAGGATTGTTCTGCACTTCGACGGGTGCGCCATCCGCCACCAGCTTGCCGAAGTTCAGCACCAGCACGCGGTCACAGATGCCCATGATCGCCCGCATGTTGTGGTCCACGAGGAAGACCGACTTGCCGCTTTTCGCAATGCCGCGTACGAGCTCCGCGCATCGCAAGGTTTCGGTCTGGTTCATGCCCGCGAATGGCTCGTCGAGCATGACCAGGTCGGGGTCGGATCCGAGCGTGACTCCGATACCGAGCAGCTTCTGGTCCCCATACGACAATTCGTCGGCGCGCTGGTATCGCAACTCCTGCACCCCCGCGTGCTCGATGATCGACTCGACACGCTCCTCGAACGCATGGCGGGCCCTGCGCCCCTGCCCGAAGAAGAAGCGTCGCAGGCCGGCCGGCTCGTGCAAGTGGCATCCGATCCGGATGTTCTCCTCGACGGAAAGGCCGCCGAACAGCTTGTTCAGCTGGAAAGAACGCGCGATGCCGAGCCGTGCGATCTCCTGGAAGTCCATCCCGGTGATGTCGCGACCGCGGTACTCGACCTTGCCGGCAGTGGGGCGGATGAAGCCGGAGACCAGGTTGAAGATGGTCGACTTCCCTGCACCGTTCGGACCGACGAGCCCGAGGATCTCTCCGTGGTGGTGTTCGAAGGAGACGTCGTCTACCGCGACGAAGCCGCCGAACTGCCGCCGCAGTCCCTCGACCCTGAGCATCGGTCGCCCGCTCATAGGGCCTTCCTGCGATCCAGCAGGCGAACCAAGCCCATGATGCCGCTGGGCATGTAGATGATGATGAGGATCAGGCACACGCCGAACAGGATCCGAGCCGGTTCGGGTCGGAACAGTTGCGACGCCTGGTCGATGGCGGTTAGCAGCGCCGGACCGATGATCGGTCCGAGCAGCGTCCCCTTGCCGCCGAGCAGATTCATGACGAACAAGTCGAACGAGTGCAGGAAATCGAAGGACGCAGGGCCGATGAAGCGCAGGTAGTGCGCGTACAGTGCACCGGCCATACCGGCTCCGGCGGTGCTGAGCGCGAAGGCCGTCACTTTGTAGCGATGACTGCGGATTCCCACGGCACGTGCCAGATCCTCCTCTTCACGAATCGCCGTCAGCGCACGACCCATGCGGGAGACGTGCACGCGCCACTTGATGAACAGGACCAGCAGGATGAATGCCAGGACCAAGTAGTAGTACGACAACTTGTCCTGGAATACGTAGCCGCCGATCTCCGGCGCGGGAATGCCCGGCAGGCCCATCGGGCCCTTCGTGATCTCGACGAGGTTGGTGAACAGCAGATTGAAGACGATCCCGACGATGAAGGTCACGACCACGAAGAAGTGCCCCCCAAGCCGAAGCGACGGATATCCGATCAGAACGCCGAAGAAGGTGGCCATCGCAGTGCCGGCCGCCAGGCCACCGAGGAACGAGAAGCCCTGGTTCATGACCAGAAGCGCGCTCGTGTACGCGCCGATGCCCATGAAGCCCGCGTGCCCCAGCGCCGAAAGGCCGAGCATGCCCACCACCAGATCCAGGCTCAGCACGAGAATGACGTTGATGCCGATCAGGACCAGGAAGTGCTGGATCAACGTGGATTCGACGAACAGCGGCCCTGCCACGGCGACCAGCAATGCGAACACTACGGCCGCCCGCTTGACGTGCCCGGTTGCCGCGCGCACCTCCGGCTCGGCAGGCCTCGACGTAGCGGAGGCGTGCTTCGCGACCTGCAGGTGAGGCGTGCTCAT
>Ga0172382_10005289_pt1 | contig 19329 bp, 13 predicted proteins | sample Leawel138RmetaG_FD_122245 | JGI IMG/M metagenome (GOLD analysis project Ga0172382, IMG submission 122245) | Leachate microbial communities from a municipal landfill in Southern Ontario, Canada - Leachate well 138R metaG | ecosystem: Engineered > Solid waste > Landfill > Unclassified | place...
AAGCCGTCCATCACGCCGCGCGCATCTTTATACGCACCCATCTTCACGTAGAGGCGGGCCAGATCCAGACGGATCCAGGGGCTGTTCGGATCGTTCAGCAGCGCATCTTCAAGCGCGACCCGGGCGCCCGCGTCATCGCCGCGCTGGCTGGCCGCCTTGGCCAGGCCCATGGCCTGGGCGGCGCGCAGCTTGCCGAGTTCGCCAATCTGCTCCTGTTGCGTTGGGGTCAGGCGTTCAACCAGCGCCAGCGCTTCATCGGGCTTGTTGTTCTGGGCCATGATGCCGACCAGGCCGCGCAAAGCGTCGGGATTGTCGGGCTGACGCTGCGTGACGCGGCGGTAGGTGGCTTCCGCCTGGTCCAGTTCGCCAAGCTCGGCCAGCGTGTCGCCCAGCGCAATCTGCGCGGTCGGCGTGTTGGCATCAAGCTTGATGGCTTGCTGCAACAGTTGTTTGGAGGCGTTCAGATTGCCTTGGGCGCGGCTGGCCTCGGCCTGTTCAATCAGACTCCAATAGCTCGCGCTGTTCAGCGCGGCGCGCCAGCGGCTGGCCGCGCCGCGCTTGGACGCCTGCTCCAGATAGTTCTTGGCTTCGGAAAAGCGCTCCTGCCTGAGGCGGATGATGCCCATCCCGCCCAGGGCGTCGCCATCGTTCGCGCGGGCTTGCAATGCCGATTGGAACAGATTTTCGGCCTGTTGCAGATTGCCTTCATCGAACGCGGCGAAGCCTTCGGTGACTTGTTGACGGACCGGGTCAGCGGATTTTTTGCGCGCCGCGGCCTGCGCGTTCTGGGCCGCTTGTTCGCGTTGCTGCTGCTCACGCTTGATCTGCGCGAGTTTGTTGCGGATGTCGGTGTCGTCAGGGAAGCGTTGCAGATAGGCTTGGTAAAGCGGCGCGTCGGTGGGGCGCGTGCCTGACCACACCAGCGCTTTGCGCCAGCTGGAGCTGGCCGCCTGCCCGACGTCGTTGCGTGCGGCCAGCTTGCTGAGTTGCTGGATGCCCTGGCGGCGGGTGGCTTCCCGATAGGTCAGATGCTGGGCCAACGCCAACGCGATGGCGGGATCATTGGGCGAGGCTTTGGCCAGGCGCTCGAATCCCTTGCGGGCTTCTTCCCAGCCGTCGGGCGTGCCGCCCAGGGTCTGGTAATACTCCAGCGCCAGCGGACCATCCGGCGGCACGCTGCCGAGCACGGTCTGGTAGCTTTCAACCGCCTGCTGGGTCTGGCCGCGCTGAACCTGTTGGCGGGCCTGTTCCAGAACCTGGGTGCGCGGGCCGACCTGAATGGCCTGGCGAAGACGTGCCGTATGCGCCGCGTTCGGATGGTGGGCTTGCAAGCGCGCCAGATAGGATTGCGCCGCTTCGGGATGGCCGGTTTCCACTTCGATCATGCCGAGGCCGTGCAAGGCTTGAACATGGTTCGGGTCGATCGTCAGCAGTTTGTTCCAGGCTTCGGCCGCGCGCTTGAAATCGCCGCGCGAGAGCCAGTGATTGCCTTGTTCCACCAGGATGCGGGCCGCATCGTCCTGCGCCTGCGCCTGTGGCGCGGCAAGGCTTGCCAGCAGCGCGACCATCAAGGGGACGAGTCGGCGACGCACGGGGGCCAGAGGTGTTCGCGGCGATCGGTGCGTTAGCATGTCTTCTCCGGATTCAAAAGCAAGGTTCCGTTTAGTTTGAAACGGTATCGTTTTTCATCCCAACCCGTGCCAAACAGGCTGAGCACATAGTCATAGTAAGTGGGCTGGGGGTCTGCGTCATCGCTCAGCTCCGTGGCAACCCGCTTGCTCTGAACCGCGTAGAGCGTGCGTTCACGGCGCTGAGAAAAATAAGGGAGCAAGGCGGCGGAGAAGCCGACCGGCCCAACCGCTTTCGCCTCGCCGGTTTCAACGTTGACGGACTCCGGCGGCCATTGCTCGGGCTGCGCCTTGGTCAGGCGGGCCATGCCGGACAGCGTATTCAACAGGGGGCGGCCTTGCTTGTTCGGCAGCATCCCGGCCCAGGTATAGGTCCGAATGGCATCATAGCTGCCAACCGGGCCTTTTTCCGCATCAGCGATGAAACGGCCGTTCTGCCCGTCCCATTCATAGGCCAGCCAGTCCGGCGCCAAGCCCTGCGGTGCGCTGTCGCTCAATAGCTTGACGGTATTGTTGGCGATTTCCTGCCAGGGGCCGTCCGGTTGATGTTGGGCAAGTGCTTGCAACAGTTGAACAGGTAGGTAGCTTGGGTTCAAGCGCCACCGCTGCTTATCCGGATCCGCGAACCCGTGTTTGCCGGGCAGCAGCATCTTGCCCAGGCCCGGCAGAGGCACGACTTCCTGTTCAATGATCTGCGCCAGCAGTGCATTGGCGGCGCTCAAATAGTCAGGCTGCTTCCAAAAAGCAGCTGCTTCCAGCAGCGCATAGGCAAACCACAGATCCGCATCAGAGGCGGAGTTGGCGTCAATCACGCCCCATTCGCCCGTTTCCTTCTGGCCCCATTGCCAGGCGGGCAGGCGTTGGTCAGCCTGCCCTTCGAAGAGGTTGTTGACGCTCCACTGCCAGAGCCGGTTGAACGCGGGTTTGTCATTGGCGACGAGCGCGAAGAACATGGCATAAGACTGGCCCTCCGAGGTGGAGTGCATCTGCTTGACGCTGTGGTCGATGACCCGTCCGTCGGATTGGATGAAGCGCTCGTTGAAACGATCCCACAGTGGCCAGCACGTAGCCGCCGCCGTGGTGAGGGGCAGGCAGGCCAGCATCAGCGCGCCTGCCCAGACCGCCGCCCATTGTCGGCCAACAAGGCGAGAGGCGAATCGTTTCACGCCGGTCATTGTCAACCTCTCAGACGCTGGCGGGCGCGGGCTCGCAAGGCCAGGTAAATCAGTGAGCCGAGCAGCGCCGCGCCAATGACGGCCAGCAAGGCCAGCAGCAGCGGGCTGCGCGACAGGAACCACTGAACGGCAACCAAGGGGCCGAGACGGCCAACGTAATAGGTCTGCTCGGACAGCACGCTCTCAACGTGTTCGCCGCGAACGACAGTGGCGGCGCCGTTGATATTGCCCGCCTGGGATTTGTTCAGCAGCGCCGCCACGGCGTACTTGAGCCCTTCAGGCTGGTTCGAGCCGACCAGCACCGCGCTGCGGCGCGAAGACAGCGGAGACTCGAAGCCGGCGATCAGCGCATCGGTGCCCGCGCTGCGGAAACTGAAGTCCTGGCGGGCGCGCTGGGTTTTGGCCACGTCTGCCTTCCACCAGAAGAACAGGCGATGGACGGTGTCGGAGAGCTGGAAGCGTTTGTGATTGCCGTCCAGGCCGATCGGCAGGTGCGAGGCCCATTCCTTCAGCAAGGGTTGATTGTCGCCGGAGGCCATGATCAGCAGGTCTTTGTTGGAGAATTGGCTGACTTGCTGAGCGCTTCCCACGCGCACGCCATAAGCGGGGTAGCCGGTTGACTCGCCCATCCAGCCCATCAGCGTCAGATAGGAGGCAATGTCGGTGCTGCTGCGCGTGTCCGGCAGGATGACGGCGGTTTCCGACAGGTCGGCCATCCGCGTGAACGGGAAGCCGGTATTGCTGAAGGCGGAGAGGTCGGGCATGGCCAGGAAGTGCGGGAAGCTGGAAATATCAATCGTGCTTTCCGGATCAATGGCGCCTTCGACGTTATCGAGCAGCACGTCTTTGCAGGCGCCTTGCTTGATGTATTCGTAGTAGAAGTCGAACTGGAGTTGCGAGCGGGCGGGCAACTGGTAGAGCGGCACCCGCAGCTTTTCTTCAACGGGAACAGTGCCATCCGGCAGAATGCGCTCCAGCGCGCGGGCCATCGTGCCTTCACCCAGGTGCCAGCCCGGCAGCGGGTAGGACGCGAGGAATTGCTCGTTGACGTTTAGGTTCAGCGAGGATTTGTCCTGGGTGGTGCGCGGGGTGTAGCGGTATTTCAAGTGCAGCGGCACTTGCTTGTTTTTCCATGCGAACAGATCGGGCGGAATGCGCATATTCACCCGGATGGTGTCGCCGTCATAGCCGGTCGAGGTAAGCGCGGCCGGGGCGGCCAACTCACCGAATTTGACCGGACGGTCCGACGGCAGCCAGTTCGGCGCGTCATAAGGTTTGCGCGGACGCACATCGACCAGGTCCGTGATGGTGGCAACTTGACCTGTCAAGGTGTTACCGCCGGTGCTCAGCGCGCGGGCGGCGATTTTCAGTTCTTCATCCGTGCGGCCCAGGACCAGCAGCAGTTTGCCTTGCGGATCGTTCGGGTTGGCGGTGACGGCAATGGTCGGGCCGTTGACATCTTGCCAGTGCACGCCCGGAATGGATTCATTGGACAGCGCGATCACGACGGCATTGCCCTGGGCGGGCAACTGTCCGTTGGAGGAGGGGAAGGTGGCGCCCCGGTAGGAAGCCAGCGTGCCGAACCAGGAGGCGATGCTGCCTGCGGCTTCCAGCACGCCGTTGCTGGTGGTCTTGCCCAGGACGAAGGGCAAGTCCAGGCGCCGGATGTCGCGGTGGTCAAAGAACGGATGCGGTAGCAGCGCCAGGTCATTGGCCTGGGTCAGCTTGCTGACTTGCAGCTCCAGCAGGCTCTGGTTGCTGATGTTGGCCCATAGGCTGGAGTGGGTCGGGTCTTCGCACTCAAGCGTGTAGTGCCCGATCAGTTGCAGCTTGAGCCGGTTGAACTCGGTAATCAAACGCGTGGGGATCGGGATGTCGCGGGTGAGGTTTTTTCCGGCGTCGCTGTGCGGGACTGGGATTGAAGCCGCGATCTCATCATTGACGTAGACGTTGATGTGGGAAAGCTCGGAGATCAGTGCGGGCGAATAGGCGTAGTTGAGTTTCAGCGTTGCGCCTGTCACGACCTCGTCGGCACGGATGCTGAAGGGAATGTTCTGGCTGCCTTCGACGCCGCGGAGCTGGATCGGCAGGCCAGCTCCCAATGTCCTCAGGCTCAGCTGGTAGGCGTTGCGGTTGGTGGCGTCCGCTTGCGCGGGAAAGTTCAATGCCTTCACGAAGGCCGCGTTGGTGGGGTCCTGGGGCGCCTGCTGCGCGGACAGCGGGGCGGCGCCGAGTACGCCGATCAGGGCGAGAAACAATGGCAGTTGTCGCATGGTATTAATTGATGTGTCAACAATCTTCATGGTTCCCGTATCCTAGTGACTTTCGTTGGAAGAGGTCCGTTTGGACGGCCTAAAGATATCCAGCATGTGCGTGCCGAGAATGCCCATGCCCCGCATGCCGATCAGCAGCACGCTTTTCAGCGCCATCAGTGGGGTGTCCGGGGTGGTGTGGCCCCAGCTGGGCGCCCAGTTGTCGGCGCGGGCGAACGTCAGCCGCGCGAACTCGACCTGCTGCGGCACGCTGAGCTGATCCAGGCGCAAGCCCAGCTGTTGCTGGTGTCTGAAGGCGACGACGGCGGGAAATGTACCTTCGTCATTATTGAGGTAGAGCGAAACCTGGACCGGGTCCCCGAGCTGGATCGGCAAGTCCACCGGAATGCGCAGGCCGAGCCCTTCCTGGGAAAAGTCCGTGGTTTGGCAGGCGATGGTTTTTCCGTCGGCAAACATCAAGGTGGCTTGCAGTTGGGCTTCAACGCGCGGGTTGCTGCGAATTTGCCGTGACTCGGACGCGACCGCCAGGCTGGCCGCGCACATCATGATGTTGTAGACCGTCCAGAGCAAGTTGATGATCAGCGTGCCGACGTCGGCATGGCTGTTGAACAGCAATTGCCCGATGCCGATTGCAATGCCGGCCAGGTTCAACAGCAGCAAGATGATGTAGGGCCGGGCGATCCCCCAGTCGAAATAGGACTTCTCGATCAGGCCGCCCTTGGCGGTGACGTTGAAGCCGCCTGCCTTGGGGTTGATGAAAAAGGCCGTCAGCACCGGCCGCATGATGTACCAGGCCAGCACGGACTCATACACTTCGTTCCAGAAGGAATGGCGAAACCGCCCTTGCATCCGGGAGTTTGTGATGCTGGCGTGCATCAGGTGGGGCAGCGCAAACGCGGCAATCATTGATGCCGACGCAATGAACACATGGGCGCCAAAGAACAGGTAGGCCAGCGGGGCGGTCAGGAAGATCAGTCTTGGCAGGCCATAGAAAAAATGCATCAGGGCATTGAAATAGCACAGCCGCTGGGCAAAGTTCAGGCCTTTGCCGAGCAACGGGTTGTCAACGCGGCCGATCTGGGCCATGCCGCGCGCCCAGCGGATCCGCTGCCCGATGTGGGCGGACAGGCTTTCGGTGGCCAGACCGGCCGCCTGCGGGATGGCCAGGTAAGCCGTGTTGTAGCCAGCCCGGTTCAGTTTCAGCGCGGTGTGTGCGTCTTCGGTCACGGTTTCGGTGGCCACGCCGCCGATGCTTACCAGCGCGTCACGCTTGAAGACTGCGCAGGAGCCGCAGAAGAAGGTGGCGTTCCACAAATCGTTGCCGTCTTGAACAACACCGTAGAACAGCTCGCCCTCGTTCGGAATGACGCGGAAGGTTTTCAGGTTCTTTTCAAAGGGATCGGGCGAGAAGAAAAAGTGCGGCGTTTGCAGCATTGCCAGCTTTTTGTCCTTCAGGAACCAGCCCATGGAAATTTGCAGGAAGGAGCGGGTCGGGACGTGATCGCAGTCGAAGACGGCAATGTATTCGCCGCTGGTCAGGTCCAAGGCGTTGTTCAGGTTGCCCGCCTTGGCGTGCTGGTTGTCCGGCCGGGTGATGTAGTGGACGCCGACTTCTTCCGCAAAGGCCTTGAACGCTTCACGGCGGCCGTCGTCGAGCAGGTAGACGTTGATCTTGTCAGCGGGCCAGTCCAGGGTTTGAGCGGTATAGACGGTCTGCTTGACCACGTGCAGCGGCTCATTGTAAGTGGTGATGAAAACATCCACCGACGGCCAGTCCTGGATCGCGTTGGGCAGCGGGGCGGGTTTGCGCCGCAGCGGCCAGGCGGTCTGAAAGTAGCCGATCAACAAGACCGTCAACGCATACAGTTCGGCCAGCACGAGGCCGGTTCCGAAAAAGAGATCGGCCGCGTTGTCGAACCAGATGGTTTCAGTCAGGCGCCAAAACATATAGCGGATGGACGCCGTGATTGACAGCATGATCATCACGATCGTGGCCAGCCTTCCCTGTGTTTTCCTCAGCACCAGGGCGCAGGCAAAGCAGATCACGCCGAACACGACCTGTTGGCCGAGCGTCAACGGCACGCTGATGACAAAGAAGAAAAAGACGGCGCCGAGCAGGCACAGCAGCAGTTTGGCCAGCGGGTTGTCCCAGATCCGCGCGGACAGGATGACGTTGCTGAGCCGATCCAGAATGTGCTGGTGCCTGGGCGAGGAAGCGGGGGCGGGCGTTTGATCGTTCAAGGCGAAATCCTGCTCAAGGTGAAGTTCGCCTGGATCGCGTCAGCGCACTCGATGAAATCCTGCGCCGCCTGACTATATGGCGCGTAGTCAAGAACACTTTGATCGTAAGCGAGTGCTTCGCATACATATTGATCACGGTGGATCAGGCCCGCAATGCGCGGCCCATACCGTTCCCGGATGACCTGGGCCACGTCTTTGGAAAGCTGGCGGCTGTAATCGAGCTGATTGATGATGATGCCGTAATCAACGAAGTCTTCTCTTGGAAGGCAGTATTTCTGGATCAGCGACTCCATGGTCGGCAGGGTGGCGTAGGACGCGGCATCCGGCAAGGTGACGACCATCACGGTATGGGCATTGCTCAACGCATGGCGCATGTAAATGGAAGGGCCTGGCGGCGTATCAATGACGACCCAGGTGTCGGGTCCGAGCGCGGCTTCCATCTGGCTCAAACCGCGATTGAGCCAGGATTCATCGTGGCTCAACTGTTCTTCGAAGGCTTCCCGTTCTTCTTCACTGACGACGCCGTATGGCAGGGCATAGAGCGTTGGCGTGCACTCGAAACAGGCTTCGAGCCATGACGTTTGCCGCAAGGTGCACGGCGCGATGCCTGCTTCGACCGAAAGCGGAATGCCTTGGTGAAAGCGCAGCGCGTTCTGCGGATCAAGATCAAGCGTCAGAACGCGTTGGCCCGCTTTAGCCAGGGCCATGCTGAGGTTGGCGGTGACCGTGGATTTACCCACCCCCCCTTTGGCTGAGGTAAAGCACAGGATGTTCACGTTTGGCTCAGGCGTCTGAAAAGACTGGACGTGCTGGCGGCGGGCTCGGGTGTTTCAGCCGCGGCTTCCAGTTTGCTGAACAGTTGCGTCAGCGAAGTCGGGGCGGCTGCGGGCGCTTCCTGCTGCGCGGCGGGCGTTGGCGCCGGGCTGGGCGTGACATACCGGTCCCGCAACGGGCTGGCGCTTTGCGGCGGGGGCGGTGCCAGGGAGGGTTCCCGCCGGACCTCCGCGGCGCGTGCCGATAAAAAGGGGCGGGGTGTCTCGCGCACCGGCTCCGCAGTCAGGGGCGGGGGCGCGGAGGAAGCGGCTGGCACTGGCGGCGGCGAAGGGGCGCGCTCTGATCCGATGGCGTTCAGCAAGGGCCAGCGCTCGCGCGACAAGCGCGCCTCGTTGGCTTGGGCAATTTCTTGATAACGGTCAGCTTGCCCGCCGAATTGCTTGAACAGATTTGATATATCGTCAGCACCAGACTTTTTCATACTGCTTCCTTAAGACCGTGACAGGTCTGTCTTGCTTCAAACACTCAGGCGAAACGCGACGCTGCCCAAGGAGTCAAGGGCTGAAGCTTGTTTGATGGTGAGTTTGTCGCCCATGCCCAGCTGGCGGAGCCAGGTTTGGTACGCGCTTTCGAGAAAAGCGGGGCTCCAGGCCGCCGCGGATTCACCGAATGCCGCATGCAGCGGGGACAGGTGATGCCGCAGGCTCAGGTGATCGGCTTCTTCCTGAAGCTCGACCCAACCCCAGTCCTGAGATGACCAGTACTGGTTCAGGGCTTGTTCCAGTTCCTGAAGCGTTGCGCACGCCGATAAGGGATGCGCGGCGGCGAACACGGCGCCAATGCGCTGCATCAGGGTTCTCAGGTCGGCTTCCGGCAGTTGGGCGCTAAACTCTTCAGCCAAGGCCGAGAGGAAAGGCTGCCACTGTGTGGAGCACTGACGCTTCTGCAAATAATCTGTCAATCGGGTATCCACTTCTGCCCCCTCAGTTTCACGGAATGATACGGCGTATTTCAGCCAGCATTATCAACAAACATTATTATTGTAATGACTTGTTAGTTATTGTTTCAATGGCGGGGTGTCAGCCAAGGCGTCATGGGTCTACAAAGACTATAGAAGAGGGTGTTACTCTACGCGACGTCTTTTACAAACTCAATGCCAAGAAATCGGTATATTTCACGCGAAAGCGGGGTAAAAGGCCTGTTTTTTTACCTATTCTGGCTGATTGTCGGCATCTCAGAGCGTTGTTTTTGTTTCTTTCTGTTTTAACGTGAAGGCGCATGTTTTTTCCGTCCGTGTTTCAGGCATTGCACACTAACGCCAATAATGAGATGTTTTTGCATCTTCTTATGCGGTTCAGGCGCGACGCGCCCGGCGGCTGATCCAACAAGGATGAAAGTTGGCTTGAAACCGCTAAAATGGTGCGCATGTCAGAAGCCAGCTCCCCCCCCTTTGTTCATTTGCGTGTCCACTCCGAGTTTTCCGTGGTGGATGGTTTGGTTCGAATTTCTCCGCTGGTCAAGCGCGCGGCAGAGTTGCGGCAGCCCGCGGTCGCATTGACCGATCTGGGCAACCTGTTCGGCCTGGTCAAGTTTTACCGCGCAGCCCGGGCTCAAGGCGTCAAGCCGATCATGGGGGCCGAAGTCTGGGTCACCAACGAAGCGGACCGGGACAAGCCCTTTCGCTTCCTGTTGCTGATCCAAAACCACGCGGGCTATTTGAATCTGTGCGAATTGCTCAGCCAAGCCTACCAGACCAATCAGTACCGCGGGCGCGGAGAAATCATGCCCGCCTGGCTCGATCATTTGAATGAAGGGTTGTTCCTGCTGTCGGGCGGGCGCCACGGCGACGTTGGCCAATGGCTGGAAACCGGCAATATCGAGGCCGCCACCCAACAGGCGAAACACTGGCAGTCCCTGTTTGGCGAGCGCTACTTCATTGAACTGCAGCGCGCTGACCGCGAAGGGGATGAAACTTACGTCCAGGCCGCCTTGCGGGTGGCGGGAGCCTGCGGACTGCCCGTGGTGGCGACCCACCCGGTACAGTTCCTGCATCAGGACGAGTTCCGCGCCCATGAGGCCCGGGTCTGCATCTCCGAGGGCGAGCAGTTGGCCAACCCCAGACGGGTCCGGGCGTTCACGGAATCGCAATACTTTCTCTCCACCGAGGAAATGCAGGCGCGATTCCAGGATGTGCCGTCGGCGTTGGCAAATGCGGTGGCGATTGCGCAGGCCTGCAACCTGAGTCTGGAGCTGGGCAATGCCAAACTCCCGAACTTCCCGACGCCGGACGGCGTGACGCTGGCGGATTACATGACTCAGCTTGCCCAGGAAGGTCTGGAGCGGCGTCTGGTCCAACTGTTCCCCATTGAGGCCGAGCGAGAGGCCAACCGCGAGACCTACCAGGCGCGCCTGAAGCGCGAGTGCGACACCATCATCGGCATGGGCTTTCCCGGCTACTTTCTGATCGTTCAGGACTTCATCAACTGGGGCAAGAACAACGGCGTGCCGGTCGGGCCGGGCCGAGGATCCGGCGCCGGTTCGCTGGTCGCCTTCAGCCTGGGCATTACCGATATTGATCCGCTGCGTTATGACTTGCTGTTCGAGCGCTTCCTGAACCCGGAGCGGGTGTCGATGCCTGACTTCGATATTGACTTCTGCCAGGACAACCGCGACCGCGTCATTGAGTACGTGAAACAGCGGTACGGCCGGGAAGCGGTCAGCCAGATCGCAACCTTCGGCACGCTCGGGGCAAAGGCGGTCATTCGCGATACGGGCCGGGTGCTGGACTTGCCCTATCTGTTTTGCGACGGCCTGTCCAAGATGATTCCGCATTCGCCCGCCGATCCCTGGGATCTTGAGCGCGCGCTGAACAACGAGCCCGCTTTCAAAGAACGCTACGACACCGACGAAGAAGTGCGTGCGCTGATCGACCTGGCGCGTCCGCTGGAAGGGCTGACGCGGAACATCGGCATGCACGCGGGCGGGGTGTTGATTGCGCCGGGCAAGCTGACGGATTTCTGCCCGCTCTATTGCCAGCCTGGCCATACGGAAATCGCCGTTTCGCAATATGACAAAGACGACGTCGAAGCCGTGGGCCTGGTCAAGTTCGACTTCCTGGGGCTGCGCAACCTGACCATTCTGGAGTGGGCGGTGCGCTATGTGCGCGAGTTCAATCCGGGCCGGCAGGACTTTGACCTGATGGCGCTGCCGCTGGATGACCTGCCCACCTACAAGCTGCTGACCGAAGGCAACACCACGGCGGTGTTCCAGCTGGAATCGCGCGGCATGAAGGAACTGCTGAAAAAGCTCAAGCCCAGCAACTTTGAAGACATCATCGCGGTGCTGGCGTTGTTCCGTCCCGGCCCGCTCGGCTCCGGTATGGTGGATGACTTCGTCAACCGCAAGCACGGGCGCGCCAAGGCCGAGTACTTCCACCCGGATCTTGAGCCGACCTTGAAGAGCACCTACGGCGTCATCGTGTACCAGGAACAGGTGATGCTGATTTCGCAGATCGTCGGCGGCTATACCCTGGGCGGCGCGGACTTGCTGCGGCGCGCGATGGGCAAGAAAAAGCCGGAGGAAATGGCCAAGCACCGGGAAATTTTCGAGTCCGGGGCAATCAAGAAGGGCTATGACCCGGAAACCGCCGTCACGCTGTTCAACCTGATGGAGAAGTTCGCCGAATACGGCTTCAACAAGAGTCATACCGCCGCCTACGCCTTGATTGCGTATCAAACGGCCTGGCTGAAGGCACACCATCCGGCCGAGTTCATGGCGGCCACCCTGTCATCGGATATGGATGACACGGACAAAGTGCAGATCTTCTGGGCGGACACGATTGCCAACAAGGTCAAGGTGTTGCCGCCCGATGTGAACCTGTCCGGCTACCGTTTCATTCCGGTCCACGATGAGTACGCCGCCAAGGGCCAACCGCCGCGCACCATCCGTTATGGGCTTGGCGCGGTCAAGGGGACTGGCCAGGCGGCGGTCGAGGAGATCATTCGCGCGCGTGAAGAGCCAGGCAAAGGCCCGTACAAGGACATCTTCGATTTTTGCCGCCGGATTGATCGCCACGCGGTCAATCGCCGCACCATTGAAGCGCTGGTGCGGGCGGGCGCTTTCGATGCCCTGCATCCTGACCGGGCGGCCACGCTGGCCACGGTCGGCAATGCCATTGAAGGGGCGGAGCAGATCGCGCGCGCCGCCAGCCAGGCATCGCTGTTTGGCGGCGAGGACAATGCGGACTTGGCGGGCGATCTGCTCAAGGTGCCTGCCTGGAGCGAACGGGATCGGCTGGCCGAAGAAAAAGCGGCGCTGGGTTTTTACTTCAGCGGCCACTTGTTTGATGCGTACAAGAAAGAAGTGCGCCAGATCGTGCCGAAGACCCTGGCCAGCATCCAGCCGAGCCGGGAGCTGCAATGGATGGCCGGTGTGCTGACTGGTGTCAGGGCGCAAATGACGCGGCGCGGGAAAATGATCTTTGCCACGCTTGACGACGGGTCCGCGCAGCTGGAAATTTCCGTGTTCAACGAGCTGTATGAACGCTATCGCAGCCAGCTCAAGGAAGACCAGTTGCTGATCGTGCAGGGCAAGGTCAGTCATGACGAGTACTCGGGCGGCATGCGGATCGTGGCCGATGACGTGTTTGATCTGCAGCGCGCCAGGGAGGCCCGGGCCCGGGCCTTGACGCTGATCTGGGTGCCGGGTCTGGATCCGCAGGACTTGCAGTCGGTGCTGAATCCGTTCCGCGCCGATCCGGAAAATGGTTTGCCGGGCTTGGCGGTCACGGTGCGTTACCGGAGCGGCGAGGCCAGTTGCGCGATCCGGCTTGGGGAGGACTGGCGGGTGCGCGCGTCTGATACCTTGTTTCAGCAACTCGGCGAGCTGCTGAAATCGCCGAACCGGATCAGCCTCGAGTATTGAGGTCTTGCGCGGTGGACGCCTGAAGCTGTTTCAGACTGGCCTGAATGACGGCGTCAAGCGCGGGCCAGCCCTGGTTGCCGCCCAGGAAAACCGCGTTCGGCGACCACGGGCGGGTGACTTCAGGATGGCTGACGCCGAACAGCGTCAGTTGCGTGGCTTGAACGGCGGCGGCCAGGTGGGAGGCGCCCGAGTCATTGCAGACACAGAGTGCGGCGCGTTTGGAGAGCGCGGCAAAGGCGCCAACTGAAACCGGCGCGATCAGCTGCGCGGAAGGAACGAGTTGCTGGGCCTCGGCGGCTTCGTCGGGAGGCGGGCAGATGGCGGGCTGGTAGCCGTGGCTGAGCAAGGTTCTGGCCAGCGGCTCGTAGTCCGACCAGCGCTTGAGCAGGCCTTGGTGCAGACCCTTGGCGGTGGGCGAGAGCAGCACGAAGGGGCTGCCGATGCCGCTGTCCCGCAGTGCTTGTTGGGCTTCGGCATGGTGGCGCTCGGTCAGTGGCAGGTCCAATGAAGCGCCCGGGCTCAACGGCAGGGTGCGGCCCGCTTGCCAATGGCTCAGTGCAAAGCGGGCCAGTTCGTAGTAGTGCTCGACCTCATGCCGGTTGCGGGTTTTTTCAAGACTCCACTTCAACAGCAGTCGGCGCCCATCCGTGCGGTAGCCCGCGGTTTTCAGGCCCGCCAGACGAAACAGCAAGGCGCTGGAAAACGAATTGGGGAAGACCAGGGCCTTCAAGGGGCCGTGCTCCGCGCAGGTTTCCTTCAAGGTTTTCAGCGCGCCGCCCAGGCTTTTCCCGACCGGCACGAAGGCCAGCGGCTCCAGACCGGCGAACAAGTCTTTTGCCCAGGGCCTGCCGCACAGAATGAGTTGATAGTTTGCCGCTTTCAGCGCATGGAGGGCGGGCAGAGCCATGCAGGCATCGCCAATCCAGTTCGGCAAGCGTACGACAAGGGCTGGAGACATAGTTTTTCGCAGTTCAAAACAGGCGGCGCGAACGCTGTGGCCGCGTACAATGGAGTCCGCTCCCTATTGTAGTGGAACGCTGCGGTAACCCAACCTCTGCGCTGATGATGAAAGTGTGAATACAGAACCTGTAAAACAAGAATTGTGGAAGCGGATCTATAGCCGCGTGTTGCCCTATTGGCCCGCCATGCTGGTCGGCGTGCTGTGCCTGGTCGGGGTGGCGGTGGTCCAGCCGCTGATGGCCATGCTGATGAAGCCCTTGCTGGATGGCGGTTTCAACGGCGATCATCCTGAGTATGTGTGGCAGATCCCCAGCGCGATCATCCTGATTTTCATCGTGCGCGGCGCGCTGACCTTCAGCAATCAATATCTGATGTCCTATGTGTCGAACAAGGTGCTGCTGCAAATGCGTTCGGAAATGTTCGATCGCATGCTGCGCCTGCCGGACCGCGAGTTCAAGCAGGCGGGTTCGTCCATGCTGTTGAACCGCTTCGTGGTCGATGCCAACAGCGTCATGGCCCTGGCCACGGAAGTGGTGACGGTGCTGCTCCGGGAAACGCTGATCGTGCTGTCGCTGGTGGGCGTGCTGTTCTATTTGTCCTGGCAGCTGACCTTGATTTCATTGATCGCCTTCCCCTTGTCCGTGCTGATCATGCGGATCATTTCCAGGCGGGTGCGGCGCATCAACCGTGAAACGCTGACAATGAACGGCGAGCTGACCAAGGTGGTGTCCGAAGGCATCGAGGGGCAGCGGGTGGTCAAGCTGTTTGGCGGCTATGAACAGGAAAACCGGCGCTTTGCCTTCATCAGCGCGAAACTGCGCCGGTTCGCCATGCGCAATACGGTGGCGTCCGCCGCCGCCGCGCCGATTACCCAGACGATTGCCGCGGTGGCCTTGTCCATCGTGGTGGCGGTCGCCTTGAGCCAGGCCGCCGAGGGCGGTCAGATCACGGTGGGCGGCTTTGCCGCGTTCGTGACGGCGATGATCCAGATGCTGGACCCGCTCAAGCGCCTGGCCAATATTGCCGGCCCGATGCAAAGAATGATGGTGGCGGCGGAGAGCGTCTATCGGCTGCTGGACGCCGAAGAAGAAGTGGATCACGGCACGCGGACCTTGCCGGAGCCGGTCAAGGGGCGTCTGGTGTTCGACCAGGTATCCCACCAGTTTTCCGATGCCGAAAGGCCGACCCTGGATAACATCGAGCTGGTCATCGAGCCCGGCCAGACGGTGGCTTTCATCGGCCGTTCCGGCAGCGGCAAGACCACCTTGCTCTCCATGGTGCCGCGCTTTGTCGACCCCACCGGCGGGCGCTTGCTGATCGATGACATCCCGGTTCAGGATCTCAGTCTGGCCAGTCTGCGCCAATCCATCTCTCTGGTGAGCCAGGACGTCGTGCTGTTCGATGACACCATTGCCGCCAACGTGTCCTATGGCTCCAAGACCCCCCCGTCCGAAACGGCGATTCGCGAGGCGCTGGCCAATGCCGATCTGCTGTCCTTTGTGGAGGCCATGCCGGAAGGCATCCATACCAAAGTCGGGCAGAACGCCGCGCGCCTGTCAGGCGGCCAGCGCCAGCGGCTCGCCATTGCACGGGCCTTGATGAAGAATGCGCCGATCCTGATTCTGGATGAAGCCACCTCCGCGCTGGATAACGAGTCGGAGCGCCAGGTCCAGGCGTCGCTGGAACGCTTGATGAAGGGGCGGACCACCTTGGTTATCGCGCATCGGCTCTCCACCATCCAGGATGCCGATCTGATCGTGGTGCTGGATGCGGGCCGGATTCAGGAAATGGGCAGCCATGAGCAACTGTTGGAAGCGAACGGCCTGTATGCGTCGCTGTGGCAGATGCAGTTTCACGAAGACTAGGCCCACCCCCTACGCGCTTCGCGCAGTCCAGGCGGAGCAGGTGCTCTGCCCGCGAACCCGCAAAACGTTTACGGCAGTGGCGCGAACTCGAAGCGGTAGGCGGGGTTGTCGCCCTCGGTGGCTTGACGCACATAGCCCGCAGTGGGCGCGGGAAAATGGGCGGGCAGCACCAGGGTCTGGTCTTGCGCGCAGGCCGCCAGCAGTGACAGCCGGGTTTGCCGCGCCTGGTCCGGGTCGGCGCAGAAGCGGGTGCTCCACTGCGGATAACAGCATTGCAGCGGATGGTGGAAGGCATCGCCGGTCAGCAGCGCGCGCTGTGCACTGCCATTGATCTCAACGGCAACGTGGCCAGGGGTGTGGCCGGGCGCGGGGCGCAGCCGCAGCGCGTCATCAATGACGTAATCCATCGGCACGAGTTCGGCCAGTCCGGCCTCGAACACCGGCAAGACCGAATCCCCGATGTAGTCGCCGGTGCGGACCAGGCCGGGGTGTCCTTCATGCGCTTTCCAGTATTCCCATTCTTCATGCGTGAACAGGTAGCGGGCGTTCGGGAAGGTGGGCACCCACGCGTCATTGACCCACTGGGTATGCCAGCCGACGTGATCGACGTGCAAGTGCGTGGAAATAACGATGTCAATGTCTTCGGGTGCCACGCCTTCCGCGCGCAAGCGGTCCAGCCATCCCCAGTGCTGGCGATCGAAGTCGGGGCGGGCCCGGGCTTTGCAATCGCCGACGCAGGTATCGATTAGTACCCATTTGCCATGACTGCGCAGCAAAAAGGACTGAATCGAGATGACCAGGCGGTCCGTGGCCGGATCGTAGAACTGCGGCGCCAGCCAATCGAGATTGGACTGGATGTCCGCCGGTGTCGAGTCCGGGAAGATCTCGGCGGGTCTCAGCAGCGGACCCTCCGCTTCAACGATGCGGACCAGCTCGACGCCGCCAAAGTCACGGCGCGGTTGGCTCATGGCGAGGTGGGCGCGTGTTTGCCGGGGTGCACGGTGCCACAGGAAGGGCAGCGGCGCTTTTCCTCATCGTTGTAGAAAGCCTCGAACAGCGGGGGCAGGTCATTGACGATGCTTTCGAGCTGGACCTCGACGCGGTGCACCAGGCCATTGCAGCTCAGGCAATACCATTCGAAACCATCTTTCAGGCCGGGCGGGCGCTGGCGTTCAATGACCAGGCAGGCGCTGTCGGTTTCCGGACGCTGCGGCGAGTGACGCACGTGCGGCGGCAGCAGAAAAATGTCTCCCTCTTTGAGGTCGAGCCGCTCCGGCTTGCCGTCCACCAGCAGCTTGAGATAGGCGTTGCCGCGAATCTGGTAGAAGAACTCTTCGAGCGGATCATCGTGGTAGTCAGTCCGGTGGTTCGGACCACCGACGACCGTCACCAGAAAGTCCGAGTCTTGCCAGATCTGCTGGTTGCCGACGGGGGGCTTCAACAAGTGGGCGTTGTCGTCGATCCATTTCTGGAAATTGAAGGCGGGACCGTATTTCAGCATAGGAGCCTCTCACATACCGTGTGGGGAACAGACTTAAAGTCTAAAAGAGGCGCGGCTGGGCAGTGTATGAAAGAACGGGGCGAAGGTATGCCTCTTGGCTATGGCCAACCCCGTCACCCTGCGCGTCTTTGCGTGGCCAGCGCCAGTTGCTCGATGAACAGGTGGGTGCACGCGGAGGGTTTACGTTGTTCACACAGGCTATAGCCAACTTGGCCGAAACGCTGAAAAACATCAATGGGCAGTTCCGCCAGCAAGCTGGGATGGAGGAAGCGCCCCGCCGCGTCGGACGGCATCAGGCCGATGGCCTGGCCATTGCATAAAATGCCCAGATTGCTCAGGATGGACAGCGATTCGATATGGCGGGCGGGCAGCGGCAAACCGTGCTGGTGGAAGGTCTGCTCGACGTCGTCGCGCAAGGAGGTTGCCGGGGTGGGGAGAATCCACAGCTCATCGATCAGGTCGGCCAGCGCCAGTGTCTTGGCGCGGGAGGCCGGGTGCGCGGCGCCGGTCACGACGCTCAAGCGCTCTTGGTACAGCACGTGGTGGCTCAATGCCAGCGCCGGGCGCGGAAAGGCATGCTGGTCAGGCAGGCGGCCAACGACAATGTCCAGATCACCGGTTGCCAGGGCCGGGAACAGATCGCTGGAAGGACCTTCCTGGATGCGGATCTGGATGTCGGGATAGCGGTGCAGCAAGGCCGTGACGGCTTGCGGCACGAGTTCGGCCGAGCCCGCCATCAGCGTGCCGATGACCAAGTGGCCGGTTTCCCCGCCTATCGTCGCATTGACCTCATCCGTGATGTGGCGGATTTCAGCAAGAATGGCCTTGACGCGCAGGTTCAGTTGCAAGGCGATATCGGTGGGCTGGACGCCCCGGTTCGAGCGTTCGAACAGCGTTACGCCCAGGCCGCGCTCCAGTTCGCCAATGGCCTTGCTGACGCTTGGCTGGGTCAGGTTCAGCTCATTGGCTGCCCGTGAGAGAGAACGTCTTTCCATGACACGCTCGAAGATCTGCAACTGGTGCAGTTTGAAGCGGTGCTGGACGGCATTGGTGGTCAGAGGAAAGGTCGTCATGATTGCAAGTCTGGTGAAGGGCGATTCCTGGTGCCCACCCCTTAGTGTATCGACCCGGCTCCAATTGTGGGATAAAGCGTTGGAACCTGGGGTTTTCCCTTGGTCTGTGCTGCGGAAAAAGATTTGCGTTTAATATGGGGTACACGTCCTAATTGATGAGTCTTCGTTGCACAGCGCCGCCATGTCTTCTCGTGTTGCCCCCTCCCGCGTCCTTGATTGCTCTCCCGCTGCGTTGGCGGGCGCAAGAACGGCCTTGCTGGAGGCGGAGTCATTCACGGAGGTCATCTCGCATTTGTTGCGCCGCGCTCACTTCCGGGCGGAAGCCGCTTTTTCCCATTCCGCGCCGGACACGGGCTTGACGGCACGGCAGCAAGCGCTGCTGGTTGCCGTCTGCCAGCATCCCGGCTCCACCCAGAACCAGCTGGCTGCATTGATTGCCCTCGATCGCAACTCGCTGGCGGAAATGCTGTCGCGGATGGAACGCAAGGGCTTGCTGACAAGAAAGAAATCCGACCAGGATTCCCGATGCCGAACCGTGTTCGTCACGGCCGCGGGCGCCAGTTTGCTGAACCGCATTCTGTCGCATCGCGCCAAGGTCGAGGCATCCATCATTGAAGCGGTGCCAACAGAGCATCGCGCTGTATTCATGCAGTGCCTGAAACACCTGGCAGGTGTTGATGACGCTACAACAACAGACACAACCGCCCCTCACACTAATGATTCACTTTCCTCAAAACCCGTTAACTCATAAGGATTTTTGAACTATGGGGCAGCAATCTACCGGGGCAGACAACGCATTGGTTGCCAAGCTGGCAAGCGCTTTGCGTGAAGCCCATGAGAACCGCAAGGCCATTGCGCCTTTGCGTGATCAACTTCCCGAGGGCAATATTGACCTTGCCTACGCCATTCAACAAAG
>Ga0172382_10005290_pt1 | contig 19327 bp, 29 predicted proteins | sample Leawel138RmetaG_FD_122245 | JGI IMG/M metagenome (GOLD analysis project Ga0172382, IMG submission 122245) | Leachate microbial communities from a municipal landfill in Southern Ontario, Canada - Leachate well 138R metaG | ecosystem: Engineered > Solid waste > Landfill > Unclassified | place...
AACTCACTCTTGCTGCCGCCTTTGACTTCTACAACCAAGAGTCGAGCCGCAAGCGTACTCTCACCAAACAGTCGGCTCTTGCCTTTGGCCAGCTTTACGCTCGATTCGCACCTGAGCTGATCCAAGTAACTCCCGCCGCTGCCGCAATGCTAGGAACTACTGTTTGCCCAGCATACACAACTTATTCGACCGATGAGAAAATCCGTCCGACCGCACTTGCCCGACTTGAGCAATTCGCTGCTGCTGTCTTGGATCTTGAAGAAGATTCCCCAATCATGACGGAACTTGCTGATCACGTCGAGGTTCTAATGGCGCTGATCAAAGCGTTTGAAGTTAAGGAAGTTGCAGAGATTTCCGCAGACGCTCTCTAAACTCTAAGCTCTAAACTCAACTCCCTGCGATAACTTCAAAGGGAGTTTTTATTTGTGCCATGCGACACCATGTCACCGCTGACACACTGCCACTTCGACACGCTGACACAATGACAGACCGCTTCACCCCCCGCTTCACCCCCTCCTTTCGCGCCCCCCACCTGAAACTCTCTCACCGCTCCCTAACTAACTCACTCCCCTAACTCCCCACTACCTTGCGCGCAACTCCACCTTTGATACTCTCCTTACTAGCTCTTACTACCTTCCATTTTTAACTAATTCATTTAATTTAATAGGGGGGTATATATAGACGCAACCCGAGAACGGGAGAGGTAGCTAAGTTAGGGGAGTCTAGTAAGTTAGTGCTAGGGGGCGGGCGATGGGCGGTCGGGCATGGGGTAGGGGCATGCGCTATACTGTCATTGTGTCAATCCGTCACCGCGTCACCAGTGACACCCGACCCGCCCCCTTTAACTTACTGCTTCAAGGAACTTAAATCATGGCTGCTATACCTAAGTATCGCCCAAGTTACAACCTGCCCCAACTCCAAGCAATCAAGCTAGCAATCGAATCGTATAAAGAAACTCACGGTGAGCTTCCTTGTGAGATGGAACAAGTTTCCCAGTCTATTGAGATCTTCCTAGTTAAGATTGGTCTAGGCGCAAAACTTCCTGCTTATGTGCAAACTAAGATAGCGCCCAAAAGAATCTCTCTTGCTGATCTTGGAGAGCCAGACTTTGATCCTAATACCCAAACTTACGAGACTATCGAAGACTGTAAGAAAGCATATATCTCACTGCACTCAATCTATCTGCCCATGAACATGCCTGCCCCTGCTGACCTACAGGGAGCTTGCCAAGCATGGCTAACTTACTGCACTGAGAATGATCTGGACCCAATGAAAGAAGCAGGACTAACTAAAGACTCTGAGGAGTAACTAATCATGGGCGCACATGTCACCAGCTCTCTCAATCTCTCTGTTCAAGAACTTAAATATATTGTCGAGTCTCTTGGTACTCGCATTAACTCTGACAAGTCTAAGACTATGACTCCTAGCCAAGAAGCAGCGCATAAGTCTCGTATCAAAGCTCACCGCAAAGTCTCGCAACATCTAGCTGACAAACTTTGTGGAGACTATGCAGATCCTAAGTTCACCTCAGTTCCTACAGTGCACCAAGACTCTTGCGGCTCAGATCAAGTAATCGAACCTATCTCTTTCACTATCCCTAGCTTTGCTAATGGAGAACTTTAAAATGTCCAGTCTCCCTAAGTCTTTCAAGCCGGCTCGCACCGCAGCTTATAAAGATCATCTAACTCCCTGGAGGCCAGAGTTCTCAGTTCTGCTTCCTTCCTTCCCAGTCCACTATAGTGAGTTTAAGCAAGTAATGAACTCTCTTGGGGAGCTGACAGCTAGTGCAAGAAAAGAAGCAGCGGCCGAACTTCGCTCCATTCTTTATGTATCTCTTGCAGTGGAGAAAGCTCAGAGAGCCGCTAAAGACTTGCCACCTAAAGACTATGGCCAGTTCCCAGACGGTCTGTAACTTAAAGCAACTTCCCTAAAGGAACTGAAACCATGAAAGTACATTGCCCAGTCTCAGGTCTTTCTTTCTCAACTGACTTCCCACATTGGGGCCATGCAACTTATCCGCATCCAATGCTTTCTTGCTCAGCCCAAGTCTTAAACCAAGACTATCTTGAACTGTTCTCAGCTCAGAAACTAAGTTCCGAACTCACCCACTTGCTCGGACTAGCTTATCTCCTCAAGCTTCCGCTAGTCTCTCTAACTCCAATGCCTAGCGATGCCCATGAGACTCTCCATTCTTTTTGGCTCAAGCATATGGAGAGACTTGCTCGACTGGCCACAACTCTTGAAGGCAAGCCAGCTCCCAAACGTCAGACTCAGATCAGAGTTTCCCTAGACAACCTAAGCAACTTGGCTGCTTGGATTGAGGAGATTGAAATATCTTGGTCCCTTCGTTCTGCCCCTATCACTGATGCAGTTCGTAAGCTTAACTCTCAAGCATGGAACTCTGTCCAGATCTCTCCGGCTCAAGCCCAAGCAAGAGACACTGAGCGCCAGCAAGAGATCGAAACTCTCATCCTTAAAGGTCTGCGCGGCTCGCTTCTTACTAGAAAAGAGTCTTCCAAATACCCTGAGACTATCACCAAGTGGGTGATGAATGTTGCCCCGTTTCCTACTGCTAAGATTCAACTTCCTGACGGACGCAAGACTACTATCTCTGAGCATTGGGCGCACATCATGGAACTTGCATTCTCTAAAGATGGTGCACTTGATCTGATTTGCGAGAACATAAACGCTGGCGATCTTGAGGAACTTCTGGAGCATTGCTATGACCAGATCCCAGTTGAGATCGGCATTATGGCAACTCTCTTGTGGCGCAAACTTGAGGAAGTTAAGACTAACCTTGAGACTTATCGTAACAGTGGAGTCATGCCAGCCAACGGAACTCCCAAGGCACCTAAGATTCCCAGCTTCAAAGGTACTTCTGAGGAACTCCTGGCTCTCCTGATTGATGATGCTGAGCCAGTTCCTACCGCACCTAAGACTGCTGATCCTAGTGGCTTGACTCTCCAACAAAAGCTGGCACTGAAACTTGCTTCCAAAGGAACTATGAAATGAAAAAGCTAAGCACTATTCTCACTCGGGCAAAAAAGTATCATGAACTGTTTAACAAAGGCCGAAACACCGAACATTTTATGTGCCTTGCGTTAAATAGGGCAGCCTCGGAAGGAAAAATATCAGATGAAGAAGTAGAAACTGGAAAAGAGTTTTGCATGAAATTAGTTCACTCCATTAGCCCGGATCACGGGTCGCTCCGAGGCGCTTTAATCCTCACAACTCACATCACCAATGAATCAGATTTAAATGAGCTAATTCGCAAGACATGGCTAGACGCAATTGAAAACTTGAAGCGAGAAGGAAACTAAAATGACCACTATCTCTAACTCCGATCTGCCCGGTTTTGACTCTGATAACTTCCGGGCTTTCATGTCTTGCATACAGCGTGACTGGAACTTACCTACTAAGTATCAGAGCGCAGCAGACTTCTATTTCCTGCGGCACTGGACCGCCGCGCAAATTTGTGATAACCTAACCGCTGATGGAATCACAATAGATGGGATAACTTACTTTCCTCTTTTTAAGCGTGATTCCCAAATCGCTTACAACAAGGAACTTAATCTCTTTAAACAACCTGGCCAAGAACCTAAACTCTTCTGGCTTTCTTTCCGTGCTGTACGTTACCCACTTGGCTCAGGTTCCCAACATCCTTGGGCACTGAAAGCTTACGTACTGATTCAAGAAGACACCAGAACTAAAGGAAACTAACCATGAAAGTCTCAACTCATCCGCTGATTCACCGCAAACATGGCAAGCAAGTTATCCGCACTGTTAAGGTTGCATCTGGTGAAATCCAAGTAACACTTCGAGCCGGGCAACTTTGGCTTAGAAAGGTAGGTTACTCTGGTCCTACCAAGTGGATCAAAGTTATGACACCTGTCAACTCAATCCGGCCTATGCTTAATTCCCTTGTAGGTTACGAACACTTCCCGCTCCAAACTGAGGAAAATAACCATGACTTCCATTAACCAAACCAAACTCCTGTCTGTAATTTGGACTCGCCACACTAGCGATTGTATCTGTACTCTCAAGGCTGAGGCAACTTTCACTGATGGTGATGCCATAACTCGCAAGACTTTCACTTATGGCATGAGTCGTGGAGAGTTTGCAAGACTTGGCCTTGATCCTTACAACCCTGAAACCTTCTGGCCTCTAGCAACTAAGAAGCTTGAAGTGGAAATAGACCAGTACCTTAGTCGCCTTAACTCACTGGCCAGCCAAGATTCTTAAGCCATGGATATGAAACTTCTAGGATTGCCTAGAGTGTGCGTCTATTGCAAGCAAGAGTTTCTCTTAACTCTACTTAATGTAGATGACACACTTGGCAAATACTGTTCTCGTACTTGCAGACGCCATGAGATAGCAGACGCCTATCTTCGTAAATCAATGGAGTCTGCTAGAGCTACTAGGCACCACACTTAAGGAACTTTGAAATGTCTGAAGCACTTAGGAAACTTAAAGAACTGGTAGCCAAGAAGCAACTGGATGAACAGATTGCTCGTGGCACAGTGCAACTTAACATCCCACCAGAAGGACACTCCACACTTCCTAGCCCACCGCCAGAGTTTGTACCTAAGCCAGTTGCTCAAGCAATCATCTCTTACAACCCAAAACAGCAAGCTTTCATTGACATTGCAACTTCTGGGCGCAGCGTAGCTCTTATCGGTCCTGCTGGTACTGGTAAGACTACTTGCACCAAGGGCGCAATTCTCTCAATGATCCAGTCTAACCACTGGCCAGCACTTTCTATCACTGGGCACAAGCATCTTAGCTCAGGAGTTCCGGGCATTGTGTGTGTCTCCTTCACTAACAAAGCTGTGCAAAATATGAAGAAGGTTATGCCAGTTGACTTGCAACGTAACTGCATGACCATTCATAAGCTACTTGAGTACATGCCGGAGTTCTTTGAAGACTGGGATGACAAGACTGGCAAGTACAAAAAGTCCATGCGTTTCGTTCCTTCGTGGCATGAGGGCCGCAAACTTCCGCACTCAATCAAAACCATCATCATTGACGAAGCTTCTATGGTCCCCACTTCACTGTGGAACAGACTTATGGAAGCATTGCCACTTCGCATGGACTTGCAGATCATCCTCATTGGTGACATTCAACAGCTCCCGCCAGTCTTTGGCAAGTCTATCTTTATCCATGCCTTGAATGCTGGTATCGAAAGAGTTGAGCTGACCGAAGTTTATCGCCAAGCTCTTGAGTCTCCGATCATCTCTCTTGCTCACCGCATCTTGCGTGGCGAAGTTACACCAGTTCCTAAGCTGGGCGAGCTAACCATAGACAAGATGGCAGAAGGTAATGGCAAAGTAACTGTCAAGCCATGGAAGAAAGCGCTAAGTCCTGAAGCTGCTCTAGCTGTGATGGAGAAGTTCCTACCAGAGATGATTGACTCCGGTCAATACACTCCAATGGAAGATACGATTCTCTGCCCATTCAACAAAGCATTTGGAACCATCGAACTTAATAAGATCATCGCAACTCATCTTGCACGTAAGTATAATCCAAACAGTGAGCCAGTTTATGAAGTCATCGCAGGTCTGAACAAGAAGTACTTCCGTGTTGGTGACAAGGTTCTGTTCAACAAGACTGAGCACACCATCTTACGGATCGAAAAGAATAACAAGTACTTTGGTAAGCCATTCAAAGATGCATCTCCCACACTAGACTACTGGGGTATAGAACATGACAAAGATAGGACTTCTGCGATCGCTGCTCTCCTTGCAGGTGATGATCTTGGAGCTGAGCATGCTAAATCTGTTGATGAGATTCTTAATAGTTTCAGCTTGCCCACTGAAGAAAAGTCCGGTCTGGTGCAAGCGGCTTCTCATACCATTGTGGTTTGGTCTGATGAACTGGAACAAGAAGAGACTCTCGAAAGTTCGGGCGAAGTTGGATCACTGGACTTGGGTTATGCGATAACTGTGCACAAGTCGCAAGGTTCTGAGTACCGGAGAGTCTTCTTCATCACGCACTCTAGCCATAGCAACATGCTATTCCGTGAACTTATCTACACCGCCGTAACTCGTGCGAAGGAGGAACTATTTATCATCTGCCCGCCGACCCTGTTTGTTGCTGGCATCACAAGCCAGAGACTTCCAGGCAAAACACTAGACGAGAAGATCGCAGCTTTCAGTCGTTATGCTCAGCTTAACCAAGGCAGAACTTCTGAGGATGAGATACCTAAGGGCACTTACCTGTTTGAAGCTGCGTAACTCTCTCCAAAATCCGCCACCCCATGCCGGTGCCCATATGGCATAATGGCCCCCACGCGGCGGGCAATCCCCAGCGCGAAGCCAACCGGCAAACTTACTACTAACTAGCAACAAGGAAACAACACCATGACTTCCACTACTCGCATCGCTACCGATTTCAACTTCCGTACCCGCGATGGCTACAAGCGCCCCACTGTTTCCGTAGAGCACGAAGTTCCGAATGCCGATGGCATCATGGAAGCTCTGAGTTCCGGTGACGAGAAAGTCGTCGGCCTCATCACTTCCACCGTGCAAGGTGTTATCATCTCGCATCTGCGTGGTTACGTTGATTCGGACGCCGACTTCGATCAAGCCAAGTGTGATGCTCTCTATAGCGAAGGCAAGATTTCGCTGGAAGCAATCGCCAACCTGCCCAAGTCTGAGCGCAGCATGCTCACCAAGGAAGACTTGGAAGCTTTCGCCAAGGACTACATGGAGATCATGCCGGAAGTTACTGGCAAGGCGAAAGAGAAAGTTGCTGCTGCTGCTGGTCTGTTCATCGAACGCTACAAGCGTGTCGCTGGTGACAACGCTGTGCTGGCAGTTCTGCAAGAGCAACTCACTACCTTCATCGAGAACGCTGGCGACGAAGTTGTTGGCCGTCACGAGAAGGCGCTCACCTATCTGGTGGCGAAGGTTGAAGAACTGCTGAGCATCAAAGTTACTGCTGATGCCCTGTAAGTTCGGTTGGCTGTGCAGCTTTTAGGAGTTCCCCAAGACTCTCCAGACCGCTGCACTAGCTAGTTAGGTTCGGCCTCATCCTAAACCAAAAGGCCCCTAGCTCTTAAAACCCTCTGTAGTTAAAAGCTCAGGGGGTTTTTTATCGTCTCTAGTAAAAGAAGGGAAAGGTTTAAAATGGCCAAACTTAATATGTGCTTGGCACTGTTTGTGCAGGCTTTCCCTGGCATAGAGATAGATGAAGAAGATCTAGTCAAATATGCTTTATGCAAAGCTAACTTCGACAAAGACGGATATATAACAGTCTTCATGGAGGGGAAGAAATACCATCTACATAGACTAGTCATGGGAATGCCTAATGAGGAAGTAGACCACAAGAACGGAAGGGTAAAGGATAATAGAAAAGAGAATCTACGCCTAGCTACTAGAGGGCAGAATGCAGCCAATCGAGGCGTAGGTATAAATAATACCTCTGGGTATAAGGGCGTAACAGAAACAAAAAATGGGAAGTGGCTCTCCTATATAAGAGTTAACGGAGAGCGTCGATATCTAGGAACTTATAAAACAAAAGAGGACGCAGCAAAAATATACAATCTAGAGGCATTAAAAGCTTTTGGGGAATTCGCAAGATTAAACGTAATAGAGCAGGAGATTTAAATTATGAGCTTCACTGATGAAAAGCTCCAGATTATGATGGATATGCAAGATACCCTGAACTCCAAGTTGAACAAAGACTGGATAACTCAAGACTGGGACTGGAGTCTTGCAATCATTGACGAGTGCATGGAGATTCACGGCCACCTTGGTTGGAAGTGGTGGAAAGATACTGCCTCTTACAAGCAAGGCGTGACTGACAAGAATCGTAAACAAGTGCAGCTCGAAGTTGTGGACGTGTGGCACTTTGTGTTGAGTGCTTTAATTGCTAAAGGCCACACCGCCGAGGACATTCGAAAAGACTTCAATTCAAGCAACGGAGATGCAATTGATATCTATCAAGCAGTTGATTGGCTTATGGAAGATGCAGTACTGCACTCTAGCCCACGACTTTCTTTCAATTCTCTGCTTCATCACACTGGCCTGACTTGGGATAAGCTCTTTGAGATCTACGTCGGCAAGTTTGCTCTCAACAAGTTCCGTTGGGACAATGGTTACGCTGAAGGAAGTTACGAAAAGAGCTGGTTGATACCGGATGTGAGCCTCATGTACCAAGAAGACAACTGGTACTTGGAGCTGATCTTGGCTGACTTTGCTGAGCACGGTATCGAAGTTACAGCAGAGAAAGTACAGGCAGCCTTGCAGAGTTACTATGACAGGATGAACTAAGATGAGTAGCGCACTTGAAAGACTCAAAGCATTAGCTGCGGCTAAGAAAGCAAAGGAGACTAAAGATGTTAGCCAGACTCAAGCCCAAGAAACCTCCATTGATTCTGCCAGCCAGCAAGTATCCACTCCCTTGGACGCGACTCCAAGAGAGGAGGATATTCAAGATGTCCCCTCGGCAGAAGTTGCAGCACAAGAGAGTAAGGAAGCTGAAGTACAGTCGGTTCCTAGTAGTGCAGGGAATGAAGTTCTACATGAGACTGAACCCAAGTCTGAACATCCCCTTATCATGGAACTAGCAGAACTTGAACAAGCTCTTGAGCAACAAGTTCCTGACTTCCGTCTGATCCTTCGTAACATCCACCAGAAACTTCGTGCTGACCCTGAGCTGGTAACTGTGCTGAGCGAAGAAGAGATTGGCCTGATTGTTTCTGGTCTGGCAACTCACGCACAAGCAGAGATCATCGCACCCAAGGCAGTTAAGGCGGCGCGAGCAACAGCGCGTAAAACTCCCATTAGTGCATCGGACTTGTAACTATGGAACTCACACTCCAAGACTTTCCTTACACTGGCGAGCGTAGACCTTTCGATTGGTTCATGGAAGAACCAGAGATTCCAGCTTATGAGTCTGTCACTGCCGAGCTGGCAACTGCGGAGTCTTACAAGTCTCTAGTAGTAGCGACTCTGATCTACATGTCAGATCGTCGTGCAAACTACGTTAACTATATGCGAAAGGGTAAGCTGATCTTTCAAACGCTGGTTCCGCTAGGGTTAAAAGATAAGGCAGAGGATTGGAGTCCTTGGGTTACAGAAAGACTTGGCATGCGGACTGACAGTAGTCGCCCCAGTTTCACTGATTGGGTTCCCCACTACGAGATACAAAGACTCTGGATCACAACTGGCATTCATTGGAGCTGGCTGGAACTTGCATGGCTTGAAGCAGAAACGATTATCTGGGACAGCAATAACGAGCGGATGAAGAAGAAACTTGAGAGGGTATTTTAATCATGAAGCCAAAGAGAGAGTTAAGTGAGTTACAGAAAGCGAACCTGCTTACTGGACAGTTGCTTCGTCGTTGCTCCTGCACCAGTGAGTTGATTAAGTTGTTGCGCGAGTGTGGGCAGCATAGCGTAGCTAACGACGTGGAGCGTGGCTTTCGCATTGGCAGAGAGTTGGCAGCAGACAAGGGCAGGGTTGCTATCAGGAACGCACTATTTGAAAAGGTGAAGAAAGATGCTGACCAAGACTGAGATTGCTCTGATCGAGTGGGCTGTTAAAGAAGCTAAGGCATGGGCTGGCGGACAGCCAACTCTTGAAGGTCAAGAAGACTACCGCTTTCGTATCAAGATTGCAGAAGACGCAGTCAAGAAACTGAAGAAGGAGTCTCGCAATGTTTGAAACTTTTGAACTAGATGCGCCTCTTAATGAGGAGTGCATGATACCAATCGTACAACTTGAGAAAGGTCAAGCCGACCCAAGGTACTTGCGTACTTCTTACTCCTCAACTCTCGATCTGCACGCATGTCCCCGCTTCTATCAGTTGAGCAGACTCAAAGCTCCTAGGCAGGTGGACTTTGCTTCCAACGTAACCTTTGCTTACGGCCATGCAGTTGGTGAAGGTATCCAAGAATATCTGATTCATAAGGATCTTAACAAAGCCTTGTGGGTTATGTTTCATAAGTGGGAGGTGGATCTCTTTGATGAAAACGAAAAGCAAAAGAAGTCTTTCTTCGAAGCAGTTGCAGCTCTTATGCAGTTTGATGGACTCTGCCAAGATGGACTCCTGTCAGACTATGAAGTGGTCTGGTTTAACGGAAAGCCAGCGGCGGAACTCTCATTCCGAATTCATCTCCCGAATACAACTTACCGAGGATACATCGACCTTGTTCTCCGCCATGTTATCACTGGAGAACTCCTCATTCTGGAACTCAAAACTTCCAGTGCCAACTATATCAACCATTATCAATACAAGAACTCCGCCCAAGCCATTGGATACTCTGTTATCCTTGACAAGATTGCTCCCGGAACCACCTCCTATTCCGTTCTATATCTTGTCCAGCTTACTAAACTGGGGCGTTATGAAGTCTTCGAATTCCCCAAGACATATCATCAGCGTGCACTGTGGCTGAAAGATAGGCTGTGGGACGAAGGTATCATCATGAACCTGATTAAGTTCTATGGAAACTACGGAGTGTGGCCAACTCACGGCGAGTCTTGCACTAGGTTCGGCAGGACTTGTGACTACATGGACTCTTGCCACTTGCAAACTGAGCACATGATGGCTCCGCTCAGGGAGAATCAAGTTGTTGAGGATGTAGTTTACGACTTCGAGTTTACTCTTGAGGAGTTGCTAGAATGATTAACTTTGTTCTGCCCATAGTGGCCTGTACTTTCACACTGGTACTTGGTGCATACTCTAGCCAGCAGCTCACTCTTGCTAAGTTCGAGGAGACTTTTGGTTTCCCGCTCAGCAAGATGTACGAAGCGAAAGCTAAGTGCGAAGAAGTTGCGGGCAAAGGTAACTGCGTTATAATCGGGGGCGCCTACCCGAGGCCGCGACCTGATATAGTGGCCCCCACGGCGCCGCTTCCATCCGGCCACGAATCATGAGGCACAACATGGAACAACAAACTAACAACTTCCTCACTACTGAGGAATTTAAGGAGCGCATCGAGCCTAGCCTCCTTGCCTTGCTCAACATGAATCAGTTTGAGTACGCTCAAGATCATGTGGTTAACGTGCTGCAAACTTACAGCATGGAACCTGAGCTGCGGATCGAGCTACTCTTTACCATCGCTGCTAGCCAAGTCATGCAAGCGCAGCACCAGCAAGAGAAGCTAATGATTCGTGGGCAGAAGATTGCAAAAGATGTAGGAGTTACGCAAGTCGAAGCACAAGCAGTTCTGGGAATGGTCAAAGGTTGGGTAGAATCTAAGAAGCAGCAGGGAGAGAAAGATGGCCAAGCTGAGTGACATGAAAGCAAGTCCGATCAAGCACATCTTAGTTTACGGGCCGCCGAAAGCAGGTAAGACTGAGCTGGTTGGTAAGCTTGCTGAGAAGTTTAATCTCAAGTGGTTTGACTTGGAGAAGGGAGTTAGCACACTGTTCAAGTTGCCGCAAGAATGGCAGGAACGGATCGAAGTCTTCCAGATCCCTGATACCCGTGGAACTCCGATGGCAATTGAAACTTGCCTCAAGGTTATCAAGGGTGCGCCGATGAAGATCTGCACCTTGCATGGTAAGGTAGCTTGCCCACTTTGTGCAAAAGCTGGAGCTGAGACACAAGAAGTAGAGCTGGCAAAACTTGGGCCGAATGATTGTGTTATCTTCGACTCCATGACTCAGCTCACTAACTCAGCTATTGCGAACATCACTCGCAACCAGCCTGACGACTACAAGCTGCAACGTGATGACTGGGGTAACTTGGGTAAGGTGATGGATACTTTCCTCTCTTACGTTCAAGCAGCTCCTTTTAATGTGGTAGTAATAACTCACGAGAACATGGTTGATTCCGTGATGGGTAAAGATGCAGGAGGGCAGAAGGTTGTGCCGGTAGCTGGTACTGCTAACTTCTCCCGTAACAGTGCAAAGTATTTCGATGAAGTTGTTTATTGCGAAGTGAAGAACAAGAAACATATCTTTGCTAGCACGACAACCTACTCGAACAACATCATGACTGGTGGCCGGTCTGGCTTCAGTCTTGAGAAGTCTCTGGAACCCAAGCTGTTGGATCTCTGGAGTTAATGCAGTAAGCAACACCAAAGCAAGGGACATTCAGTCCACAAACCGTAAGTAACTTAAAGTAAAAGGAAACATATCATGTCCGATATCAACGCCCTCGACCTCCTTGACTCCTCCATTGACGAACTTGCTGATCTGGAACGCTTTACTCCCATCCCTGCCGGCACTCACAAGCTGCGTCTGGAGTGGAGTTTCCCTGAGCATGACACGCAAGTTGTGGTGCAGCTCAAGCTGACTGTGGTGGAAACTCTGGAGATGGCGAATAGTTCCGAGCTGGTGCCGGAGCCGGGCAAGTCTGGTAACATTCGCTTCCCGCTCCAGATGAAAGATGGTAGCCCGATCATGTCCCAAAAGACTGGCAAGCCCATGACTATGGGTCAAGGCCAACTCAAGGAAGTGGTCGCAGTTCTGCAACCGACTTTCGGCGGCGGCACTCTGCGCGAAGTCATCGACAACTCGCAAGGTGCGGAAGTCGTGGCCACTCTCAAGGTACGCGCTTCCAAGGATGACCCGGACGTTAAGTTTAATGAGTTGAAAGCGATTCTGGTCGAGTAACTTGGGCCGAGTACCCTTAGGAAGTTATAAGAACTAGGAACTGGCTGCCATGGATGGTGGCCTTTTCTCATATCAGGGGTATGAAAAATGCTTCAAGATACCGAGTGCAAGATTTGTAAGACTAAACTTGAGTGGCAGGGTAGTGTTACCAATGGGCACATGGTATGTCCGAATAAGTATTGCTCTAGTAACAAGAGTCCAGAACTTCTGGCTATCAAATCATCTAATTACCAGATTGCTGAGGAGCTAGAGGTAGACTATGCAGACGACTAAGATTGAGCGCGCCAAAGGAGTTCTGCTAATAGTTGAGGAGCATGACCAACCTTACTTGGCTGGCCTGTCTGCGGCTCTCAGCTCTTGCACTGTCAAAGTATTTCCTCGTGCCCCGACTACCTTAGTTGAGCTAGCACTGGCAGCCAAGAAAGCAGGACTCACCCATCTTATTACCACTAGGCTTGATGTGCTGCAGAAACTTCTGCCACCGGACCTAAGCAAGAAAGCAAAGATCTCTAACTACGCTGGCTCCATCATCCCGTACTACTTCAAAGGTACTAGCGGAGAGAAGGAGCGCATGGATGTTCTGGTACTTGATCCACTCAAGCAACTGAGGACTGTGGCATATGGAGACTTTATCGCTAAGCGATACATTAGCAAGCTCACCGAACCTTCAAAGTGGCGAGTGCCTAGTAGTTTCCAATGGGAACTTGCTCAAGATGCAATGGGTTATGCAAAGGCGAAAAGTTATCTGGCATGTTGTGACCTCATTGCCGTTGACATTGAGACTAGCCAAAAACCTTACCTTCATATGACGATGGTTGGTTACACTGGTTACGATCTTCGCACCAATACATCCAAGTCTTTCGTGATCCCAATCAAGCGTATGGAAGATGTATATGCTATGAGGGAACTGAATGCCTTGAACGTACCCAAGGTAATGCAAAATGGAAAGTACGATTGTGCATGGTTCCATTGGTACTCTGCTCCACCAGTTGCGTATCTGTACGATACTGCTAACGCTTTCCACTCCTGGTACTGCGAACTCCCGAAAGATCTGGGATTCATTTCCAGCTTCATGCTTCGTGAGTACATGTACCACAAGGATCTTTCAAGCTCGGGAGACTGGCTCGATTCATGTCGTTACAATGCGCTCGATACTTGGGCGACCGGGGAAGTATTCCTTTCCTGGCTTCAAGAAGCTCCGGACTGGGCAAAGCGCAATTATATTATGGAGTTCGCGGTAGTTCCCGGTGCTCATATGTGTGAGATGACTGGGATTAAAAGAGACATGCCAGCTCTGACCAAGCATGCTAAGGCCGGAGAGGAGAAGCTAGATGCTCTACTTACATCCGTTCGTAAGATGGTGGGCGTACCAAAGTTCAACCCTTCTAGCCCTAAGCAATGTTTGGCACTACTCAAGATACTCGGAGAGAAAGGAGCTGAGTCCACAGATGAAAAGACTCTCACCGCAGTCAGCTTCAAGCATCCCATTAACGAACGTATTTTGGGGACAATACTTGAATACCGTGGCGAACGTAAACTTACTTCTACCTATCTCACAACAGGTGAGTCAGCTAAGGAGTTTGGCCCGCCCGGCAAAGAACGAATTCTCTATTCCCTTAATCCGCACGGCACAGATACTGGCCGGCTTGCAAGTAAGGAGCATCACTTCTGGTGCGGACTACAGGTACAGAATATTCCAGCTGGTTCAGTGGTCAAAGAGACTCTGGTCGCAGATCCAGGATTCGAACTTTACGAGTGTGATCGTTCACAGGCTGAAGATCGGGGAGTTGCTTACTCTAGTGGAGATCCAACTCTCTTAGGCATCTTCACCAGTGGTAAGGACTCGCATAAGCTCAAGGCTTCAATGTTCTTTGGAGTACCTTATGAAGAGATCACGAAAACTCAAAGACAGCTTGGCAAGAGGATTAACCACGGTAGCAATTACAATATGGGCGCTGCTGTTCTTGTCGAAACAATGGGTCCGAGAGCAGTACGAGAAGCTCAGAGACTCTTAGGACTTCCGAAACATTGGGATCTGAAAGGGGTTGCACAACATCTCCTGAACATATATGCTAATACCTTTCCGACAGTGAAAGGGAAATACTACGAGACAATCGTAGCTGAGGTAATGAACACAAGGAAACTGGTCGGTGCTACCGGCTGGACTCGCTACTGCTTTGGCAATCCCGCCAAGAATAAGATGGATCTTAATGGCTATGTAGCGCACGTAACACAATCCCTAAATGCGATGGAACTCAATCAGTCCTTCATTGCAATCTTCAATGAACTTGCATTCGATCCCGACTTTAAACTCATGGCTCAGATTCATGACTCGATCTTCTTCCAAGTTCGTAAAGGTCGCCGTGATCTGGCTGAGCGAGTCGCCCAACTAATGACTGTACACACCCAAGTAACTGATTGCTCTGGTGTTACCCGGACCATGATAATTCCGGTAGACATCTCAGGTCCAGGTCAGTCTTGGCAGGAGCTTAAAGCATGAGCAAAGGCAACGAAACTCTCTACGCTAACAACACCTCTGGTTATCAGGGGGTTAGCTGGGACAAGAGCTGCAAGCGTTGGAAAGCTATCATCACCGTGGAAGGCAAGCTCAAGAACCTAGGTAAGTTCAAGTGCAAGCATGAGGCGGCGCGAGCTTATAACTCAGCTGCCCGCCACTACCACGGGGAAGACGCTTTCCTTAACACGATTGCCGACGAATCCTAAAAGGAACTTCCCATGCACCAGGACTTCTTTCAGGCGTACCTAGACTACACAGACGGAGGAGAGACACCAGCTTTCTTCCGCCGGTGGTCAGCAGTTGCTATGATCGGTGCATTCATGGGACGGCAAATCCATGTGAAGTTTGGCAACTCTCATCTGTACACCAACTTGTACGTGATGTTGATTGGCAACGCAGGCACCAAGAAATCTACAGCAATCAAGCAAGCTAAGAGACTGGCACGAGAAGCAGGTTATAGTAAGTTCAGTGCAACGAAGATATCTAAGGAGAAATTCCTAAGTGACTTAGGGGAGCAAGATGATAGTGAGGCAAGCCTAGGAAATATACTTGACGCAAACTTGTGGGGTACCGACAATGCAAGTGATATTAGGGAGACGTGGATCTGCGCAGATGAATTCAATGAGTTCTTTGCAAACAATATCTTGGAGTTCTGCTCAACCTTAGGGGATCTGTGGGACTGGGAGGGTCCACCTTACGAAAACAGAACTAAGGGAGCTAAGGGTCAAGGCCATACTGTGACTATCCCTAATCCGACCATCAACATTCTGGGAGGTAATACTCCTACTGCTTTCGCCCACGCTTTTCCTCCGGAGATTGTTGGCCAAGGCTTCTTCTCACGACTACTGGTTGTACATGCCAAGCCTACAGGAGTTAAAGTCACGTGGCCCAAACAGGTTAGTGAACAAGATACTGCCAAGATGGTGGAGAGACTGTTAGAGATTAAGAATTATCATTTCGGGGAAGTAGGAATTAGCGAAGATGCAAAAGTTCTAGTAGACAAGATATATAAAACTTGGAGGCAGCTCGATGATATCCGGTACGAAGCATATGGCGGGCGCCGACTTACTCACCTCTTGAAACTATCTCTAGTACATGCAGCAGCTAGACTTGGGAAGGAGATTACAACTGAGGATGTAGTCCGAGCTAACACCTTACTCCATCACACGGAGTGTTTTATGGGTGAAGCATTCGGAGAGTTTGGCGCGAGCAAGACTTCTGCCCAAATGCATAAGATCATGCAAGTCTTGGAAGGGCACCTTGGTATCACCGCTCCCCAGCTCTGGTCCCACGTACAGTCCGACTTCGATAAGCTCGATAACTTTGTGGCATGCTTGGCGGGTATGCAACATGCTGGGCGAATCCAAACTCATGGAGACAAGCTCTACCCAGTTAAGAAAGTTGTGGAAGAACTCCACACAGATTGCGTAGAGTACAATTGGTTAACTAAAGAGGAGTACGGCAGATGAAGGCTCTGAGTAAGCAGGTTGGCGGAGACCACTACAAGAACTTGGCTATCCAACCTGTCCAATATATCCACGCAAACAAGCTTCCTTTTATTGAAGGTTGCATTGTTAAGTACATCACACGTTGGCGAGATAAGGGAGGCTTAGCTGACTTGGAGAAAGTCAAGCACTTTGTGGATCTGCTGATAGAACTAGAGACTCCTCAACCTAAGCAGCTAAAGCCAGGTTTCTCTGACGGGGAACTAGCACTGAAACTTCTCTGCCCTCGCCACCAAGAATACTACGGCCAAGGTACAGGTTGCCACCAATGTAAGACGGAGATTCAAAATGGCTAAGAAACCTAAGCTCCCTGTCATGCTTGACTTGGAGACTCTCTCGCTTAAAGCTAACGCTGCTGTCATTGATGTTGCCTTCTGTGCTGCTACTGGCGAAGGTGTGATGCACCAGTGGTATATCAGGCCGGAGAGCTACACTAACTCTTTCGAGTTCGACGTGAACCCAGAGACTCTGGCCTTCCACCACAACCAAGGTACTGGCCTGCTTGGTACTGCTGAGCACTATGGAAAGTCGTGGCGGGAGGTGGCTCAACTAGTCTATGAGTACCTGACCCTGCTTGGCTCTACTTACGAGGTCCATCTGTGGACCAAGGGGAAAGATGCTGACATCCCGTGGCTGAGCAACCTGCTCCAATCTGCTGGCTACAAGTTGCCGTGGGCTTACAAGAACGCCCATTGTCTTCGTGACTTGGGCATGCTGTTTCCTGAAGTACAGCAGACTAACTGGGGTAATCACACTGCTGCCCGTGATGTGGAAGCTCAGATCCTGTATCTGAAAGACATTGCAGGTTACTCGGATCGCGCTTACCGCTTTGTTTACGGAGACTAAGATGGAAATTAAAGATGGTGCAAGAGTCACAAGTGGTTCGTTCCGTCTGCGGGTAGCTCCAGAAGTTGAAGCTCTGCAGACTGAGATGCGTAACCATCCTGAACTCATGGCAAGACTTAGATTGGAAGATGCAGCTGGTAACTTCAAGACCTTTGAAGATGGCCTGGCATTTGTAGCTGAGTATCTCGATGTAGTTCTCCACGGGATGTACGGCGGGAGCGAGATTGCAGACTTGGCTCAGATGCTCACCAATAAGCTGATCGAGAAACGGAGACCTCTGGTATGAGCGGGATTAAAAAGCAATGGGTCATCATGACTTCCACTGGCGGGCATGTCGGTGACAATAAGATTTACGAAGACTGGAGCGAAGTTTGTGCTGATTCTCGCAAGTGGGCAACCAAGAATCCCAACATCACGTACTGCATTATGGGACTTGAAAAAGCAGTGAAGGCTAAGCCGATTGAAATAGAAGAGACCTGGCCTGACAAGCCAACTTACTGACAAAAAGAAACCCCCAAGGACTCAACATCCAAGGGGGTTTTTTATTGCCTATCAGAAACTACCTACATCAAACAAGCTCTCCCTGCCTCCCATAATCTCCTGCATCCTACGGGCATACGGGTTATTAAGTTTCTCTACCATTTGCTGGGTCTGAGGAACATTGGCATTCTTGAACTGGCTCATCCACCACTGACCAAAGCCAGTTGGGTTGCCGCCGCGTGCTGCGTATCTCTCAGCAAAGCTGTTAACCATATCATCCGTGATCTCCTCTCCATTCATAACAGCAGTCTTCAGCTCAGTTCCCAGACGTTCCCGCTTCTCCCTGTCTGCTTCCCTGTAAGCATTGATGCGGAAGTAGTTGTTAGTTACGATCGCCTCATCCAAAGGCTTAGCGCCAGCAACTCGCACCAAGCTAGCCAGACTGAACAAGTCATTACTGCCAGCAATGTTCCCATTCCTTTGGGTACTGATGACTTGCATCCCATCGCTAGTAGCTGCTCGACCGATAGCTGCAATCCCTGCCAGTGGGCGACTCAGACCAAGATGCTCAATGCCACCAAGGAAACTTCCCCAAAGAGGAGCACCTCCAGCAACTTGGCCAGCTGCCTGCTTCAAGCTACCAAAAGCTTTGGCAAAGGCAGAGATGAAAGGAATCTCCTCTGGGTTGGTTGGGTTAGGTACAACGTGCCAGCTCCTTGGGTTAACATCACCGCGAGTAAAGAGGCTGGCATTCAGTACATTAGAAGGAATCCCATACATCAGCCAGTCAGCACCTTCGTCACCAAAGATCATTCGGGTAGCAGAGTGGATGTCATAGTGCTCAGGATTCCCACTGGCATTAGCAATGAGTGAGTTGTTGATCAGGTTAAAGCCAGGCAGAGAGCTAGCACCAAAGATGGAACCTTGGAGGCCAGCCATCATAGCCAGTTGCTTGTGCCTTCCTTCACCAATGTTCCTAAACAGTTGTTGCATCAGGTTGATCTGGTAGCTTTGGAACAAGCCCATTGCCTGACCGATCGGACCTTGGAACATCAGCGGACGCTCAGCTGCCCTGATAACTCCGTTCACCCTGTTGTTGAAAGTGTTCACGTAACTCCATGCCATGGCCTCAGTCATCTTACCTTGGCGTACTGCTTCCTCGGTCAGTTGCTTCATCGAGTCCAGTGCATACAGTCTATTACTTTCTTCAACCCACTTGTTGCCAGTGTATTTCTCCATCGTGTTAGCAAACTTGGCCAGCCCTTCCTTGACCTTAGCAGTCTTGCTAGTCATGTCGGCAATCGACTCAGTTCCAGTCAGAGTCATAGCATCCAAGGACTTAAACACCTGCTCGCTCAAGTCTGGCAGCAGTCCCCGCTGCTTATACTCTTCCCTAAGTGCTGCTCCATTCG
>Ga0172382_10005291_pt1 | contig 19320 bp, 21 predicted proteins | sample Leawel138RmetaG_FD_122245 | JGI IMG/M metagenome (GOLD analysis project Ga0172382, IMG submission 122245) | Leachate microbial communities from a municipal landfill in Southern Ontario, Canada - Leachate well 138R metaG | ecosystem: Engineered > Solid waste > Landfill > Unclassified | place...
ATTCGCCGGATGTGAGTGTCAAAATAACCCTCCTTCATGTAGGCTGCGACAACGTGCTGTTCCGTTAATGGTGAGCTTCGACCTAACAGGGAACGAGCCCCTATGAAGGATTTGAGAAGAAACTCGGGAACCACGATATATCCAAGGCGTAGCGAGGGAGCCAGCACTTTGCTGAATGTACCCAGGTAAATCACCCGATTGGGATCCAGACCCTGCATCGCAGGAAAGGGCTGACCGGTATAACGCAACTCGCTGTCGTAGTCGTCTTCAACAATCCAGCCATCATACTGCCTGGCCCAATCGATAAGCGCAAGGCGTCGGGGCATGCTCATTGGCATCCCGAGGGGATATTGGTGTGACGGGGTAACAAACGCAGCACGGGCAACAGGGCATGCTTCCAACGCGCTTGCAATATTCATCCCCTGGGTATCCACGGGTATCCGGTTTACTTGGACACTACGGTCTTTCAGTACAGCGGTCAGCCCTGGATAAGCGGGATCTTCAGCCCATGCTGCGTCACCCGGCGCTAGTAAAACTTTGCTGGCAAGGTAGAGGCCTTGCTGGGTACCTTCTGTAATAATAATGTTCTCGGGTTCACAATTCACGGCACGTGCACGTCGCAAATAATTGGTTATCGCTTTTCTTAAAGCGAACAGACCTTGTGGATTAGCATAGCCAGACGGAGCAGCCACTTGCGAAGCGCGAATCCTATTGCCAAGTCTGCGCCAATGATCGTCCATTGCTACATCACCCTCTGGAACCGCGACCGAAAATGGTACAGGTGGCAGAGGAGTTAGCTGATCTGCCATGGCAACGTAATGGGAGGCTGATGCAGGTGGTGAGGGTGGTTGCTCTGCTGGTTGGTTAAGCAGTCTTTGCGCAGTTGTACTCCATTCCTGGAGTCCGGCGGCAACGCGTGTGCTGGCGCTGGCTTGAGTGTCCAGCAATCCCTCAGCTCGCAATTGTTCATAAGCCTCAGTTACCGTTCCGCGTGACAAACCTAGTGAATCTGCTAAAGCACGGGTGGAAGGCAAGCGTTCACCAGCTCTTAGCTCTCCCGTTGAAATGGTCTTGCGAAGTGAGTCAGTAAGCTGTTGGCCAATGCGCCCCTTGGTGCGGTCGATGGCTCCCAGGGCGGGAATCTCAATGACAAGTTGACGTTTTGGCATTCCTTTTCCCCTCGGGTATTACAAACTGGACTATTAAATTATTCATTATCTGGCCCTTAATTATAGTCCAGTTAAGTGTAAAAATAGGCCAATTAACCGATAAAGAGGGAATAGAAATGCATTGTCCTGGCCTGTTTCGAGAAGAGCGTATGGAGGTTCTCCATGGCTTGATAGCCGCCTATCCGCTGGCGACCCTGATAACTGCAGGCAGGGGTGGTTTGATGGCAAATTTAATTCCATTTTCGCTGCATGAAGGGGGTGATTATGGAATATTGCGCGCCCATCTTGCTCGAGGAAACAAGCAGCTTGAGGAACTATGCGAAGGCACCGAGATCTTGGTTGTCTTTCAGGGACCAGAAAGTTATGTGACACCATCGTGGTATCCGTCCAAGACAGAGCACGGGAAAGTTGTGCCCACTTGGAATTTTGTGATGGTTCAGGTGAGAGGGGATGCCCGGGTCATTAAGGATTCCGGTTGGATTCTCGCCCAGCTTGAACAGCTAACGAACAATCGTGAGCGTGAGCGGGAATATCCCTGGAAAGTCTCCGATGCGCCAGAGTACTTCATTGAGGCACAGCTCAAGGGTCTTGTTGGCATTGAGATTTCCATTCGTTCCATTGAAGGAAAGTGGAAGATCAGTCAAAATCGACTTTCAGTAGACCACCAGGGAGTTATTGACGGACTGAGAGCAGAGGGCGGTTGCCCCGCCATGGTGGCCTTGATGGAGCAACGGTAAGGGCACTGGTTCTGCGCAGAGTTACGGTCGTAATCTCTGCCATTTTTACTAGTTTGATGATTAGTCGCGTGGCGCTTACCGCTGCGGGCTTAAAGCCGAATTCTCCAAATGGGTTTTCAGGCTTTCTTCCAGACCCAGCTGGCGTGCCAGTTCGTCTAAATAAGCACGTTCCATGAAGCTGTCGGCGCCATTAACCAGCACGCTGGCCATATAGGCTTCGGCAGCCTGCTCGGGCGTTTTCACCAGCTTGGCAACAGTGGCCGGGTCAGCAGGGCCATTAATCTGGGCACGAATCCAGGCGTGCTCATCGGGTGATGCATTTAATCGGTCAAATTCGGCTTCCAGCAAGCGCTGTTCGTCGGCGTTGATATGGCCATCGGCTTTGGCGGCTGAAATCATCGCGCTCAGGATAAGCTTGCTGTGTTGCTCCAGTTCGGTGGCGGGCAGCTGCTTGAAGGCCTGGGTTTGATGGGCGATTTGTGCGGGTGCAGGTGCGGCAGGCGGCTGGCTGGTGGCTTGTTGTGGCTGGGCTTTGTTGCCCATCAATAAGGCTAACGCCCCACCGGTAAGGGCACCATCTGCAAAACCCTTAAGACTAGACGAGTTGCCTGAAGAAGAAGCCGGCTTGGCTTGTGAGTTGTTTTTCTCAGACATCAAGCCCTGTGCCGATTGCATCAATTGCTGTAAAACGTTTTGTATTGACATATGTCACTCTGGATTAAAAAAATGGTCAGGGCTAGATGATGAACAGCATAATTGGTTCATGAAAAAATAGTCTGATTTTCAACTCGGTTACTGAGGTAATCAGGTGTGGCCCCAATAATTGCTGACGCGATCAACACGGCAACAGCTGCTTTTTCAGGTATTTCCTGAATACGGGTAAACGATTATATGCTCTAGAATAAGTATTCTAGTATTATCCAAATCTTGTGATAACTTGATTTATATCAAATTATATTTTTTTGATTGTTATCGTCAGTGACTGCTCAAGATCGATGCAGGCACGATGCCATGATTAACCTTGCGCCACCTAACATCAAGGCGCCTATACAGCAGAGAGAGACAAATGAAAATTTTGACTGAAGAAAACACTAGTAAACGTATTAAGACCAAAAGCTGGGATATTCACTATAACGAGGCGGGTGAAGGCACACCGCTGGTTTTGGTGCACGGCGGTGGTCCCGGTGCTTCGGGCTGGAGTAATTTTCACCCAAACATTCCTTATTTGGCTGAGCGTTTCCGTGTATTTGCGGTTGACCTGCCAGGCTGGGGCAAATCCCAGTCCGTTAAGTACGATCAACGTGATAACAGCGGTGCTTTGGCTGAGTTCATCGAAGCGTTGGATTTAGGTCCTGTTGCTGTGGTGGGTAACTCGATGGGTGGTTCTTCTTGTATCCGTTTTGCCTATGAGCGTCCTGATTTAGTCACGCACTTAGTCACTTTAGGTTCTTCTGCTGGTGTACCTAGCATTTTTGACCCAGTGGGTTTGAGTGAAGGCGTGAAAGCGCTGGAAGCGGCTTATTTTGAGCCTGGTCCGGAAACGATGCGCAAATTTATTGCCACCATGGCATTTGACAGTAGCTATGTGACTGATGAGTTCATTGCTGAACGCGTACAGATTTTGACTTCAAGGCCTGACCATATTGAAGGCTGGATCAGCGGTCATGGCAAGCCCATGGTGCGTATTGACCAAAGTCGCCTGGCTGACATCAAAGCACCGACTTTGTTGATTCATGGCCGTGATGACAGAACCGTGCCCTTTACTGCCGGCCTGCACTTGGTACGTCATATCCCAGATGCACGCTTGTTGCTTGTAACACGTTGTGGTCACTGGGTACAGCTAGAGCATGCAGACGAATTTAACCGTTCTGTGGCTTCGTTCATCCAAGGCTGAAACACATAGTGGGTGAGGGTGATTATTAGTCTGTTCACTCGGCCTGTTTTTTTTAATTTTTAATGAACTAATATTCTAGATTATGTGTTCAGAAGCAGCTAAAAAGGAAAAAGCATGATTACTTCTCTTGCTTATTTTGGTGCTACCTCACCTGATTACAAAGAGTGGGAAAGTTTTGGTCCTTCCATTCTGGGTTGTGAGCTCGTAGAGCCTGGTCCTGATGGTGCCGTGTGTTTACGCTTTGATGAGATGGCTTATCGAGTGGCCATTCATCCTGGTGAAGAAAATGGTGTTGCTTACGTTGGTTGGGAAACGACGGGTATTGAAGGGGCCGGGCAAGTTGTGGCCCGCTTGGAAGCCTATGGGATTAAAGCCAAACGGGCCTCAGAAGACGAGGCGGCTGTGCGGAAGGTGATTGGTTTTTACTGGTTCATTGATCCGGCAGGTATCCGTCATGAGTTGATTTGGGGACATATGCGTTCCAAAACATCTTTCCATCCAGGTCGTGCCATGAGTGGTTTCCGTACGGGAGACCAAGGTTTGGGCCATGTGGTGTTTGCGGTACCCGACTTGGAGCAAAACGATCGTTTTTATCGTGATGTCTTGGGCTTTAAATTGTCTGACACCGTGGATATGCCACCTATTTATGCCTTCTTTTATCATGTGAACGGACGTCATCACTCGTTGGCGGTGGCGCGAGCGCCTGGTGATAAAGCCGCGTTTTTGCATTTAATGATTGAGACCCGGTCGTTGGATGATGTGGGAGCCGGCCTGGATTTGTGTTTGAAGCATGACATCCCTATTACGCGAACGTTGGGTTGTCATACCAATGATCGCATGGTCTCTTTTTATCTGCAGTCTCCGGCCAATTTCCGTATTGAGTATGGTTGGGGGGGGGAGGATGTGGATGATTTGTGTGCGCCACGTTATTACGACCAGACCAGTTCGTGGGGCCACCATCCCCAGCACCCCGAGTTGTCCCCCTTTCTACCCATTAAACCCGCTAATCAACAGGGCTGAGCTTTAGCTCACAACACAAACTGTTTAAGAATTTTTAAAAAGGAAGTCAATCATGCAGGCTCTAGGTAAAGAAGCGTTAAAAAAGTTGAGCGATTTGGTCGCTAACGAAGTAAATGATAGTGAGGAGTTAGGTCGTATTTCGGATGAGGCTGCCCGTTTATTGCGTGACTCCGGTGTGATTCGTATGTTGCAACCCAAAGATTATGGTGGCCACGAAATACACCCGCGCGAGTTTTTTGAAGTACTCATGGAGCTGACCGCTCGTGCCCCATCTATTGGTTGGGTGAGTGGCGTAGTGGGCGTACACCCCTTTGAGTTTGCACAGGCAGATCCCCGCGTTCAAGAGGAAGTGTGGGGTGAGGATCCTGACACCTGGATCGCTTCGCCTTATGCCTTTATTGGCCGTGCCAAACGTGTAGAGGGTGGTTTTATTTTGAATGGTCAGTGGCCATTTTCTTCCGGTACCGATCACTGTAAATGGGTGGTACTGGGTGGCCGTGCTGAAAAAGAAGGCGGTCCCGCCGATGAGTTTACCGAGCCCCGCCACTTTATCTTGCCTCGTGCTGACTATGAGATCTTGCAAGACTCCTGGAAGGTAATGGGTTTGGCGGGCACAGGCAGTAAAGATGTGGTGGTGAAGGATGCTTTTGTACCGGATTACCGCACATTGGAAGTAGGGCGGTTGAACTCCAGGGAGTACGCGTCCAAATATCGCCCCGAGTCGCCTTTATACCAAGTGCCGTTTGATTTGCTGTTCCCGGGGGCTATTGCTGCCGCCACCATTGGTATTGCGGATGGTGTGGTGCGTCATTTCTCTGACTACTCTCGCGACCGCGTGTCCCGTATGGGGGTGAAAGCCACTCAAAATCCGTACCACATGGCGTCCTTGGGTTCCGCTATTGTGGATATCGATGCAGCACGCAATCAGGTATTGAATGACATTACTGATGCCTACGAGCTGGTATTAGGTGGTGGTCGTGTGACCAGTGAAATGCAAGCGCGTGCCCGAGTGCACCAAGTGCGTGCAGTTCATCGTGCTGCCGACGCAGCCGCTTTGGTATTTAAAAATGCCGGTGGGAATGCGAACCGTCTCTCGAATCCGATTCAGCGTCAGTGGCGTGATTTATCGGTGGCTTTGGGTCATGCATGTAACGTGCAAGAGCCTGTGTATGCTGCTTTTGCTGGTTCCTTATATGGAGTTCCAGTTCCAGCAGGTGTAATTATTTAATTTAGCTTGGGTGTCGTTGTGATGAATTGGTAGCGGCATCCGGCGTGACATGGCTTATATAAGGAAAACATCATGGAAAACAGGAACAGCCAAGTTAATAGTGAAACCTTTCGGGCGGTGTTAGGTAATTATCCCACGGGTGTTGCCGTAGTGACTGGGTTTGATCCTGCGGGAGAGCCAATTGGGATCGTGGTAGGCACGTTTACCTCGGTGTCGCTGGAGCCGCCTCTGGTTGCTTTTTTGCCAATGAAGTCGTCCCGGACTTTTAATCAGTTGCGAGCTGCTTCAGATCAATTTTGCATCAATATTCTGGCCGCAGACCAAGAGTCTATTTGCCGTCAGTTAGCCTCATTCGGTGAAAATAAATTTGCTACGGTGCCGTGGCATAAGAGTCTTGAAGGCAATCCCGTGATTGATGGGGTGGTGGCGTGGATTGATTGTGAATACGCCAATGTGGTGGATGGTGGCGATCACTACATTGTTTTAGGTGCAGTGAAAACCATGAGCCTGGAGCGTGATGCATCACCGCTACTTTTTTTTCAGCGGGGTTATGGGCGTTTTTCTACCAGCTCGCTGATGTTGGCGAGTGACCGGGAAGTATTGCATCAGGTGCGCCTGGCGGAATTGGCGCGTGAAGAGATTGATGCCGTAGCACGTGAGTTGCGCGTGGGCTGTAGCGTGGTAACAGCTGTAGGCCAGGAATCTGTGTATGTAGCCGTTGCGGATCATTCTGAAGCGCAGCTGGGTAAAAACCGTTTAGGGGTGCGGACTCCAATGGTACCGCCGCTAGGCACATTATTTGTAGGCGGAGCCAATGCTATTTCAGTAGAAGACTGGTTGGTACGGCTGGGGAAAAATGGTGCGGAAGCCGCCGATCGGGCACAGCAGCAATTGGAACGCGTGCAAGAACGCGGTTGGTCTATTGCTTTACTTGGTGATTTAAGTGCCGGTGAGCTTGAGGAGGCCGTGGAGTTGTACTCTTGTCCACATAGAACGCCAGAGCAGGAACGCCGCTTTTTACATACTTTATCTAAGATGTTTGACCTGCATGAGCCGGTACAAATAGAGAAAACCCAACACTACGATGTGCTGCATTTATCAGTGCCTGTACGTCGCTCATCCGGTGATACGGCTTTTGTATTGCGGCTTAGTGAGTTGCCACGTTCCGTACAGGGCGCTGAGGTAGATCGTTACTTAGATCGTTTGCGCAATGCGGCAACGCAGGTGGAAGCTTTGCTGGCGCAATTCTCAGACTGAAGGTTGAGAGGTCCGGGTAAATAAGTGCAGGCATTTGGTGTTTGGGTTTTTCTTTCTGTAGGTAAATTTCTATTATGACTTCCTCTGTTGCTATGGACCTTGCTCAACTTCGTACTTTCGTTGCCGTGGCTGAAGCCGGCAGTTATGTCAAAGCGTCGGATTTATTAAAAATTCCCCAGCCTACCTTGAGCAGGCATGTAAGGGCTTTGGAGCTGGAGTTACGGGCCTGCCTGTTTCATCGGCATGGTCGAGGCGTACGTTTAACGGATCGGGGGAATACTTTTATTGAGTATGCCCGCTCCATTATTCATACCATGGAAACGGCTATCCATTCGGTGCGTGACTCCAGTGCGATGTATGCCGGTAATGTAGTGATTGGCTTAACGCCCAGTATAGGGCGAGTGTTAATCCCTAAATTAGCCCCACGTTTGAAAGAAAAATTTCCCTTGGCTTCGTTACGTTTAACAGAAGGGTTATCGGGGGCTTTGTATGACAAAGTACTGCTGGGGCAGGTGGACTTTGCCTTGGTGCTAAGCCCTGCTGGTTCGCCGAACCTGCAGATTGAACCGCTTGCCACGGAGCAGTTGTATTTAGTTGGCCCGAAGGGTGAGAAATCTCCGGCAGCGACTATCACTTTGCGAGATTTAGTGCAATATCCTTTGATTTTGCCCTATAGCAATCAATGGACTCGCCCTGCCCTGGAGACAGAGGCAGCACGGTTGGGTCTGCAGTTGAATATTGTCTTGGAGATTGATTCGACTGCATCAACGGTAGAGATTGTTTCTAAAGGAGGTGGATACGCTATTTTGCCGGGCAGCTTACAGAAATTAAGTAGCTTGCCCGATTTAAGCTGGCAAAAAATTGTAGAGCCTCGGTTAGAAGCCACCATGAGTTTGATTTCCCAGGCAAAACAAGCGCGTAGCTTACTTTCGCAGGCTGCGTCTGCAGTGGTGAAAGAAACTCTGTTAGAAATTTTTAGTGATGCACCAAATAATGATTGGAAGGATGGAGTAGACCAGAATGAATGATCGATTAATTCAAGATTTAGCCGGGCGTTTACGCGAAGCTGAGCAAACACGTAGCCCGATTGCTCCGATTAGAGATGAGCTTATCAAGGACAGCGAAGAGCAAGCCTATGCCATACAGATGGCCAATGTGGAACATGCTTTGCTGCTAGGTAGACGCATTGTTGGCCGCAAAATTGGCCTAACCTCAGTTGTGGTGCAAAAACAGTTGGGTGTAAACCAGCCTGACTTTGGCACCTTATTTGCCGATATGGTGTTTGGCGATGATGAGGAAATTCAGTTGAATCGTACCTTGCAGCCTAAGGTCGAGGCCGAGGTGGCTTTAGTACTAGGTCAAGACCTGGTGCGCGAAGATACGACTTTAATTGAATTAATGAATGCAGTTTCCTATGTGTTGCCAGCGATTGAAATCGTGGGCAGCAGAATTGCTAACTGGGATATTCGTTTTGTCGATACGGTAGCCGATAACGCTTCCAGTGGTTTAGTGGTAGTTGGTGGCGCTCCCATTCCTTTGCAAGGTTTGGATTTGAAATTGGTTGAAATGAGCATGACCAGAAATGGTGAAATGGTTTCGGAAGGCAATGGTGGAGCTTGTTTGGGGCACCCTCTCAATGCGGCGTTGTGGTTAGCACGTAAATTGGCCCAATTAGGTCAACCATTACGGGCAGGCGACTTGGTCTTGACGGGAGCCTTAGGGCCTATGGTGCCAGTGAGTCCAGGTGATTCGTTTGAGGCAACGATTAGTGGTGTGGGGCGAGTACGCACTCGTTTTGCAGCGCCTTAATTTTTTGTCATTAATTAGGGAAGGCGAGGTTTTCGCTCCCGACTGATTTTTTCTTGAAGGTGGACGCAATGACGCGCAAACTAAAAGCTGCCATTATTGGTAGCGGCAATATTGGCACAGATTTGATGATCAAAATCTTGCGCAATGGTAAAAACATAGAAATGGGAGCCATGGTGGGCATTGATCCCAATTCCGATGGCCTGGCACGTGCTGCACGTATGGGTGTGGCTACAACGCACCAAGGGGTAGAGGGTTTAGCCCAGCTGCCTGTTTTTTCAGACATTGATTTTGTGTTTGATGCGACCAGTGCAGGGGCTCATGTCATAAATGACGGGTTTTTGCGCAGTTTTAAACCCAATATCCGTATGATTGATTTAACACCTGCTGCGATTGGGCCTTACTGTGTGCCTGTCGTCAATGGTGAGCAGCATTTGGATGCCTTGAACCTGAATATGGTGACTTGTGGTGGGCAGGCTACGATCCCGATGGTCGCAGCGGTGGGCAGTGTAGCCAAAGTGCATTATGGTGAAATTATTGCTTCTATTGCGAGCAAAAGTGCTGGTCCCGGGACCCGCGCTAATATTGATGAGTTTACGGAAACAACCTCTAAGGCCATTGAAGTGATTGGTGGTGCCACCAAAGGCAAGGCCATCATTATTATGAACCCTGCGGAGCCTCCTTTGGTGATGCGTGATACCGTTTATACCCTCAGTGATTTTGCAGACGAAGCGGCAATCGAAGCTGCTGTAGAAAAAATGGTGGCCGGGGTGCAAAGCTATGTGCCCGGTTATCGCTTAAAGCAAAAGGTACAGTTTGACCGAATTGAAAAACCGACCCGTATTCCCGGTGTTGGTGATGCGGTCACCGGTTTATGCACCAGTATCTTTTTAGAGGTAGAGGGTGCTGCGCACTATTTACCTGCTTATGCGGGCAACCTGGATATCATGACCAGCGCTGCGCTTCAGACCGCAGAGCGTATGGCTAAACGTATGTTGGTGAGCGAAGCTGTCGCTACACAAGGAGAGTAAACATGACAATCACTAAAAAAATTTACATTTCTGATGTGACTTTACGTGATGGCAGTCACGCCATTCGTCACCAATACAGTTTAGACAATGCGCGTCAAATTGCCCAAGCCCTTGATGAGGCGGGGGTTGACTCTATTGAGGTGGCTCATGGTGATGGCTTGCAAGGCTCCAGCTTTAACTATGGCTTTGGGGCACACACCGACCTGGAGTGGATTGAGGCGGTAGCCAGTGTAGTGAAACAGGCCAAAATTGCCACCTTGTTGTTACCAGGTATTGGTACTGTCCATGATTTGAAAGCTGCCTATGAAGCCGGTGTGCGCGTAGTGCGTGTGGCTACTCATTGCACCGAGGCTGATGTTTCCAGGCAGCATATTGAATATGCCCGCGAGCTAGGCATGGAAGCGGTGGGTTTCTTGATGATGAGTCATATGACTACCCCTGAAAATCTTGCCCAACAAGCCAGGCTCATGGAGAGCTATGGCGCCACATGTTGTTATGTGGTGGATTCGGGTGGTGCCTTGGGCATGCAGGATGTACGGGATCGTTTTAGGGCGTTCAAAGATGTTTTGAAGCCAGAAACCCAAACGGGTATGCACGCTCACCATAACCTGGCTTTAGGCGTAGCCAACTCAATTGTGGCTGTAGAAGAAGGATGTGATCGCGTTGATGCGAGCTTGTCGGGTATGGGCGCAGGTGCTGGTAATGCTCCCTTGGAGGTTTTTATTGCTGCTGTTGACCATATGGGCTGGAAGCATGGTACTGACCTCTACAAACTCATGGATGCGGCAGACGATATTGTACGTCCTTTGCAGGACCGTCCTGTGCGCGTAGACAGGGAGACTCTGGCTTTGGGTTACGCCGGTGTGTATAGCTCTTTCTTGCGTCATGCCGAGGCCGCCGCAGCCAAGTTTGACTTAAAAGCCGTTGATATTCTTGTTGAACTAGGCAAACGTCGTATGGTGGGGGGGCAGGAAGACATGATTGTGGACGTGGCTTTAGATTTGCTAAGACGAAATGACTGAACAGCACACAATTCATTGGGAGGTGGATTACACCTTGGGATATGATCCGATGGATCATATCCATGACGAGTTCCTGGCGTTGTTGGCTCAACTCCAGGAGGCTGCCGATGAGCAGTTGCCCGAACGCCTCAAACAAATGGAAACGCATCTGCAAGCGCATTTTGATGAAGAAAATACGTGGATGGAGCAGACCCTGTTTCCACCACGTCAGTGCCATATGGATGAGCACATCGCGGTGCTGAAATCGGTAGCTGAGGTTCGAATTTTGTTGGCTGAGGGTAATACTCAAGTTTGTCGATCTTTAACTCAGGCTCTAGCGGAGTGGTTTCCCGGGCATACTACTCATTTAGACTCCGCTTTGGCTCATTGGATGGGTAAAGATCGACTTAAGGGAAAACCCATGGTATTCAAGCCTATGAAACGTGTCTAAATTCTCAAAGCCATAGGTGCTGCGGCTTTTCGCCTATGGTTTCTGCAATCTGGTTTACGTATAGCAGTCATTCACGATTTTGAGTTGTGATTATCTGAGACTTGGTTAATAATTTTAGAAAATAAATTCTAGAGCGTTATTCTAGAAAAATAGGAGACAACACCATGCCAAGATTGCATAAGTATTTTAACGAAACGGATAGTCCCTGTACTAACTGTTCCCTGCTAGCGAGTGCTGCTTGTTTAAGCATTTCAATCTCGTTGCTTGTTTCTTCTTCTTTTTCCGTGGCCTTGAACTAAGGCTATTTCTGTCAACTTCGTTCAGCGTAAGTAAGAGCTATAAATCTATTTTAATTTTGCTCTATGACTTCATGAGGTGTTGATAATCGAAATAGGCTTGGCGAAATGCTTTCATGCTTATTCAGGTTACCTAATTACTGGAATGAAGGGCGTACTGTACTGTTACGCTGAGTACCCAACTTAACCTAATCTAATCTAATCTAATCTGAAACGTTATGACAAACTCTAATAAGGTAATAGAGCAAGAGAAACAAAAGCGACGCGCTATTTTAGCGAGTTATCTTGGTACTACGCTCGAATATTATGATTTCCTTTTATATGGCGTGGCTGCGGCCCTCGTTTTTCCTAAGGTCTTTTTCGTAGCCCTGGATCCGATGGCGGCAACTTTGTCATCCTTTGCGACTTTTGCAGTGGGCTATTTTGCACGCCCGTTAGGCGCTATTGTTTTTGGGCACTATGGTGATCGTATTGGGCGTAAGAACGTCCTGGTGGTGACGCTGGTCTTAATGGGCTTGGCCAGCATGATGATTGGCTTGTTGCCCACTTATCAGCAGATTGGTGTTGCTGCTCCTGTTTTATTGGTGCTCATGCGTTTACTCCAGGGTATCGCCATTGGGGGAGAGTGGGGTGGTGCCACTTTGATGTCCATGGAGCACGCTAAAAAACGTGGTCGTGGTTTTGCGGTCAGTTTAGTGAGTGCAGGTGGTCCAACCGGTGCGGTACTAGGTACTTTGGTGATGACTCCCTTTACCTTATTGCCTAACGATCAATTCCTGACTTGGGGTTGGCGTATTCCTTTCTTGTGTAGCGTATTGCTTACGGTCGTGGGCTTGATGATTCGTATGAAAGTAACGGAAACACCTGAGTACGCAGAAGCCCGCAAGAAAATGGAAGAGGAAGGCAAAAAACCGAGCATTCCTTTGGTAACCGTATTCCGTTACAACAAGCGTCATATTTTCTCTGGTGTGATCGGTGGTTTGGCACCCTTGTCCTTTGCAACTTTTGCCGCCGCTTTTTTGCTGAACTACGCTGTTGTGGCTGGTCACTCTCATACCAGTGCTTTGGTGGCAATGACCATTGCTAACTTCTTGAATATTTTCACTTTGCCCCTATTTGGTGCGTTGTCGGATCGTGTGGGTCGTCGTTTATTGATGATTAGCGGTGCGCTAACAGGCATTGTTGTGATATGGCCTATTTTCCTGTTAGTACACCATCAAAGCTTCTGGACTTTAACGTTGGCTATGGTGCTTGCCATGCCTGTTGTTCAAGCCATGATGGGGGGCGTGTTTAATACTTGGCTTAGTGAAAAATTTGCGGCAGATGTGCGTTATAGCGGTATTGCTTTGACATTCCAGATTGCTTCCACGCTGGGCGCCGGCTTGTCACCCTTGATCGCAGCTAGTCTGTTGGCGGTAGGGGGGGGTACCAATCCACAGTGGGTCGCTCTGTACTTTGCCGCCATTTGCGTGATCAGTTGTATTGCTTACATTTACAGCCGTGATCACTTTGATCAAGAGTTGGCTACAACTACCGAGCCAGAACAAAAGCCCGACTCTAGTTACAAGTATAACGCTAACGTTCAGCACCAACAACTTACTTAGTAGTAACTTACTTAGTAGTTTAAAGCAAGGTTGGCTTTTACTGAAACGTAAAACTGAAGTCGGAAGCCAACAAAGGACAGCGGTATGAGGATAATCCTGCCGCTGTACCATTCCAAAAAAAGAGGAAGAGACAGTGAATAAAAAATATTTAATTGCCGTATTTATGGCGGCGGCTTTGCCGTGCGCTGCGTCTGCAACATCAGTCACTTTATACGGTGTGCTTGACGTGAATTTCAGTCATTTTAGTCAGGAAGGTTCTAGGAGTACCGGTCTAAACTCAGGAGGCTTGGGCGGCTCACGTTTTGGTTTGCGTGGCGTAGAAAAGCTTAATGAAGACCTGGATGTGATTTTTACGCTTGAGGGTGGTTTTGATCTCAACACTGGGGAATCAAGTCAGGGAAAACGTTTGTTTGGGCGCCAATCTTTCGTGGGGTTAAAGAGCAAAACTTACGGTACGGTGACTGCGGGTCGTTTACAGGGCTTGGGTTATCGCTTTAGTGGTGAGTTTGATCCCATGATGATAGCACCCGGTTCCGTAATGGGATCTTTGACGGGTGAGGTGCCTAGAGCATGGATGTACAACCCATTGGGTGATCCTGCTCGTATGGATAATGCAATCTTGTATGTTTCTCCCAAAATCAGTAATTTTGAGTTTGGTTATCAACACGGGTTTAGAGGGATTGACCGGGTCCCCGGCGTACGTAACAAGCGTTTTGACTTGGCTTCTTTAACCTATGACGACGGTGCCTTACGTGTGAGTTATGGTTTTGGCCATAGCTCAGCCACAACAGACAATAGCCCTGGCACTAGCAAGCAGATTGAGCATGCTTTAGGGGTGCGTTATCAGTTTTCCTGGGCTACGTTATTTGGCAGTTACCAAATTCGTAAAACCCACGGTTACAGTGGCTCAGACCGTGCTTGGCAAGTGGGGGCGCGTGTTCCTGTGAGTGATGCCGGTGCAGTGCATATGGCCTATGGGCGTGTGAATAACGAAACACCGTTTGGCAATGAGCCAAATACTGATGATTATGGCGTGAGGACATGGGCGGTAGGTTATGTGCATAACCTCTCCAAGCGCACGATACTGTATTCCTACTTTAAACAGCTCAATAACAGGGGCAATTCCCGTCAAACGATTTTCCCGCCCTCAGGTATGCCTAGTCCTCATCGTCTCAATGCCAAGGTTACTGCTTTTGGCATCGGTATTCACCACCGATTTTAAATTATAACTATGGCTTAAGTTAGAGGGTTTAGGTTGGGGTAACTGGTCTGGGCCTGATACTCTCCTGATAACCTAAAAGCCTTTTAATAAGGAAGTGATATGCGAATTTTATCTATTTTGATAGGCGCCATTTTTGTGGCTTGGATTGCTCATGGTTTACATACCAACCCTCGTTGGACGTGGTCGCCAGGAGAAGGTGAGTTACCTCGTGATGTGGTCGCGTTGTATATGGATATGGTGTATGAGCAGGGTAAGGAGGAAGAGGCAAAAGAGTTGTTTTTCTTGACTGGTACCAAGGATGCAGTACCGGCAGAGCGACTTCTACCCAATGGAGAGACTTTCACTCCAGAAGTGATTCGTGTAATTGCTGAAGGTTTTAATGTGGCCGTGCATTTCAGTGCTAAGGATGCCAATGGTGTGCCTACTGAGTTCATCGAAGTTTATCACGTGAGAGGTGGACGTATTCTGTCACGCGAACGTATCGTACATCGTACTGGAGAGCCCACAACGGTTCTCAGTCAGCGAGTTGCTGTGCATCTAACCACGAATGAGTGAGCGAAGGGAACAAACCATGAATGGAATTAGCAATATTAAGTTTGATCTGAGCACCGTGTGCCAATTAATTATTTCTTTTTTTCGCCTCTATTTAGGAGCGTGGATGATTGTGAGTGGTACCAGTTATTGGTTGCATCAGTGGGGTTATCAACCTGTTTTCCCGCAACCGTTTGGTTCTTTACCTGATTCAAGCAAGATGCTCATTACCTTTGTTGAGGTGGGGCTGTTTGATTTAGTTAAAACCTTAGAGGTTGTTGGCGGCCTGATGTTGGTTTGTAATTTATTTGTGCCATTAGGTTTGGTGATTCTGTTCCCTATCAGTGGCATGGTGTTCTTCAACGCCATTTTCTTGAATCTGCGTTATGACGGCTTGCTTAGCGTGACTTATATGGGTACTGCTACCTTGTACATGAATGTGATCTTGTTGTTGGCTTACATTCGTTATTACTTGCCGATGCTGTCTTTGAATGCGAGTACAGGTCGTTTGGCTGACTTAAAACGTTTGCCAGAAATTTTTAAATAAAGGCAAGCCATTATGCAGGGAACAGACATTAGTTGTCGTTTGGTATTGGCTGCTCAAGAGTTCGAACAAAAGTTCAAGAGCTGTGGCAGTTCAGTCGACTTGAACCCCGTTCAAATCACTTCACTGAAGTCCATGACTCAAACTTTAGAGGCGCTGACGGAGGTGAAGGTTTTAATGAAGCAAATACAAAATCACGTTTGCTACAACAATTTTTTTACTAATAAAGGAAACTTAGTATGATACGCGGCTCGACGAGTTATTACGTTATTCATTGGATTCGCCTGTATTTCGGGGCGCACTTGTTATTTTCTGGGGTGCGTTATGCCCTCACTGGTTATGTACCAATGATTCCAGGTATTGGAGGAGAGTGGGTACAGGCGAACGCCGATATTTATCTCTATCAGTTTGTGAAATATCTAGAAATTCTGACAGGAGCTATGTTGTTGTTTAACCGTTTCCCCTTGTTGGCATTGATTTTAGAGTTTCCTGCTACGGTGAATATTTTCTGGTTGAACACTTTTATCGTGGCTACCCCTCGTCAACTATTTACGGGACCTCAGGAGCTATTTTTAAACGGTATTTTGTTGTTGGCTTATAGCGGCTGGATGTTTGCTGTCATTAAGCCAAAAGTGGAACCGCTTTGGTTATGGAATGGGTCTAAAGCCTATACCTCGGATCTGGATAAAGGCTATGTTGATACGTCTCATAACGCTATTGTTAAAGGGTAAATAAAAATGGATAAAGGAAAATGGATTGCAGTAGTGACTTGCTTGTTATTGACTGCTGCTGCTTATATTGGATCAACGGGTTTGTTTTATACGGAATACCGCCCCATTCGTAATTACGATTTAGTGGCATTCGCTGCCTCGTGGACGGGGCTGATTTATATGCTAATTCGCGATAAAAACAAAAAAGACAGATAACCCGTTTCGATTGATACATAACAAGAGGGAAGGAGACAATTTTGACAATGACTCGTCGTAATTTTGCCAAGCTATCTGCTTTTTTGGCAGCAGGCTTGGCAACTGGAGTCCCCTCATGGGCTCTGGCACAAGAAGCCATTGATAAGTTAGCGCGTGCCGGTGGAGCGGTTCCAGACGCTATTTATACCTTGGCAGATTATTGTTTAAATACACGCTATGAGGATTTACCTGCAGAGGTAATAAAAGTCACCAAAGGGCAAATTCTAGATACCATTATCGTTATGCTACCGGCTTTGGACTCGGATGGCATTGCACAGTTATACGAATGGAGTAAAACAGCGGGCGGTAATGAAGAAAGCCTGGTTTTAGGTACATCAGTACGTTTGCCTGCTGGAAATGCAGTGCGTTTAAATGCGGCAATGGCGGCGGCACTTGAGTATGATGATACTTATGAGCCTTCTTTAATGCATGCTTCTTGTGTGACCATTCCAGTGGCTTTGGCCGCAGCGGAATTAGCCGGTGGTGTCAGTGGTAAAGAGTTAATAACTGCTGTAGCAGTCGGTACAGATTTAGCTTGCCGTTTATCCATGGCAGGCTCGCCTGGCGTGTCCCCTTTTATTGTGGGCTGGGATCCTACTCCTATGTATGGTTTCTTGGCGGCAGCGATGGTGGCAGGGCGTTTATTGAAGTTGGATCAAGCACAAATGGTAGCTGCAGCGGGTTTAGCTTATCACCAACTGTCCGGTAATGCCCAAGCCAGCGTAGACGGTACCCATGCCAAGCGTTTGGGGGCGGGTTTTGCCGCTTCTGGTGGTTTGTTATCCGCTCGTTTAGCGCAGCAAGGCGTATTTGGGCCATTCCATGTTTTAGAAGGTCCCAAGGGGCTGTTCAACCAGTATCATGGGGGAAAATACTCTAAAGATGCTTTGTTAGGCGATTTAGGCACTCGTTTTGCTGGGCTAGGTATTGCACCTAAACCCTATCCCTCATGCCGTGGGGGTCATGTTGCCATTGATGGCACGCTGGCTTTGGTCAATGAACACAATCTCTTGCCCGATGATGTGGAAAAGGTGGTTATTTATAGCCCGCCTGCTGAGATGATGCTTTTAGGGCGTCCACTAGAGAAAAAACAAAATCCTCAAACTATTGTCGAGGCGCAGTTTAGCAATCCCTGGATGGTAGCTGCTGCTATTCAAGATCGAGACATAGGCTTACGCCATTTCTCCGGGGAAGCATTGAAGCGAGAAGACCTCAAGGCTTTGGCCAAGCGTATGGAAACCATAGAAGACAAGAGCTTGGTACGTCCAGATGGCGGGCCTGGTTTTGTACGGCTTGAGCTGCATACCCGTGATGGTAAAGTCCATACGCGTACTGTTAAATACGCTAAAGGCGACCCGCAAAACCCAATGACCGAAGCAGAAGTAAATAAAAAAGTTTACGAATGTACGGATGCGGCAGGTATGAAGCGCCAGCAGGCAGAGCGCATTCACCAGCGCATTTTGAACTTGGAAAATGAAACCGATGTGGCTAACCTAATCGCAGCCTTAGCTATTTAATGGTGGGTTAGGCAATTAAACGTGCCTAGTTATCTTGGAGCTGGTTTTGACGGGAGGCTAGGCACGGTTTCTTTACTTATGTAGTATTATAGTGAGCTAAGCATCGCGCTTATATTAAGGAGAAACTATGGTTTCAAATATACATGGTCGGCAGCCTAGACCGGGCGAGCATAAGTCCAGCGCAGCAGTACGAATGCGAATTCTTGAAACGGCTTTCGATATTATCTCTCAGTTTGGTTATAGTGGTACGACCATGGGTAAGGTGGCTAAAACCTCTGGCCTACCCATAGGTAGCGTGTATTGGCACTTTGAGAGTAAAGACCTATTGCTCGCTGCCATGATTGAAGAGAGCTTTTTTAGATGGCATAGTGAGACCGCCAAGCGCAACCGTCCCAAAGCAGGCGAAAAGTTTGATGAGCATGTCATGCGCATTTTTGGAGCCACCGATAACCCCAAGTTTTTTGCGGCTGACTTCTGGCGCTTAGGGGTTATTTTAAGCGTGGAAAAGTTTGTGCCCGAGCAAACAGCCCGCAAGCGCTTCTTGGAAATACGTGAAAAACAGCGAGAAGAATTAGCACAGTGGTGGGCTAGCACACTGACTCAGGACTTATTGCAAACTCAGCCGGAACTTCCTAAAAAATTGAGTATGTTTGCTTTGGCGATGCAAGATGGCAATGCGATTGCCGGTGCCTCAGGCGAGTCTCTAGATGACTTTCAAGCTATGTTAGCGGCCTGTTTAATTCATATTGTAGATCAGGCAAAAAAAAAGTTGCCTGCTGAGGCTCTTGAGAGTTAAAACCACGTTTTTACATTTCCCCTCTGAATTCATCCTGAATTCTGTCTATTGTGTTGTGGCTACACGCTCAGCGGCGTAGCAAACATGCTTTTTTCTCCGTGTTTTGACAGGATTGGCCTCCTGTCTTTTGTAAGCGTTCGGCCATCTCATCTTGACAGCGGTTTTCTTTAACCTGTTTTTTTACATCGCTGTCTGTGGTTGCCAATTATGCGGCAACAGTTCAGCAATACGGCTGGCGGGCTGAGTGGGCA
>Ga0172382_10005292_pt1 | contig 19317 bp, 24 predicted proteins | sample Leawel138RmetaG_FD_122245 | JGI IMG/M metagenome (GOLD analysis project Ga0172382, IMG submission 122245) | Leachate microbial communities from a municipal landfill in Southern Ontario, Canada - Leachate well 138R metaG | ecosystem: Engineered > Solid waste > Landfill > Unclassified | place...
GCGGTCAATTATCTTTGGAGGATATACCTGTCATGAGCAGCATCGAAGAACGCGTCAAGAAGATCGTTGTCGAGCAGTTGGGAGTTAAGGAAGAAGAGGTACAGAACAGCTCCTCCTTCGTCGACGACCTGGGCGCTGATTCCCTCGACACCGTCGAGCTGGTGATGGCTCTGGAAGAGGAATTCGAGACCGAGATTCCGGACGAAGACGCCGAGAAGATCACCACGGTTCAGCAGGCTATCGACTACGTCAACGCCCATCAGGGCTGATTGTCTGTTGTATCTGTACGAGGCCGCCGAACCACATCATGTGGTCGCGGCCTCTTGCTTTAACAGGAAGCAAATTTCAAAGAGGTGTGTCCCTTGGCTAAGCGGCGCGTCGTGATCACCGGCTTGGGCATGGTTTCCCCTGTCGGCCTGAACGTAAAGGAATCGTGGGAGAGCATTCTCGCCGGCAAGAGCGGTATTGCCCCCATCACCCATTTCGATACCTCGGCATTCACCACCCATTTCGGCGGTTCGGTGAAGGGTTTCAATGCCGAGAACTATCTCTCGTCCAAAGAGGCGAAGAAGATGGATCCCTTCATTCACTACGGTATCGCCGCAGCGAAGGAGGCCATCGAGGACTCCGGTCTGACCGTGACTGAAGAGAATGCCGAGCGCATCGGCGTGGCCATCGGCTCCGGCATCGGCGGCCTGCCCGGCATCGAGCGTGCGCACGAGAGCCTGATGGCCAACGGTCCGCGCCGTATTTCGCCGTTCTTCGTGCCCAGCAACATCATCAACATGATCTCCGGTCATGTCTCCATCATGTACGGCATGAAGGGTCCGAACATCGCCCTGGTCACGGCCTGCGCCACCGCCACCCACAGCATCGGCGATGCCGCGCGTATCATCGAGTACGGCGATGCCGACGTGATGGTCGCCGGCGGTGCCGAGATGGCGACCTCGCCGCTGGGCCTGGGCGGCTTCTGCGCCGCCCGCGCGCTGTCCAGCCGCAACGACGATCCGGCCACCGCCAGCCGGCCGTGGGACAAGGACCGCGACGGCTTCGTGCTGTCCGACGGTGCCGGCGTGGTGGTGCTGGAGGAGTACGAGTTCGCCAAGGCGCGCGGCGCGCGCATCTATGCCGAAGTCATCGGTTACGGCATGAGCGGCGATGCCTATCACATGACCCTGCCGGCTGCCGGCGGCGACGGCGCCAAGCGCTGCATGCAGGCGGCACTGCGCAATGCCGGCGTCAACCCGGAGCAGGTGGATTACATCAATGCCCACGGCACCTCGACCCCGGCCGGTGACAAGGCCGAGACCGATGCCGCCAAGGCGGCCTTCGGTGACCATGCCTACAAGCTGGCCATGAGCTCCACCAAGTCCATGACCGGTCACCTGCTCGGTGCCGCCGGCGGCATCGAGGCGGTATTCACCACCCTGGCGATACGTGATCAGGTGGCGCCGCCCACCATCAATATCTTTACCCCGGACCCGGAGTGCGATCTGAACTATGTGCCGAATACGGCGCAGGAGCGCAAGATCGACGTTGCCCTGTCGAACTCCTTCGGCTTCGGCGGCACCAACGGCACCCTGGTGTTCAAGAAGATCTGAGCCAATGCACGGACCCGCGCGAGCGGGTCCGTGTTTTCCCCATGCTGATCGACGGCAAGGACACCGACCAGATAGCAGCCGATGATCGCGGCCTGCTTTATGGCGATGGCCTGTTCGAAACCATTGCCGTACACGACGGTGTTCCGCAACTGTGGCTGCAGCACATGGCCCGCCTGCAGCGGGACTGCGCCCGCCTCGGCATTACCCCACCCGCTGTCGAACTTTTGCACTCCGAGGCACAACACCTGTGTGCCGGCCAGAGCAGGGCCGTGCTGAAGATCATCATCACGCGCGGCTCCGGTGGTCGCGGTTATCGAGCGCCCGAGCCGGCGGTACCGCGCCGCGTTCTCTCCCTGCATCCCTGGCCGCTATATCCTGACCATTACCCTGAGCAGGGCATACGTGTGCGTCTGTGCGCCATGCGCCTGGGCAGCAATCCGTGCCTTGCCGGGATCAAGCATCTCAATCGGCTGGAGCAGGTCCTGGCACGGGCGGAATGGGATGACCCCGGGATCGGCGAAGGGCTGTTGCTGGATGGTGATGGCCGTCTCGTCGAGGGCACCATGAGCAACGTCTTTCTGGTGCGTGACGGCCGCTTGCAGACCCCGCCGCTGGATGCCTGCGGCGTGGCCGGCGTGATGCGTGAATGTGTACTGGAACTGGCCCGGCAGGGGGGCATTGCGTGCGAGGTGACACGGCTGGGTCTGGACGATGTCGCCGCGGCCGACGAGATGTTTGTCTGCAACAGCGTCATCGGTCTCTGGCCTGTGTGCCAGTTCGAACAACAGCCGTTGGCAGCGGGGCCGCTGACGCGGCGCCTGCAGCAGGCCATAGGGGCTTTGACTCATGCGTGAACGCCTGTTCCATCTGTTCGGCGCGGTGTTGCTGAGCGTCAGCCTGGTGCTGGGCTGGTTCTGGTTCGGTTATCAGTCCTTCGTCACTGCGCCGCTCATGGTGACGGAGCAGGGGACAGTCATTGAGGTGCGACCAGGTGCATCGTTGACAGCGGTGGCGCACCAGCTGGAAGAGGCAGGGCATATCAGCAGTGCGCGTTATTTCGTGTGGATGGCGCGCCTGTCCGACAGTGCGCATCAGATTCGTGTGGGCGAATACCGCATCGACGCGGGCATGACTGCACGGGAGTTGTTGCAGGCGATGGTGGAGGGGCAGGTGCAGCTCTATGCCCTGACCCTGGTGGAGGGCTGGAACTTTCGCCAGGTAATGGATGCAGTGCGCACCAGTCCCTACCTCACTGCGACCCTCAGCGGTCTTACGGATGCGGAGGTCATGGCGCGACTGGGTTATGCCGATGAACATCCGGAGGGACGTTTTTTCCCCGACACCTATCATTTCCCGCGCGGCCTGAGCGACGTCGAGTTTCTGCGGCGTGCCTATCGCCAGATGAGCGATGTGCTGGCCTACGAGTGGGAGCGGCGCAGCGAGGGGGTACCGCTGAATACGCCGGAGGAGGCACTGGTGCTGGCCTCGATCATCGAAAAGGAAACCGGCGTGCCCAGCGAACGTGCGGCCATTGCCGGCGTGTTCGTGCGCCGTCTGCAAAAGCGCATGCGCCTGCAAACCGATCCCACCGTCATCTACGGTATGGGGCTGGATTTCGACGGCAATCTGCGTCGGCGCGACCTGACGGCGGATACCCCCTATAACACCTATACCCGCCACGGCCTGCCGCCGACGCCCATTGCCATGCCGGGGCGCGACAGCATCCACGCCGCCCTGCACCCGGCTGCAGGCACGGCGCTGTATTTCGTCGGCCGTGGCGACGGCAGCCACCATTTCTCGGCGACCCTGGAGGAGCACAACCGGGCCGTGCGCTACTATCAGCTTCGGCGCGGCACGCCACCCTGAGATGCACTAGCGTGGCCGCCGGGCCCAATAAAAAACCCGCCACAAGGCGGGTTTTTTATTGGGCCCGGCGTAAACGGTCTAGTCGTCGCCGCTGAAGACGCCGAGCAGGTGCAGCAGGCTGGTGAACAGGTTGTAGATACTGACGTACAGGGTCACCGTCGCCATGATGTAGTTGGTCTCGCCACCGTGCACGATGTTGCTGGTCTCGTACAGGATCAGGCCACACATCAGCAGCACGAACATGGCGGAGACACCCAGTGCCAGGCCCGGCAGGGTGAAGAACACGGCGGCCAGGCCGGCCAGGAAGGCCACCAGGATGCCGGCGACCAGGAAGCTGCCCATGAAGCTGAAGTCCTTGCGGCTGCTGATGGCGTAGGCGGAGAGGCCGAGGAAGATGACGCCGGTCATGCCCATGGCCGTCATCACCAGCTCCGTGCCGTTGGGCAGGCTCAGGTAGGCATTGAGCATGGGGCCGAGGGTCAGGCCCATGAAGCCGGTCAGGGCGAACACCGCGGCCAGGCCCCACACGCTGTTGCGCAGCTTGGTGGTGAGGAACAGCAGGCCGAAGTAGCCCACCAGGGTGATGATCAGGCCGGGATGGGGCAGGTTCAGGGTCATGGACACACCGGCGGTGAAGGCGCTGAACAGCAGCGTCATCGCCAGCAGGGTGTAGGTGTTGCGGATCAGCTTGTTGCTTTCCCGCACCGCAGTGGTCGAACGGGCAACGGCAAACTCGTTGGAACTCATGGCTACTCCTCGGTTTTGTTATTGGTTGCGTCTGGGAAGTGTGACCCCTGTCAGCGGGCCGTGGTTCCCCAATGGCTGCGGACAGGATAGCGGTCTGGTGCACAAGGTCAACCCGCTGGCAGAAACCGGTGGGGATAGGTTATTCTTCCGCCTCCTTCGGAGAGGTGGCTGAGCGGTTGAAAGCGGCGGTCTTGAAAACCGTTGTAGATGCGAGTCTACCGTGGGTTCGAATCCCACCCTCTCCGCCAGTCATCCTTATAAATCAATATGTTGCGCATGGTTTGCAGTTCTACCCAAAAACTAAACCATAAACAGGCGCACCTCTTGGTGATAGTGTGCTGTGGCAACAAAAAGCCCGCCAAGGTTTCCCAAGGCGGGCTTTGCATTTCTGCGCCGGCCGTCGCTGGCCTATGGTGCTGCTCGTTTCACCTGAATGACTTTTGCGCCACGTGGCAAGCCTGGCTCCCAGCGCACGCAGCTCGTACCGGCGTCATGCGCAACCAGCATCCAATCGCCGTCACTTGGCAGCTGGCCTTTATCAGCCACCACAACATCACCCTCCTGGCCGAGTCCGTGGATATCCACAATCAGCCTCGCATGTATCTCGTCGCCTTCGCTGATCGTGCCATCCGAGATTTGGACTGATGAGGGGCGTTCATCCGCTTGCACGGTGTTTAGTTTTTCGAGAAGCTTTTCCACCTGTCGTGCGCTCCAATAGATCGCATCCGCAGTGCGGCTGATCGTTGCATCTGCAATATCGGGGAGCCCGTCGCGGTCGCGTGATGCCGCTGATAATAGGTCGCTCATAGCGAGAATGCGACTCAGCTCGGACGAAACTTCATCTTCAATTTGAAACCAACTACAGCGGTGGGTGGTATTCTCGTTGATGCTCATGATCAACCTCCTATCTAGGTTGCTTGTGGGAAGGGCCTCGGCGTGTTCGAGCACGCCGGGTGCCCGCTTTTACCGCGCCTTTTTAATCAGCGCCTCTACAAGACCGCCCCGGTCTGTTTTTGCCTTCTCAGCCAGGCGGTCTAATTTCTCAATAGCTGATTCGGTGAGCCAGACAGTTACCTGTCGTTGGCCGGCCTCCTTGCGGCGCTCCCGTGATGCCTGCATGCGGGCGGCTGGCCCTGAGTAAATCTTCTTGCGTGGAGTCATCGTCTAGCCTATTCGTAACTGGTTACGAATAGGCTAGACGATGTTGCTGGATAACGCAACTGGTTGCGACTTGGCGCGCCCCTTCCTTGGTATTTCCCGGGAAACGGTGCAGGTTGGCGCGCCCCTTCAGCCCAACATCCGCGCGCGCTCCAGTGCCGCGATCAATTTTTCCTCATCCCCCTCGATAACCTCCATGGTTTGCCCGCCCAGCACGACATGCACGGTGCGGACCGGCTGGGTGACCCCACCGGCCAAGCCATGCTTTGTGTTTTTCCATTCCTCATAGCCGCGCCGCACATCCTCGCCAAATGTGCCGGCAGCCGCGTGGCGCTTGGTGGCGTCGTCGGCATTGTCCCAGGACGTTGATGCGCTGAAGCTACGATCATCGGCCAACCACTCTGCCATGTGGTCCCGTGCACGGCCCGTTTCATCGGCCAGTCGCGCCTGTGCATCGGCAGCCGCGCTGGCGCCCTGCGTTATGCTGTCTAGGCCGTCGCGCGCCTGGTCGGCGGCTTCGGCCTGGTCTCGCAGCGTGGCAGCGGTGTCCTTCGTGGCATCGCCAACTACCTTCTGCTGGCCGGCCAGGCGCTCCAGCTCCTCGCCGAGCCCCAGCGCACCGGCCTCGATTTCGAGCATCGCCGTAAGCATCGGATCACCGGATTCGATTACAGCCTCCGCCATCTTGATCCAGGCCTGGCGCTTCTCCTCCGTGGCTGCTGTACTGTCGCGGATAACCAGATACGCATCGCGCGTGTCCTCTGCCATCTGTTTGAGTGTCGCCTGGCTGGTGATGCCAAGCTTTTTGAGGGCCTCCTCGACGGAGTTGATGCCCGGCGTCAGCTCATCAATGTGACCCTTGACCGCAATCATGGCCTGCTCCAGTTGCTGGCCTGCCAGCTCGCCGCTCTTGCCCATCGCCTCGATGCGTTCGCGGATAGCCTCGGCAGCGGCCAGGGTGTCGGCGCTGCCGATGGCTTGAGTGATGGCGTTGCCCAGGGCTTGCATGCGCTGTTCGCCGTCCACTGCCGCGCTGTCTATGGTGGCGCGGATGGCGTCCAGTGAATCTATGGCTGCCATAGCCGCCGGGCTGATGCGGCCAAGCTCGCGATCTGCGTTCATGCCCAGGCGCTTGAATGATTCGGTCAGCACCAGGTCGTTGATGCGAGCATGTTCCTCTGCGGCCAACGCACCGGTGGTATGGGCCGCCTCAAGCGCCGCCGCGAATTGGTTGAGGTCCCCTGGTTTGAGTTTGGAGACCGCCACCACAAGCCCCTGCTCAACAGCAAGGGATGCCTGCTCTGATTCGTCACGCAGCAGGCGCATGGCGTTGGCGATCTCAGCCACCTGCGCGCCGTCGGTGAGATTGATCTTCTCAATCAGTGAGGCGATTGCCTTGGTAGAGTCTGCGCCCTCTTTGGTCACGCCCTTGAGGCTGTCGGCCAGCAAGCGGGCCTTGTCGGCGGAGCTGAGCGATTCTTTACCTACACTGGTGATCGCAGCATGGGTGGCCTCGATGTCCGGTGCCGCCTTCCTGGCCTCTGTCGCCGTACCCATGATGGCGTGGCCGATGGATTCCAGGCCGTCACGTGCTTCAAAAGAGTCCTGCACAATGTCTTGGCGTAGTTCGGCAGCGGACTGCTGCAGCTCTGCGGCCTGAGCGGAGAATGTTCTGGATACATCACCGAAGGTGATGCTAGCCAGGGCGGCGCTGACGCCGGCAGCGGCCTCCATCAGGATCATGGAGCCGGTTTTGAAGGTGATCTGAATGCTGTTCCAGAAAAACTTGACGGCACCGGCTGCGGCATTGAGGGTGCGCACGATCTTGTCGCTAAACCATTCAAAGCTCGAACCGCTGCCCTTGACGCCTTCGCCTATCTCCTGCCAGTAGCCAGAGAGGGTATCTACGAACCCGCGCCAGGCGCTGGACTGCGTAAACAGTTTGCCGAACTCCTCCTGGGCATCTCCGGCGGCGTTTTTTGCTTTTTGCACGGAGCCCGCGAACGTGTTTCCTACCGCCTCAGCCAGACCGCTGAAGTTGCCGGCCAGAATCTCAGTGAGCATGGCCACCTTCGTGTTCTGGTCGGCAAGCTTCCACTGCGCTTCCTGTGCATCGGTGATCGTGACGCCATAGCGCTTGAGTGAGCCGATGCCGTCCGTTAGCGCCTTACCCAGAGCGATGGACTGGCTGGTAAGGTCGCCGGTGCCTTCGCCGCTCTGATCCATCGCCGCGGCCATATCCAGCAGGCCGGGGGTGAGCGCCTTGATCTGATCTGCAGTTAGGCCGAACGTGCCCAGCATGGCCTGGGCACTGATCGTTGCCTCGTCGCCGTAGGTGGTGACCTGCTGCAGGGCGGCGGCCTGTTCCTTGAGTGATTGAATCTGATCGTCGGTGGCGCCGGTGACGTTGCGGAGGGTGGTTTCCAGCTTGGTTTCCGCGATTTCTTGCTTGCTCGCAGCGGCAATCCAGTCGCCGATGCGTGAGACGATGGCGCCCACCGCGGCGGCGGCGGCCAACGCTGCTATTTTGATTTTGGAGAGGCCGCCGATGAAGGAAGTGCTTTCTCCAGCTCTTTTTGTTTTTCCGTCTAGCCTTGATATTTCATCACCAAGATATTGGACGTCTTTGGTGCCGGCGGTTTTTGCAGCGATTTTTACTGTGACAGATTCATTTTTATTGGCCATGGTTATTACCCCATTCAGTGCGTTTTCTATTGATGTGGTAATACACCCGTCGAGCCGGTTCCCACGCGGCGCCCTGGGTGTGTGCGGGTTGGTTGGGATGCGGGAGCCGCATGCCTGGGGGCGTACCAACTTCGCGTGTTTCGATATTTCGTTCCTGCTGTTGCAGGGGCGCTGGGTCTATCGAAACTCAAACGGCGCCGCCTTCCATGGCACCAATGCACCAACCTAATCTTTGACTTCCAGGACCACGCGCGGGTCGCAACCTTCGCGGCGGGGAATTTCCATTCCCGCTTCTTCCGCGTCGGTAATGATGGTTTCCTCTTCGACTTCCAGCGAATAAATGCGAGCCTCAATCTCAGCGATGACCTCTTGCCTCTTGCTTGCCGTAATGCCTTCAGAGAGATTGCTTTCCTCTACCATCTCGGAAAGCCGGTGTTTAATTGCGTCACCCAGCAACCAACACAACAAGGGGCCGGCATCATTGCCAAAAATCTGGAACCCGGTGATATCTCTCGGGGTTGCGTCGTGAGTGGATGCTGCATTGGCGAAACGATAATTAGCGTCGAAGCTAGCCGCTTCATCGTCCACAAACTCATTCAGCCGCTTAATAGTCTCTGCCTTGGTAAGACGGCCATTGACAATCTGATCGCGCTGTTGCTTGAGATTGTCGATATTATCGCGCAGATTCGCCAAGTATCCGGTGGTGCTGCTGAAGATAGCGCCGATGCGCCCGGCAAGGGTTTTTTTCTGGCTCATCGCAGTACACCCCCCATCATGTGTGCAATCGCACCATGCAATGTCCCGGGGCGCTCAGACGCCCATCCAAGCATGTCCCGGGCGTAGCTCTCGCAAGCATCGGCAACGCGCCGTGCCTGCTCCCATTTTTTTGCGGCGGTATCACGGTTAAAGAGGCAATTTTTTTCTTCGTTTTTCAAATGATCAAGAGTCGCATTGTCGTCTTCGCTCAGCGTGTACCCATGGTGGCGGTCGCGTCTGCTGCGAAAAATAAGCTCCTGGCTTTCACGCGCTTCCTTAGCGTTGATATACGTATCTTGCGCGCGAAGATATGCTGCGTGGAGCTGGTCGGCGCGGAAAATAAGGCGCCGCAGTTTTTCTTCGTTAAACCTCATGGTGTTTCTCCTCTGGCTCTGTAGCATAGGCAGCATGTTCCTGTGTCCCTGAAATGAAAACCGGGGGTTTCGTTTTGGCCCCGACTATATTGTCAAGCTGTCGCGCTGATGTAGGGATGTCGCCGGCACAGAAGGCCATGAACAACTCCCATTGAATCGGCGATAGGGAGGTGGGCGGCGCTGGGCTGTGCTTGGTCCGGGCCCACACGCCAGACGCGAATCTCTTCACGGCGGCACTCAACTCCATAGAGCGGGCCCACTGCGTTTCTCCGGCGCAGTATGTGGCGGCCCTGCGGAGATGATAATTGCGTGCGATAAATCTATACCGCTTGGGGAGCGGCGATTGCCCATTACCCGGCTTTACCTCCAGCGCCTCATCCATCTTCATTCCACCGCCGCTTGTCATGAAGGTAAACAACCCATCCCGAAGCCATAAGCGGCAGTGATTTGGTAAGGCGGAGCCATCCTGCAGCGCGGCCAGCGTTTCAATTACCAGTTCCAGGGCGTCCGGCCTCTGCCGGTACACGACACCCGACGCGGGGCGGCCATCGACGGGCTGGCCCTGCTGCGTGTAGTTGGGTGGCGTGTCCAGTTTCATTTCCCGGGAAATGTCTGTTGCTCTACTGGCGCAGCGCGTTTGCGCGGATGATATCGGCCACCATGTCGGCGCGGGCGGATATCTCTTGGTAAGTGCCTGGGCGCGCGCGGCATGACTGCCCTAGTAACAGTGTCAAAGCTACAGCAACTCGCTCACCGCGCCACTCGTTTTCATTGATCAACGTGGTGAGGGTGACAAGGATTTCCTGGACGCTCGCGCTGTGGTCATTGCCTTGGTGTGTGCTCATATGGCCCCCGTCGGGTTGTTGCCGTTATTCATCGGAAGATGGGCTCCTGAATGGAGCCGGTTCGGTAGGTACGGCGCACGTATGCCAGGGCCGTGATGATGATCTTTTCCACTGCGGACCCGGTGCCGCCGGCAAGGTACGCCTCCATTCGACCAACGACGGAACGGGGAGGCGGCATCTCCCATTCCCGCAGGCCAAGGAAGTCGCGTACTGCCAGGGAGTCGTGCGCCAGGTCTACCACCTCCCGCTGGGAGAGCTGGAACAGTTCACGCAGTAGGACCATCCGGTAAACGCGTGTAGCAGGGTGTGGCCTGCGCCCGTTGTTCGAGCAGTAACCGGCAAGAGCCGCTTCCACCTCTTGCCAGGGGATGAGCGCGTCCAGCTCGCGCAGGAACCGCGCGCGCGGGATGGCCTGACGCGCTGTTGCTGCAATATCGAAGAGGCTCTGTTGCTTCTGGGGCATGTCAGGCATCGGCACCTCTTGTGGCCCTTATGTGGCGGTTCTGATAGTGAAATGGGCTGGTGAAACATTTCACTAAGCCCAGCACCCACGCCCTAGCGGAATCCCGCGCCGCCGTGTACCCGCAAGGCCACGATCTACTCAGGGTCCCATCGAGGTTGGTTGGTTGCTGGTGAACCAACATGCTGCCGAGACCATAGGCACCGCAAAAACGGGCAAATACCGCGCCGCTCTGTCCCCGCGGTGCGCCCTGATTGGCCAGGGTCCCATCTACTGAAGCCGAGAACACAGAGAGGATGGCACTGGCGGTCATGATGTACCGCGCCTCCGTGATGCGTTCCTTGTCGCTCGCTTGATGGCCTGGCTGATCTGCCTCGATGAGAGCAGCGGGCGGCGTTTCCATAACGCCTCGCCGGCTTCGCCCTGAGACATTCCACGGGTAATCGCCGAGGCTATGGATGCAGTCACGCGGAACAGTGGGCTACTAGAGCGGGTCCGAATGCTGCACGCCTTGGATAGCGCCTGGCTTACCTGCCCCCAGGTGGCATGTGGATTTACCGCCCACGCCCAATCAACCGCGTCGGAGCGGCTCAGGCCGTCGCGAATACCGGCCGCAATGTCGTGTGCCAGGGCATCAACCATGCTTCTTTTGCTGCGCCCTCTTACCTGCATGTCCGCGCCCCCTTTACCCGGACAGAACCGGACACAGCTAAAGCTGTGTGTCCGGTCCTGTCCGGGACATGGCGGGACTTTGTCCGGCTATGTCCGGCTTTGTCCGGGTTGTGACTGGTGCGGACAATTGCGGACATTGTCACGCCTTGTCCGTGGCTGTTGCGACAGGTCTTGCCGGCCAGCAGTAGTCCACCCATGTTTCAACCTTCTTGAAGGTGATGAGGTCAAGGCGCGCCCGCGAAAACGCCTTCCGCCGCGCGTCCTGTCCGCCGTCGCTGATGCCCATCGCATATGCCATATCGCGCCACTGGTCCACGTGGACGACATTGACGCCAAAGCCAAGAGTGCTGTTGGTCAGTACGTCTTTTGGTGGAGTGGTCCCGTGTTGTTCAATGGCCTCGCTCAGGGCCTTGAGGGCGATTCGTTGCGGTGCCGTGAGTTTCTTCCCGGTCTTAGGTTCTGGTGCCGCCCCGGTGGGCTCAAGGACGACGCTGATAACCGGCTCGCCGTCATCGTCGAGCCACGGCAGCTCAACAGGCTTGATGGCAAACATAATTGGCGGGATCGGCTCCGCGTCCTTCATCTTGGTGCAGGAAAGCTCTGTTGTGTTGCCAGGCGCCGCAGTAACCCGGAATTCTGCATCTACTGCCGCACGTAGGGAGGAAGAGCCACGGGCACGTGTTTTGTCACCGTGGCCGGCGTGGTGGACGACCAGAACAGTGCATCCATATGCCGAACGGATCATGGTGTCCACGTTCACAAGGAACTGTGCGATGTCGCCGGAGTTTGATTCGTCGCCAGGCCCTAGGTTGCGGTGTAGCGTGTCGATGATGATTAGGGCAGGGCGGCCATGCTCCTTGGCGATGGCCGCAATTTCGTCGCTCACTTCCGCGGCGCTCTGTGGGGAGATCAGTTCGGCGCCAACGTTTGAGACAAACAAAGGCGCATCGGTCAGGGTAATGTCTTTGCTCTGCTGGAGCGCCTTGAGGCGGCGGCGGATGCCGCTGTGTCCCTCGCCGGCTATGTAGATAACAAGTCCCTGCCTCGTTGCTCTTCCATGCCATTCCAGGCCAACCGCTATGCAGGTTGCCCAATCAAGCGCAAACAGGGATTTGCCAGCGGCTGGATCGCCAAACAGTAGCGCGGTTGTATCCATCTCAAGCAACCCCTTTAGCAACCACACCGGGGCCGAAGGCGCGGCAACGAGAGAGCCGGCCGGAGTGAGCCTGAATCGCTTGGTTGGCGCTGGGAATGAAACGGCGTGCTCGTTCTTGGCGACGGGCTTGATGGTCCGATTGCTCAATCGGATTCCCCTTCCACGACATAGCGCACGATGTCGCCGCTCGGCAAATGAATCAAAACCCGCTCGCCGCCATCGCGCAGGACCGACACCGCCAGGCGTTCCGGTATTTCAGGTGCGGCAGCTCCGGCAACCACGATTAGAACGGGCGGATGGCCGCGCAGAGCATCCCAGTTGAAGTCTTCGGGGTTTTCACCTGGAGGAAGCAGGGTGGCGAGGAAATGCGGGCGCTCACGCATCCATTGCCATGCGTCGGCTCCGACAGCCACCCAGAAGGTGACGCGCTCGCCGTTGGCTGAAGTGCCATAGACGCGCCTACGCTCAGCGGTAGAGGCAAGCCGCGCCCGGAGCTGGCGGGTATAGGGCGGCATCCGGCACAAGCTCATTCGCTCTTCCCGGGAAATTTCGTCGCGAGGAATTCGCCGACATCCTTGGCGACTATGCGATCAGTATCATCATCCTGGTGGAAGTGTGCAGCGATAATCACCTCAACCGCATCGGTCCTTTTTTGTGCCAGCCCGTCATAGAACCCACGCAACGCAAAGAAAAACGGCGTGGCCCTGGACTCCACATGAAGGCTTTTCATTACTTGGATCAGGGCGGACCGGAGAGCCCAGTTGCCGAGGTGGGCTGACCTCATTTGCGCGCCGAACTCATACAGGTTTTCGTATGCCTTCGGGAGCGCAGGCGGACATTCCGCCCAGGTGATGTTGCGCCATTCGGTTGCAACGATCATTTGGCGTCTCCCGTGGATTTCCGGGGAAATGCTCTCAGACTGGTTACATGCCCATGGCTACCACGCTCGGCTTCCCATTTCTCGACATCGGAAAGGCGCCAGCGAGTACAGCCGGGGGAAAGCTGGACAGGGGAGGGGAATTGGCCGCGCTCAACCCAACGCCAGGGGGTGCAGCGAGACACACCAAACCGGGTTGCGATCTGGCGATCTGATAAGTAGGTTTGTTGATTCATTGCTTGCGCTCCCGTGTAATTCAATCGCACGGGGCCAAGCGTATGGATGGCGCTGCAGGCTGTAAAAGCGGTGAAATGGCGTTATAGAGTTTTTGCCTATTTGACAATAATTCAGCTATGTGGTTGTCGTTGTTCGTCCTTCCAGTTTTTCATGGTTGTTTTTGTGAAATTCTCGTCATCAAGGGCGGCCCTGGTGATCTCGACAATCGCGTCATCAAGATCGGTCACGTCGTCAAAACAACTTTCAAGCCCACGCTTGAGGGTGCGGACAAAGTATTGGCGACGGACCGTCAGTTTATTTTTGTGCAAGGCGCAGGTATCGAACGCGTCAGCCATTTCGCCATATTGTTCCGCGATTTCGTCAAGTAGTTGTGATGGGGTGATGCGATTGGCGTAGATGGTATTAAGAGCGTCTTGCATGATTGGAGCGCGCCCTCTTCGGCATACGTCGTCGGCATCAATGAATGACCTTTCACGATCTAATGTGGAGCCTCTAATCTTATTGGCCAGTTCGCGCGCCAGTGATGCCACCTCGCCTATGTGTTTGCCCCGTTGTTGTTTGTTGGGAAAGTTCTCGGTAGTGGTTTGCGGACCCAAAAATCCATCTTCACACATTAAACATATGTACGGGACGAACACATCAACGCTATCGCCGCATTTCTTCTTGATGCTATCCCAAGCAGTCTCCATGTCGTCATGACTTAACAGTCGCTGGTACATTTCGCCAAGTCCATTGGCGTCGTTCGGGTCGTTTTTTCGGGCGCGGCGCCAAAAAGCGATCACTTGGGACAGAGACTGAGCCCATGGCTTGACCCACCCAGGTGGTGTATTGGCGGTTGGTTCGTTCATGGTTTGCGGGATCCGATAGCGACCACCTGCCCAGGCTTCGCTATTGGCTTGTGCAGATATCGCGCCCACTCGGTCATCAGCTTGGTTCGCTGCGGCAGCAGTTCATCACGGGCATAGGCCGCGCGCGTGGCGTCGTTGTTGACATGGGCCAAGGCCAGTTCGCTTACTTCGTCCGGGTAGCGGGTGCTGTTGCGCGCCCAGTCTTTGAAGCTGGAGCGGAAACCGTGTGGCACGGCATCCGCCTGCATGGTGCGCAGGACCTTGGAGAGGGTCATATCGGAGAGCTGGCCGCCCCGCGGTGCGGCGAAGACGTAGGGTGAGCCTTCGACCCTGGGCAATGCCTTCAGCAGGGCTAGGGCATCGGCAGACAGGGGAACGCGGTGAGGTTTGCCGGCCTTCATTCGTTCGGCGGGTATCGTCCACAATTTCCCGGGAAGGTCGATCTCCGGCCAGGTGGCGCCGCGCACCTCGCCGGAGCGGGTAGCGGTCAATATGGCAAACTCCAGAGCCCGGGCGCCCATGCCGGCCTGTTTGTGCAATTCAACCATGAAAGCAGGCACGTCCTGCCAAGGGAGGGCGCGGTGGTGTTTCACCTTCGCGATCTTGCGCGGCTTCGGCAAGGCTACTTCCAGGTTGCCTCGCCAACGGGCGGGGTTGTCGCCCTGGCGGAAGCCGGAAACCGTTGCCCAAGCCAACACGGACTCTATACGGCCTCGCAGTCGGCTGGCCGTCTCTGTCTTTACCAACCAAATTGGCTCCAATACCTGGACGATGTGGGCCAGCTCGATTTTATCGACCGGCAGGGCGCCGATGATCGGGGCGGCGTAGGTCTGGAGGGTGCTTTCCCATTGGGCTGTGTGCTTGGCGTTCTGGAACTCTAGCCGCTTGCTGGAGAGGTACTGGCGGGCGCACTCATCAAAGGTTATTCGTTTGGCGCTGGCGGCCCGTATAGCGTCACGGGCTGCTTTGCGTTCCGCTACCGGGTCAATGCCCTTGTGGAGATGGTCTCTAGCCTCTCGTGCCCGCTCGCGGGCCTGCGCAAGGGTGACATCAGGGTATCCACCTAAGCCCATATCGCGGAGGCGGGGGTATGGCTTTCCATTCGCGCTATAGCGCACCTCTCCGGTGCTGTAGCGCAGTATCCAAGAGCGTGCGCCAGTAGCAGTAACTTGCAGCAGCAGGCCGGATACACCGCCGACAGCATGCAAGCCTGGCGCGGTGATTCGTTTCACCTCTACGGCACTCAACTCTTTGGCTTTTCTTGGCATTGAATAACCATGTTGTTTGGTTGGTTCTGGAATCGAACCGAAAACGGAAGTGCTGAAAAATGCAGTATTTCAGTGTTCGATGTGTTTCAGTTGTCCGCCAAAACAATTCCCAACAGCCTACCCAATAAACGGGTGTGTTATTGGATGCTATTTGATGCGACGGAACAAAACAAGGTTTTTTGTCTAAATGCCGTAAATAACAGCTTTAAATGATGTTGTGTGCGATTTGCTGCGACAGCATGAAATTGCGTCGAGGCGGGCACCCTCTCCGCCAGTCAAGCAGCCGTCGTCCGGCGGCGCCGGGTCCATGCCCGAACGGGGATTCTGCCCGCCATCCATGCCTCGTGCACCCCCCGGGTGTGAATCGCGTCACAGCGTGATAAACCCTTTCTATCAGTGCCGCATCGGGCCGAGGCGTGTGCTTGATTATTACGACAAATCCTGTATGTTCTTCGGTTGATTGTCCGGACACCCAAGAATCCAACCATGATTAATGTGCTTCTGGTTGACGACCACGAGCTGGTACGCACGGGAATCCGGCGCCTGCTTACCGACGTCAAGGGCATCAAGGTCTATGCCGAGGTCGACAGCGGCGAGGCCGCCATCGATTCGGTGCGCAAGTCACAGCCCGATGTAGTGTTGATGGATGTCAGCATGCCCGGTATCGGTGGTCTGGAGGCGACGCGCCGTCTGGTGCACGCCTATCCCGATATCAAGGTCATCGTTCTCACCGTCCATACCGACGACCCCTTCCCCAGCCAGCTGCTCAAGGCCGGCGCGGTCGGTTATCTGAGCAAGGGCTGCAATGTGGATGAAATGGTGCAGGCCATCCAGCACGTCGCAGCCGGCAAGCGTTATATCAGTCCCACCATTGCGCAATCACTCGCCTTGTCGCTGCTGCCCGGAACGGAGTCGCCGTTCCAGCGCCTGTCACGGCGCGAGCTGCAGGTGATGATGATGCTGATGCAGGGCAACAAGATGACTGACATCTCCGACCAGCTCTGCCTCAGCCCGAAGACCATCAGCACCTATCGCTACCGGCTGTATGAAAAGCTCGGCGTACGTACCGACGCGGAGTTGGCGCGTCTGGCCATGCGCCACGGCATGCTGGACAACATCAGCTGATAACCGCTCTCACGGCGTAACGCCGGACGACGGCGTGTGTCTGCTAAAGTCTGCGCATGTCATCACCGCTTTCCCCCTTCGACAGCAAGGCCTTCCTCAAGACGCTGACCGCCCGGCCCGGCGTGTATCGCATGTACGATGCGGCCGGCGAGATCCTCTACGTCGGCAAGGCGCGCAACCTGAAGAAGCGTGTCGCGAGCTATTTCACCCGCAGCGACAGCGGCGCCAAGACCCAGGCCCTGGTGGCGCAGATCCAGCGCATTGAAGTGACCGTCACCCATACCGAGGGGGAGGCGCTGCTGCTGGAGAACAACCTGATCAAGGCGCTGCAGCCGCGCTACAATATCCTGCTGCGCGACGACAAGGGCTACCCCTATATCCATCTTTCCGACGACGAGTTTCCGCGCCTGAGTTTCTACCGCGGCAAGCGTGGCGGCCGCGGCCGCTATTTCGGCCCCTATCCCAGCTCCAATGCGGTGCGTGAAAGCCTCAACCTGATGCAGAAGCTGTTTCCGGTGCGGCAGTGCGACAACACCTTCTACAGCAACCGCAGTCGCGCCTGTCTGCAATACCAGATCAAGCGCTGCAGCGGCCCCTGCGTCGGTCTGGTGACACGCGAGCGCTACCTGGAGCAGGTGCGTCATGCGGTGATGTTTCTGGAGGGCAAGAACAGCGAGGTGATCGACGAGCTGGCGCGGCGCATGGAGGCGGCGGCGGGCGAACTCGACTTCGAGGCGGCGGCGCTGTACCGCGACCAGATCGCCAATCTGCGCCGGGTGCAGGAGCGGCAGTATGTCAGCGGCAGTGCCGGTGCCGATTGCGACGTCATTGCCGTGGCCAGCGCGGCGGGTGCCGCCTGCGTGCAGGTATTTTTCATCCGCGGCGGCCACAACCTCGGCAACAAGACCTTTTATCCGCGCAATGCCGCCGGGTCCGATCCGGCCGAGTTGCTCGGCGCCTTCCTGCCGCAGTACTACCTGACCGATGCGCAGGGCGAGCGGCCGATCCCGCCGGAGATCCTGCTGGGCCAGGCGCTGGAGGAGGAGGCTGCGCTGGCCGAGGTGCTGAGCGAACAGGCGGGCCGGCGCGTTACCCTCAGCAGCCGCCTGCGTGGCGAGCGGGCACGCTGGGCGGAGATGGCGCGCAACAACGCCCAGCACGCCCTGGCGGCCCACCTGGCCTCCAAGGCCAACCTGCTTGGCCGCTTCGAGGCCCTGCAGGAGGCCCTGCACCTGGAGGCCATGCCGCAGCGCATCGAGTGCTTCGACATCAGCCACACCATGGGCGAGCGCACCGTGGCCTCCTGCGTGGTATTCGACTGGGAGGGGCCGGTGAAGTCCGACTACCGCCGCTACAACATCGAGGACATCACGCCGGGCGACGACTATGCCGCCATGTACCAGGCACTGAGCCGCCGTTTCCGCCGTCTGCAGGAAGGGGAGGGCAAGGCGCCGGACATCCTGCTCATCGACGGCGGCACAGGTCAGGTGCAGCAGGCCCACGATGTGCTGGAGGAACTGGCGGTGGCCGGCATCCTGGTGGTGGGCGTGGCCAAGGGACCGACGCGCAAGGCGGGGCTGGAGCAGCTCGTCTTGTCCGGGGGGGAGGCGCCCACTATACTGCCGCCTGAATCGCCGGCCCTGCACCTGATCCAGCAGGTACGTGACGAGGCCCACCGCTTCGCCATCACCGGACACCGCCAGCGCCGGGCCAAGGCGCGGCGCACATCGAGCCTGGAGGATATCCCCGGCCTCGGCCCGAAGCGGCGCCAGCAGCTGCTGCGCCAGTTCGGGGGACTACAGGAAGTAGCGCGCGCCGGTGTGGAAGACCTGGCCAAGGTCCATGGCATCAGCCGCCAGCTTGCCCAACGCATTTATGATGCACTGCACCCGGAATAAGGTTTGATGCTCAACATCCCCAATAGCCTGACCCTGCTGCGCATTGCCCTGATCCCGGTCTTCGTGCTGTTCTTCTATCTGCCCGTCGGCTGGTCACACCTGCTCACCACGGCCATCTTCGCCCTGGCTGCCGCCACCGACTGGCTGGACGGCTATCTGGCGCGGCGCCTGGGGGCCACCTCGGCCTTCGGCGCCTTTCTCGACCCGGTGGCCGACAAGCTGATGGTGGCCACCGCGCTGGTGCTGCTGGTGGACCGCAATCCGACCGACTATCACGGTATCCTGATGGCCTTGCCCGCGGCGATCATCGTCGGACGCGAGATCACCATCTCCGCCCTGCGCGAGTGGATGGCGGAGGTGGGCGCCACGCGCAAGGTGGCGGTCAACTACATCGGCAAGGTGAAGACCACGGCGCAGATGGTGGCGCTGCTGCTGCTGCTGTACCGCGAACCCCTGTTCGGCATCGACATGGCGGAGGCGGGCTTTTATCTGCTGTATGTGGCGGCCCTGCTGACGCTGTGGTCCATGACGGTATATCTCATGGCCGCGTGGCCGGTTTTGAACGGCGACAAAAAAACCGGTACCAATAGCTGAAATGACGCTTGACAGAATCTTCGCCGGCACTAAAATAGGCGGCTCATTTGGCAGCGCGGGAATAGCTCAGTTGGTAGAGCACAACCTTGCCAAGGTTGGGGTCGCGAGTTCGAGTCTCGTTTCCCGCTCCAATTCCGAAACCCCGGACAA
>Ga0172382_10005293_pt1 | contig 19317 bp, 20 predicted proteins | sample Leawel138RmetaG_FD_122245 | JGI IMG/M metagenome (GOLD analysis project Ga0172382, IMG submission 122245) | Leachate microbial communities from a municipal landfill in Southern Ontario, Canada - Leachate well 138R metaG | ecosystem: Engineered > Solid waste > Landfill > Unclassified | place...
GATTTCGGTAGCATTCAATAGTTGGATTTGATTATTTGAAACGGAACCTAATTTTAACTAACCTGTAGATATTTCTATTTCTCCATAATCCAAAACTAAAGGCTAAATCCCTTCGGAACGAAGATCTCCATAATAATCACCTAAAAGAGGCAAATCTTGGTTGGTAACGGATCCACTGAATATCTTAGTAAAGGAATCTCCAACATCACCAATAGTATCAACTAATTGATAGTTTAAAAATTTCTAATAGTATACACTCTTAGTAATGCTATTGGTATCTATATGCAAGCATAAAAAGTCATTATGAGATTTATCAATGGATATGTCGTTTATGGCTATGTATTCACTTTTAGTAAACATATCATAATAATACAATCTCTTCTAATCTACTGAAAGTTGAATATCTGGTTTGTTTTTGAATCTCAATACTGAAGGAGTCTTTTCAAAGGGATTGACATATACCAATTTTTGATGCTTAATGTTGCCCTTTAATTTCCAATTAGGAGGAACAGGAGTGCCCTTATACTTAGCAATAGTTCCAATTACAACAAAGGTTCCAAATCCTACTGGATGACTCTAATCTATCTAGATGTAACATCTTATCATCATTTTCTATTTGTATTCAGTGACAACTACAGGTATGGAGCGATTATTTTTATCCAAGAAGAACACATTCAAGAATGTATCAGGTTGAAATGAATCTCGTTTAATTCCTATTAGAAATGAATTCTTTCCCTTCCCTAGATACTCAGGCATTTCGGATACGTATATGTATTCGTTATTGTAGTCTTCTACAAATAGATTCGTATTGGTTAAGGAAACTAAGTCCTGATTATTTAATACTGTCATGGTTTATTCTGCTTATTCCATCCTTATATGTTACCTAAATTCTATTTTCTAATAATTCTCTCATGGAGTCCAAGTGTGATATAATAACTAAAGTTTCATATTTATCAGCAATAAATGCTAATATCTTGTTGAAATAACTGATATTTTCATAATCCAATACTCCAAACCCCTAATCTATAACAAACATTTTTGCTTTAGACCTGTTAGTTATTGAAGAAAGAGCATGTCTAATAGCTAGAGATATTACAAATTTCTCAAATCCAGAGCAAGTCTAAACTAAATAGCTCTTATCTGGATACACTATGTTAATATCTATTGACTTTCCATTCAAAATGAACTAAACACTAAAATTAGTGATCATAGCTAATATGCTGTTAATCTATATCTACAATTCCATAATGATGTTAGAAATAATGTAATATTGAACTCCCGTCCTTCCAACAATCATCTTGTAATGATCTAATATTTCCAATTCTTTTGAGAATTTGTTAAATGACCTCTTAGTCTTGGCATTTTGTTTGACTATCTAATTATCAGAAGACTTAGTTATTTTACTAGTTAATAACTTCTACTAAACAACCTTTTTTTGACTCTTTAATTGAGTTAATTCCTACTATAATTTCAATATTTGTTCATTGAGACTTTTGTTGTTCTCAATTAGACTTTGATTAGAATAGTAGGACTTTTGATTTCTCTAACTCTATTGCAATTTTTGCTTATACTGCATTAACTTTTTGGTTAATTCAGATTCTTTGGATAGAGTCTAAGAACGTCTCTTTAACAGCTAATTCTATATGTGAACAATCTAATTATCGTATAACCTTATATCTTCATCTAAAATTCTTTTCTTCTAAAGAGCCTATTGCAGGCTATCAATTTCAGAGTTAATATGATCAATCTATTCAACAATATCCTAGAATAGCTATTTGGAATTGATTGCATCTTGTGTTAAAGGATTATTCATGCAATAACTACAATTCTCATCATACTATAAGGATTCTAATAACTTCATTTTCTTACTAACTTCATTAAAATTGTAAGTTTTGCTTTGCAATGACCTTTCTAATTCCTTATACTTATTTTCTATAGTAACTAGTTCTTTACTCTATTTTCTCTTTTTCTAAATTTCAATCTTTTCTATTATGTCTTTGATTTCGGCTATACTCTAATCTAATTTAACTTTAGCAGATCGTAAGTCTTTCAATTCTTTGTTTTTCTACTAGATTATCTGTTTGTAATTTGCTATATCTGATTGAACTTGATTGATATCTATTACTTCATCATCTTCTAGTTTTTTCTGCGATAACAAGTTCTTCATATTAATCTACAATGCATCTATCTTTTCAATTAAAATAGAAAGATTCTATTCATCTTGGATTATCATCTAGTCCAAGTGTGAAATTTCCAAAGTCTTTTTCGTTATCAACTATAAAACCTTCTAAATGTTGATGTTATTTAGGTATCCCTTGAGGTATTTCGATCTCTAATTAGCCTACTAATAACAGCTATCGAATATTGATAAATTCAACAAGGAATTAAGCAAATTCTTTCTATTCGAATTAGTTGATTCTATAAAGGTATTGGTGTTGCCCTGAGTAGAAAAGAATGTGGAGATGGCATCTTCGTATTTGCCGATATAATTCTGAATTGCTACATTAGTTGAAAATCTTTCAGTTCCAGATAAGTCTATAACATCACCTTCTTCTGAATAAGTGTAGAATTTACAACGAACTGCCACTGATCCCTATTTAGGAGATAGTTTACCGTGTCGTTCTCTTACGTATATTTGTTCGTTAATTGAGATAGTTAACTTTCCAAAGAACTAAGTCTTATTCTTATTCAATAATGCTGAAGCCTTAGATGCTCTTGGAGACTTGTCAAATAACATGAACAATAATATGTCTATTAACGCAGAATTATGCGAAACAATACCATTAGAATAATACTGTTTCACTTTCTAGACTTGAATATCCATCAAATCTTTTTTCTAACTTAATATCTATAAAGAAACAATTCTCTAACAACCATTTATAGTTTTAACGTATTGTCCTGGATATAAATTACTAGCTTTAACAAATTTGTTATTTTTGCATTTAATTTTATGATCGGGGGAACATATTAACTATAATCCCGTTTCCGTTTCCAATTTAATCATGTTTGAATTGTAAGCTGTAATCTAACAAGCCTAAATCTTCTTATAACCGTAAGGAGTGTTAACCTTTATTCCAATATCGCCATATTTCTTAAATATATTGTATATTTGATTAATGGTTACTTTCTTTCTCATTCAATCTCCTTATGTATTCCTTTATCTTTGAAACGGAAGATGAGAAAAACACATTCATACCATTCTACAATGCAAGTTTCTTTTTCTTATTGATATTCTATGTATAATCATACATATCCATCATTCCAGTATATTCTATATAACAATTGTATTTAGGTAAATAAAAATCAGTTTTCTTTCTATGACTTCCGATATAGGGCTTCTAATAAACGTATTCCATGCTGTGCTTACTTAAATATTTTGCTATCTAAAACTAAGATTTTGATTTGAATATTATTCCCTAATATTCAATTTCCTATCCATATTGTTTTCTTTTAAACCAATTTACTCCATACCTGTTGTATACCTCTGTCAAAACATCCGTTAAATTTTTCTAAGTTATTTTAAATTTCTTTTGTATGTAAGAATGATTTAATACTGGAGTTACTTCTTCAAGTGGTAATAATTTTGGGATTTTGTCAATAAGCTACTATAAAGTATTGCAACTTAATAATTCCTGCATATTCTGCCTATTTTCAACTTTATAGGTCTAAACCATTTTTAATATTGCCTCTTGAGGTGTATATTTTTCAATAAGGTAATAATAATCGTTGGCATTCTTCTTTTTATTAATGATTGCCTTTTCTTCATTATCCTTTAACTCCATAATTCTAATCCATTTCTAGATTTTCAGATTATGTTGTTTTCGTCCATGCTACTAACCATATATCCCAATAAAATAATCTAAGTCTCTTTTTTGTTCCTAAGAAACCTTAGATTTACTCTACTATAAGCTATACCCTAATAATTGCCAATACTACACACATCTTTTACTTCCTTCTCTTATCTTTTTAATTCTTTTCTTCTATTTTAAACGCCCCTAAATTTCACCATGTAATTTAATAGATTTTTCCAATCCATTAGAATGCATCTAATGCAATTTTTGTTTTGCTTCCTACTAATTTAATCCAAGATTTAACCAATACTACATACTCAATGGTCTACGAATTTTTACTTGATATTTAGCTTCTTCTTCTGAAAATCCCCTTTCAACCCAATGCATATAATTGTATGGGGAATATCCACGTTTAGCCTTAATATTCTACGATTGACTAGGATTTTTAACTCCATAATTCTTCATTAAAGTCGATTTAGATTTTTCCTTTATCCTTTCGTTTTGAAACACATTTTTACACCCATATCTTTCTAAATTGGTTTTCTAAGTTTTTTGCTTCTTTCCCGTTTTTGCGCACTATTTTGAACAATATAATTTACTTCTATACTATAAAATAGACTTCCCGCAAATTTCACAATAATTTTCGCACATAATATTAATATCTCCCTTGCTTACTAGAGATAATTACCTAATAGGACAGGAAAATCATCATTTATTTTGTGGTTCACTTAATTCTTCGGGAATAAATCCCAATAAATTTATAATTTCATCTTCATCATACTAAATATCAATAGTGGTTGATGGATCTACACATTTTCCAGACCTGTTTTCCCCAACTATACCTAATATCCCCTTACTATCTCTAAAGTCCACAACATTATCACCCTAATAGCTAAAGAAGTTACTAAACTACAACCTTTCTATGGTCCATAAGTTAGATACCTTCATACCATGTTCAACCTTGAGGCTTTCATTCAAATCCTTATTAATCTAAAACATCTTCTTAAGGTGATCCTTAGGGATAAATAGATTTACATGCTATATGTATTCTCTTATGATAGATTCTTGATAAGCTACATCGTTTAGATTCTATAATTGATACTTGAAGGTGCTGGAACGCTATTCAATATTATCCGATAGTTTGAATAATACTAGCTATTGAATGTTAAACTTCTATTTTAACTGAATTTGTATGGTCTTTAATTGAGAATGTGTTGTATTCTTGTACTTTATCTTAATTCTAGGATACTTGGAGTCTATGTTCGGTATATCAATGATTTCCCCATTCTAAACTACAACATTATAAAATGAATAATCATTAGGCACATCAATTCTTTCTAATCTCTTCTCATCTAAATGCCATAATAATATACCATGGGAATCCTGCTATTCTCCAAAGTTTAGCTGAAGTAATGATCCAGCGTAAGAAATCAAAGGATCTTTGCTTACTAATGCTCCATTATGGATATCTCCTAACAGACCAAAATCGAACCCCTAAAAGTCCTTTACAGAGAATTTGGATTTCATTGGTATTCCATTTACTAATGGGTCGTTTACACATCCGTGATACAAGCATATGTTTATATTGTTGTTATCTGGGAACTACTATGGCATGCGTTCATCAAAAACTGATGCTACCCAAATATTCAAGTTCTAATAAAAATACCAACCTGTCTCCTTATAATATAATAGATTCTTGTTGTACTCATTGATTATGGAAATTAATGGTGACAAGGAATCTAGCCTATTATTGTTGGACAAATTGGCGTCGTGATTACCTGCTATTACTATTGTTGGAAGGATCTAAGAAAGTTTATTTAAAAACAGGGTTCCTAAGCTTACTGATTCGGGGGACATTTCCGTTTTGGAATGGAATATATCGCCTGTAACTATTATAATTGAATTTTTATCTTTTCTTTCATTTATTATGCTTATTAAATTTTCTAAAACTGATTGATATTCTCTAGATCTCCTATATAATCTGATATGGATGTCAGAAATATGGAAGATTTTATTTATCATAGAGTCATTTGCCCTACCTTTTCCTTTAACATTTCAAATTCCGTTGTTTGCGTATAGCTCTTTCTCTGTTTTAGTAGATATTTCCAATAATCCCACCTGTTCATTGAGCTGGGATCCTTCTCTATGAGATTAATAAAGCTAATGTTTTCAATTCCTAATTTAGACATCTTGGTGATAATCTAATGCTGGTCTTCCTACGCATCGTTGTCAAGGGAAAGACATATATCTGCATCATAATACAATATCTTCTATAATAACTTTTTAGATATAGTTTTTCCCATCAAGGGAACACTATTAAAGTTAACCGTTATAGCGTCAAACATTCCCTAAGTTATCACCACTGGAAAGTTCCAATTAATCATGTTCTCAAATATTATCACTGAATCCTTCTAAAATCTAGGGTTCATATACTTGAAAGACTCGTGTGAATGTATAGTTCTTGCTGTGTAGTAATTCAATTGATTGTCTTCGTTGAAGGATGGAATGATTATTCTATCTTCGTATTGCCCTCTATTACAAAAACCAATATCATACTTCCAAATCTCGTAATTTCCAATTCCCCTTCGTTTAAGATAGTTAATGGCTTTTGATTTTAATGGAAAATCCTTTGGGTCTCGTAATGATATGTACTATGGTGGTAAAGATATCTATATAAGGGACTTCTATTTCTTAAATGGCTTTATCCTCTTTACAATCTATTCTACTCTAGGCTTAAAGGTGGACCACTTATTAAGTTTACGAAGCAGGGAAAACAGATTGTTTCCCTTAGCCTTACAAACCCAACAATGCCACTTATGTTCCTAAACATTGAATGCAAACTTCTTTCTATGATGATTGCAAAATGGACATTTAAAATATGTCCACTAAGAATTAGGATTTTCTGGCTAACCTAGTAAATCCCTTAATAATGTGTATAATCGTTCATCCATACAACCTCCAAACATTGCATATTACTATTATAACGTGATTACTAAAAAGTTGGTATGTTTACGGGATATAGTCCAAACCTATCATCATAGTGGTATCTATGATGTTGGAAACTCTTATAGGATTTGATAATTTAGCAATAGCCATTAATGTATTAGTATCATCATATAATCCCACAGCTGTAATGTATGTATATTCTAATTCTGGCTTCATGAAGAATTGAGACTAAGTGTTGCTACTGGTGTAGGCTGTTACATTTAGAGTCCTATTAAACTATCCAGGCTATATGTTACACATATATTCGAATTCATGTATCTAGAAATTATACTAAATCTCTACATTCCATAATGTAGGGTTGTATCCCGATTTATTTAACAATATTGCATTAATATCAGGAATAAATGATCCTACACTAGTGTCGTAGGTCTATTCTTGATATACTATAGAATTAGTTATGTAAAATGGATTACCGTTATGGGATAAGCTCACTAACGACTAGGGGTCTATGGAATTAATATTCTTAATAAACAAAATAGTGGCAACAGAACTAGTATTCAACAGTATTTTTCCCTCTTCTGTAGAAAACATTGAAGAGGGAAAATATCTATTCTAAATAGAACCTAATGTATTAGGGTCCAAATTCTAAGAATATGCGTTATTATTGTAGATGTAACGCTGTAATCCTGCTAAAATGTATACAGAAGGCTCGTCTATCTGCGTTAAAAAGTAAGAATACTAGTTATTAGAACATAGATCTTTGTTGATAGTTCTCCTTTTCGTTATAGGATAACGAATATGAGAAATGTCACTACCTTGAAAAGACTTATAAACCATCGATCAATACTAAATTACTACTCTTGCATGAAGTTCTGTATCAACTAATTTTAATACAGGTTGGGAAAGCTTAGCAATAGCCAATAACTAACCCTAATCGTTGTATAATCCTATTCCAGTAATAGCGGTATAGGTGTGTCCAGAATCCCTCACTTCACTACGAACAACATTAACTCCAAGAGTAGAACTATATGTTACCCATGTAGGATTTGTAGAAGCATTGTATTTCTCATTGGTTACACGACAGAAGAAGGTTTTAGAATTTAAGCTTTCCTAATACACAGCATTAATAAGTTTAATAGAATTTGGCATTGCTATCGTTCCACTAGAAGTATAGAAGAATAACAGTCCTAACTCTCCAAAGAACAATCCCCTGAAATTAGATGCTGTTGCAGTGCTACCTGAATATATCAATCCGAAATTGGAAACTTCGTTAACATATTGGTTGTTTATTTCGTAGGTAAACCCTGAAAATACGGTATCAGTATAACTGTAAACGGAATAGGTGTTATTATCTAGTGCAAATTCAAACCTTCCATCATTGGTACTGTTAATATTTAATTTGTCTCCAATTAAATTATTAGCAAAAGAAAGAACTAATAAATTCTAAACCTTTTGAGAAATATCACTGCTAGAAACGGGATACCAATCATTATAAAAGGTGCTAGCATTGAATCCTCTTAAAAGACTCTTCATTTCATTATAATGATATGATTCTGTTGACCCTGTTGCTGCAGTTAATACTGGTACATTTGTAGTGGGATGGCTTCCCGTCGACATATTTTCATTAATAGGAGTTAATGTAATAGTAGGCTTTTCATTAAAGATCTAATTAATATACAATTTAGAAGGATTTGAAACGATATCTTTAGCTAAATCAAATTCAGTATAAAAGTTATCAATATAATTGTTGTATGTCGTTATATTGATTGGACCTGTGGTTACATTAGTTGTCTATGCCATGTTAATTTACTCCTTAAGACGCTGATACTTGTGTAGTAGTTGCAGTTGCTGATGAAGATGGATTAACCTTAAATGTGTATGTTCCCGATGCACCAGTTCTTGTTCCCGTTACTGACATTCTAAAATAAATAGGTGCAGTAATATCCTTTCTTACAAAGGTTATTGAGGAAACATTATTAATTGTAATTAATGCTACATTCATATTCTATTGAGAAACTGTTGCTGTACTATTTCCTGCATCTATAAACTAGATGGAGGAGAAAGGTTGTCCCTTAGAAAAGTTTAATGCAATAACGTAAGGTTCAGTAGTGGAACCTGCTGTAGAAGGTGCATAAGTAATCTTACCGCCAGCAATAGCTGTTAAATTGTTAGTAGCAATTTGAGAAAGATTAGGAATTTCAATAGACGCTAAATATCTTGCTCCAGAATTTACATTATAGTCCGTATACAATTTAGTCTTAAGCATTAAATCTCCATTTGTAATAGGCTCCAGTACTGGGTACTATTGTGGTCTCTTCTACAATACCTACTACAATCCTTCAATCGAATAGTCCACCTAATCGTCTGAAACTGCAAATTTTGTTATATTAAATGCATTTACGCCAGAAGCAAGTTTTTGTCTTCCAGCCTTAGTTAGTATGGCGTTTATAATTATTGAACCATCTGGTGATGTGATATGTGCCATATAATTGTCTCCTTATATGTTAATTTTTGTAATCATTAGATTTTTATCTTGATCTATAATCATTTTTCTCTATTTAGAAACGCTAGAAGTTTCAACTGAACCAATAAACGATCTTGCCTTGTAATTAAACATTCTTAGATCTGCAGAAAGAGCATAGTAATGAGATCTCTTGGTGTTAACCTAACCGCTTATTCTCCATATCTAATCAGCTCCAACATTTATTTCTGCACTTCCATAATTATCCTCTATTACGGAAATTCCTGTAAAATTAATTTCTATTAGTCCAGTATGAGATTTGTAATTGCTAGCAAATATCTATGGTTCAAATTGAATGCTTGCTAATGGATTCTCCATTTTATTCATAGCTATACTTGCTGGTAACTAGATTGTATAAGATGGAACCCCCGTGGACTTTACACTTACTAATTCCATTGTAGGAACTTTGTTTCTAGTTAGTACATTATTGTTGAGAATAACACCATATTTTGCATTTAATGAATATGGTATAAACTGTTGTAAAATCTTAAAAAAGGAAGAGTCTAACTTTTCATAAAATTTGACCATTTTAGTATAACTAGTTGTAAATACCGTGAAGTAGTTACTATATAGAAGTTTGTAATCCTACAAATTCTTGTATTTATAAAGTTTTTTGAAGTCCGTATACTAGTTATTATCCAAAAGATCTTCCAACTGATTCTAATAATCTATTATAAATTGAGAATCATAGTAATCACTATAAACTGAACCAAAATGTACATTAGGATAATTCTTAATAGCTGAAGCTCTTGTCAATTCTGGAAGTTGAATTGATTGGCTTACTGATACAGTATAAAACTTAGAAGGAGTATTTCCTAAAGAGAATATGGATGAGTATTTAATAACATCAAAGGTCTAAACTTTCCTTGCGGATTCGTTGTAATTGCAAGTTATTAATGGACTTTCTAATTGATTTGGATATAATGAATTAAAATCAAAAATTGCTTCCACATTTCCGATTGAATCTATTATATTCGTACCTCTAGCATACACACTATAATTGGATAATGTCTATTTCAGAAATTTCACATTATCAACAGAACATTGATTCCTAATAGAAATGGTATTGATATCAATGCCAGAATAAGAAGCACTGTTCTAAGATAGTCTATTCTAAACATAATATGAAAAATTGACAGATGAACCACTTTTTTCTAATATTAATAGATATGGTTTATTGATTTCATATTCTATTGTTTCGATTTTCATATCATCTAATTGAACTGCCCAGGAAGGAATCTCTGGAAATCTAGCATAAATAAGAGCTACATTTGCTGTAGAAGCGTTATTAAACTACATGATATTGGTTGTACTGCAAGAATAGTAAGGTTTAGTTATTCTTACTAAGTTTTCTCCAGTGTATGAATCCTTTACAAACTCATGAATCCTCAACAATCCCTAAGATAAGCCAAAAATGTTGTATAATTGCTATATGCAATATCTGCTTCCCTTTGACTTTAACAAGAACGGCATATTGGACAATAATCTAACTAGTAATAGTTTGTTGTAATGATTCAATTCGATATCATCCCTATTAAGAATGGAGGATTCGAAGAAAGTCCGATTAAGATTCTACATTCTAAATCCATTCTAATAGACAATTCCATAGTTTCTTAACAGCTATACTAGATAATCAAAACTGTAATTCTCTAATTCAATCTATAGAAGGGAATTAACCGCTGTTAAATTTCTAATTCCTGCCCAAAACTAGTCTAATGTGTCTCCGAGGATGTTAACAAATTGTATTAAATCAGTGTTCCTCTCATCATACAATATGGTTTCTGGTAATAGCTTATACAAGGCATGAAGATTATTATAATCACAAACAGAAGCAGAATCACTTTTTGTTTGATACCATTGATTAAAATTATCTATTGAGGCAAAATTTTTAATAGAACTAGAAGATCCTGTTGCTATTAGATTTAAATCAAGCAAGCAGTGTCTCTAAAAGGTATTAAGTCCACTAATCAGCTATTCAAGCCTTGCGGTCTTACTGGAAGATACGTAACTTCCACTTATATCTAATATATCTATGTACTTTTGAGCAAAGGAATTCAATCTACTCTGATAAGTTCCAAAATGTACAAAGGAATTGGTATCGTTAACATCATAATAGATAGTCTCTAACGCATTATTAATGGATAGAGGTACATTGTATTCGCTTTCAGGAAAACTAGTTAATGTCTAATAAGATTGAGAAGTAATCCAATTTGAAGACATATTAGTATCAAAGAAATTGGGTTCTTTGATGTGAATGTATTGTATTGGTTCTTCCTAAACTATAGGTAATAAATCATATTCCTATGTTATAGGCTAAAATTTCATTATATAAAGATAGAACTCATCCTCATTAGTGTAGCTCGTTGGCTAGGTAAACCTCAACACATACTAACTAGTATAGAAATTGAATTTTAAATGCTAAACTACTGAAGCCTTATCATTGGCAACGGTTAATAACTTTACCTTGGTTTTATTAGCCTAGTAATATCCCTAAAAGTTTCTAATATCCTAATCGTTAGTAAGTTCAGGATAGTTTGCAAAAACCGCTTTAATCTAAGTTCTAGTCTTTGAAAACTTTACAGGGTATAATCTACTATCAAAAACCCTTTGCTAAGAACCTGTCCAAGGACTTAATAGGTAATAGGTTAACTAGAAATGTCCATTAATATAACCATTATTTCTCAAAAGAGTTTCGGTTGGAAATACAATATCATCTCCTTGAGAGTATAGTGAGTACTATTGCAGGCTTACTACCTTAGTAATTTCATTGTTTTTTATTTTACATAAAATCATTATATTGTTGTTCCCTATTGTTGTTCTAATTCGTATTGTTCTAGCTACTAAGGTGTATCTGGTTGAAAGTATTCCCATACTGCTCTTAAATTAACATCGGATTCCAACGGATACAAGGTAACTTCCATGTTAGTACTCAAATCTTCCCAACTACCTTGATTATAATTAATCTACCATTTAACAAATCTTGTATGAGTATCGTTTTGAGCTGTCAATGTTACAACAGTTAAGTAATCATATTGAAACCTTTGAGGTTGTTGGAAGGCTCCACCCGTGCCTATTAATGTGCCAGTTCCCCAACTTTCTACATATTGTAATCCATTTACATCTAAAGGATTAATCACAATCTTAGCTCTACCAGGTGTTACGGTAGTAATGGTCAACAAGTAGTAATCTATTGTTGTAGTGTTAATCGTGTTAGAATTAATGCTACTGCCTGACTATTTTATAGCCCTTACCCGATAGTAATAATTTGTTTCTGGTGAAAGTTGTGACACATTATAATAAGTTCCAGAAACTGCTCGTCCGTTATAGCCATTAACAAAATTAGTAAAATTAGGATTTGTGGAAACGTCTAATTTATAATCTGTTACACCATACACAGAATTCCAGTTAGCTCTAAAGCCTGCAGCTGATACCTGTGTTGCAGCAATTGCTACAGGAGCTGGAATTGAAATAGACGACATTATGTCTGAATTGATACTAGCTCCACTACGATTCTCAGCTCTAACTCTGTAATAGGAAGTAGTTCCATTGGGTATTCCCGTAACACTTTGACTAGTTGCAATTATTGTTCTATTTTCATAGCCTGGTATATATGATCCAAAATTACTATTAGTTGAAACATCTAACTTGTAATGTTTAGCCCCTTGAACTGCATTCCATCTAGCTGTAAACGATGTTGTAGTAACATTTAACGGAGCCAATACTACAGGTTTTGCTGGAGTAGTTAAAATATTGAAGATTTTAGAATCTTCTCCATATCCAAATTCGTTAATGGTTCTAAGTTTATAATAGTAATTGGTTCCAGGTGAAAGATTTGTTAATCTAAGAGTACTTCCAGTTACTATGGTATTATTATAGTTTGGAATAAAACTTCTTAAGTCACTGTATTGTGATACTCCCAGCATATATTTAGATGCCTAAGGGACAGAATTCCAATTTATAATGACACTATTAGTAGAACTAGAAAGGGCAATACTGGAGGTCACAGTTCTAGGAAGAACATTCAATAGATTCTTCTTGAATAACTTGTATATTTCCTAATATTCCTTGATGGTAATTGTCGAAGAGGACACTAAGTATTCATATGCCTAATCGTTGCTTGCGATAATGTTATCTTCGTTGAAGAACTAAAACTTTGGTTTCTACTTGTTAATTTTAATCCATTTCATACCAATTGAATTCCCTCTAATTTATTCAACAAAAATAGATAACACTTAATTTTCTCTTCCTAACTCATATTAGCGATATTCTAATAAAAAACTCTGTATAAGTCATATTCTTCTCGAATTAAGTAAAAACTCTACTATAATTGAGTAATTTCATTTGGTACACTATTAACGGATTGAAGGTTAAACAACTCTAAACTTGTCCTTAATGTTGTATATTTTATTGTCAATTTTCAACTAAAGTTGATAGAATCTATTTCTCGGCAATTGCTACATATCAATATCGAAATAGTTTTTCTAACCATCACAGCTTAATCTTGTGTAAATAGCGTTATGATCGAATACCTTAAATTTTTCAATGTTAGTTACATCATATAAACAATAAGTTGCAACCATTGAAGAAGTTAAGCAATATTCAATTGAGGAAGCACTCCAATAGCTAGTAGTCCAATCTCTTGAATAAACCTAAGGTGTCAATCTAAGATAGAATCTTTCTATCTAATTTTGTTGATATTCTAAATTTATTTTAGGAATAGAAACAATATAATCTTCTACAGTTGAAACGGAATTTGATGATGCGGTCCACGAATAATCGTCAATATAATAGGTGTATCTTGGGTAAAATATTGTATTAGTATTAGGCGAATAGTATCTTATCAACCCTATATTAATACTTTCGTCATCAAATTTAAGCAAGCCCCCTTGATATCCACCTAAATCATTATATGAGTATTCTATCTTCTAATAGATTGTTCTGTAAGAAACAGTAATCTAATCTTTAGACTAATCAGATGAGTAATCGCCACCAGGCTTTAGCCACTTTACATTAGAATTACGATAAATCCATGAAGATCCTTCATCTTTTGCAAAGGAATTATAGGAATCCAAAGAAATCCCAGAAGACCACATTGGTGTATCAGGGGATATTAATGGATACATTACTATAGTAAATGGTTCAGAATATTGTAAATCTGCAAAAGAAGGATATAAGCACAAACTCATTGAATCATAATTATGATATTTCCACTATACATTAGAAGATTGAGGTGGAGCGAGAATAATCCTTGTATAATCCCGCCCCCTTGAAGAACTAAAACTTCTTAAGGTTAATTGCTCATCTCCCCCTGCGTTTTTTAGGGGATATTTGGAATAAAGGGTATTAGCAAATTCTACTTTTTGTGAAAATATCATTATAATATGCTCCCTACAATGTCTTTATTGGGGTATTTAAGCTAAAATATAGAAGGTGTAAAGCTAGTAAAATACCGTTTTACTTGAGAATCAAAAGCTGTATTCATATCATATTGTACCATGGAATATCCGTCATCTTCTCCTACCTTATTAACAAATTTTACATCTACAACATTAATTACACCCTTTATTCCTAAAAGTTCAGCAGTAATGTAATTTATATCAATGGGGCTACCAATTTCAAAGTTGTCTATGTTCATTATCTCTTTAATTTTCTAAATAGCCTTGTATAATATCTACTTTTTAGAGTATTGTTTGTCTGCTACAATTGAAAACTAACAACCTACATTGATAATGTAGGCATTTTTAATATCAATGACGTCACCTAGCATTCTATACTTCTATAAAAACTATCCAATATTAGACTTTATTTGATAATTTGTCTAAACTAGATGTTTTTCATTGTTGTAAGAAAGAACATACAACTAAACTACATTGTTAGTAGGATTCTTCTGTACGTGACTCTTAGCAATATTACCAAATTCAGCAGGTAATAATCTAGATGCATTAATGTAATCTTCTTGTGTTACTAATCTGTTTTGTGAATTAATAAAAGCTATTGCGTTTTCCTTTATGGAGTCAATAGATTCCAATCCTAATCCACCAATTACGGGACTGTAGTTGTTTACATTTAAAGAGCTCAATACTACTTTATAAATTTCATTATCGTAGTCGTCATTATTGTAAGCTCTGTAAGAGGCAATCTCATTTACAGATAATGCTGGATCCGTTGCGGGAGATGACACGTAATAAGTGATAGTCAAGGTCTTTCCATATGGAACCTAGCCATAATTGTTATTTAGCAATAATAATGATGGAGTTGCAATTTCTGAATAGTCATAGTTGTAAAATGACTAATACAATTCGGACTACAATCTATTAGAACGCTATTTAGATCCAAAATACAGGAATGTTGCATCGTATTTATCTACTAACTTCTTAAATCTTTTGTTGGTTTTGATTCTTTTAAAGACTCTAATATTATTGTTGTATTCAATATCGGTACTCATGATTAAATCATTAGCCATGTTCAATACCTAATACCAATTATGGCCATCTTCATCTACAACGCTCTTTATCTTAACTATATTAGTGTCAGGTAAATAGATTTTCATGTTATTCTTGATTAAATCATCACATCTATACGTAAAGGTCTTTTCCGCAACGGAATAAGCATATACATTTTTTCTCAATATAACATTAATATTATGACCAATCAATGGCTGAATTAGTTCGTCTTTGACAGTCATCTGTTTAAAATTGACAGTTTCAAAAATCGTATAAAGATTACCAGATTCCGATTTAACCTAAGTACCTGGATACAATATTGGAGCATGAGTATATTGAACAATTCCATCTATTACGGGAACTAGGCACTACAATGCTACGGGAACTGTCGCTGGTGTAGAAGTTCTAATCTTGTAACCGTAAGCTTGAGCAATGTTATATACGGACTACTTATCCTAAGCATGATACAACAAAGTCTCTTTTGTTTGGCGGTCTATGTAGTAATTAAGGACATCTCCAACATATGCCACCATTTCCAGCATAACCATGCCAGGGCTAGCAGGGGAAAAATCATTAAAGGAGTCAGGGTAGTAGTACTTTATTTGGTTTACTAAACGACTCAATATAGAATCAAAATCTCTGTTTAAGTATTTGATTTCACGATTTTTAGGTAATTTCATTCAATTTAAGCTCCAAGAATATCGTGTCGCTTTGCTATCCGACACTAAAGTCTATGTGAATTTCGAGTTTATGCTAGATGACTGTGACAGTAACCTTTAATTTGTCAACCTATTTAATCCACAATCTAATACTCTTTTCAATCTAATTTGCAACTTTTGAAGGGTAATCTGAGTATCCTAAGTTTTCAAACAACATTCGTTCTAAATCCATTCCGAACTAGCAATTTTGAGAAATAATACGCTAGCCTTTACGAGTGTAAAGAAGATGGATTATCTTGTTTTTGGCGTTATCCTTAATATCCTCAACGGGGTTAAATAATCCAAAAGCAGTTCTATGAAATGGATACCCTATAGCCTTAATATGTTGCATTCTTTTTAATCTTTGCCAACCCTCTTGTTAAGAAGTTAGGAAGGGAATCTACATGGTCTAATACTGACTCTCCAGTTTCAAGAGGATCAATATTTTCATTTAATGCCATTCTCAAATTTGGATTAATCTTAGTTCCCTACACACCCATTGATGGTAAGTCTAGCTCTTCATCATTACCATAATTCGCCATCTAATACTTTTTTAACTGTGCAATTTTACCATTGTTTTCAATTATACTAGAAACCTTATTAGATGGAGCCTTTGCCCTAATGTTACTAGTCTTGCTTTCATACAACGATAATAAAATCTTGTTGATACCACTATCTTCGAAGAATTCGGAAAGAGTTTCGATTATAATGTTCTTTAGCTATTGTTTTCCTTTATCAGTCATTTTGACCTCCTATTAATTAAACTTTGTTAATGTCACTAACCCCACTCCTCCTGCATTACTAGTGGCAGGTAAAGGAACTGAAATAGGAATAGTTGCCTTTATATCATTTATTAATGTATCAATTATGATCGACCAAGTTTCCTTCAAACTTTTTGAATCCTGTAGATCCAATGTCGAATTAACTATTGGTGTAAACACTATACTCGGTGCGTTTAAAACAACTTTGTCTCCTACTAAAGATATAATTGATGTTATCTGTATATTCGTAGTCAACGCTTTGTACCACATAGGGAGACTTATCTTGGCAAACTCCAATAGTTCTTCTCCCAATATTGTGCACAACATTAACCTAAATTTCACTGGACCACTCATTGGATCAGGAACTGGGGGTGTAGAAAGAATCTGACCAGTATAATTACCTTGTATTTCTAAATTTTGTATGAGATATTTACTTATCTACACACCTAATATTTCATGAATCTCTTTGCTATCTTCTTTCTAAAATATTAATGAGATAATAAGATCAACTAAATCATTGGAATTGAGCATATCATGAACCCACTATATTAATAGTATGTGGTGCTCCAGTAAAGGCACAAACAGGTAAACTACAAAAACCAGGTGTGCTACCTGCTTGTATTCCTGATATTTCTGTTGGTCCACCTAAAGTTATCTTTGTAGCAGTTATAGTTACTCCTGCGGAATCAATTACAACTTCATTAGAACCAACCTTAATAGTCACTTTACTTGCCTTCAACTAAATGTTCTTACTCTATCCAAATAAGTTTGATCCAGCCGACAACTATATGTTCTATTTTGCATAAACTTCTACATCGTTCTTTCTTCCATTAATTATTATTCTATCACTATATTGAAGAATGTTATTTCCTATTAAGGAAAACGAATTAATAGTGTCTAGTAAACTTCTAGAAGATGCAACATCAAATGGATCTTCTGGCTAAACTTCAAAATTACCTAATTGAATTAAAGAACCGCAATCTATTGAATTTTCAACAGTATCGTTCTTAGTGCAAGCTGAGTTTTCATTGCTTATTATGATAGATGGAAGTAGAGTCTAGTTCTAAGAACCCCTTCTATTTGTAAACTTGATCCCATGTCCGTATCTACCCGACAATATGACGTCACCCTATTCATAATTTATAGGTTTAACCTAATTATTAATATAAAAGTTTTTACCGCATAAATTCTAGTTTTCCTAGGCTTGCTACTATTCATTATCGATGATAGAAATATCAGCTATTACATTATTATTTGGATTGTTTAATATGTTCAATATTGAAAAATAGTAGTATTGATCGAAAATTACACCCTACCTAGTATCTATATCCTAAGATGGATAGGAAGAACATAAAACAAGCTCCCCTACTACTGGTATTTGTTGAATAAACGCATTCATTGGGTACATTATTAATAACTACTAAGCCTATTTGCCTCTCTAAGTGTAAAGTAATCTAGCCTAAATAGCACCAGATACATGCTCGGGATACTTGGAAGGCTACTATTCCGTTCCCTCCGTTACATCCTATATGGTTAAAACCTTTCTAACTTCAGCGATATCTATTTCATAGAATTTTTCATCTGGAGAGTGTTTCTTGATTTTATCAGCAATATTAGCATCTGTTAATATCTGAGTACCCTTGTATACTGCTGGTTCAATTAACCTTGGCTATCTTATTTTCATTTCTATCCTTAACGATGTTAAAATATGGGGTTACGTCTTCTTTAACGCTGTTGATTAGTTGCTATTTCTATTGTGGAGTTAAAGTAAACTCACCGCTCTATTCACCAACCCTATTAGTGTCTGATTTAGCCACTATATTTGCGAGTTTTAATAAAATCTAATCATTCTTAACCAGAATGTTCATGTAATCTGAAATCTATGGAGATAATATCTGTAAGTCCACAGTATCCTCAACTCTTTTAGAGATATCTTCAATAATCTCTTTAAGCTGAGCTCTAGTTTCCCTTGCGTTCGTTACTATTTCTCTAAAAAGATCCTAAGTATTGAAGTTTTCGAATATTTCTTTGTCCGCCATGTTTGTTATTCCTCAAATATATTGGTAAGTTAATAACTACAAGCTATTTTCAAGCTTATCAGTTTTAATTTTATAGTAACTCTTTCCAATAATCTTTAAAACCTTGTTTATTAGTTCA
>Ga0172382_10005294_pt1 | contig 19313 bp, 21 predicted proteins | sample Leawel138RmetaG_FD_122245 | JGI IMG/M metagenome (GOLD analysis project Ga0172382, IMG submission 122245) | Leachate microbial communities from a municipal landfill in Southern Ontario, Canada - Leachate well 138R metaG | ecosystem: Engineered > Solid waste > Landfill > Unclassified | place...
CGTTCGGGAAGTTCTTGATCGGCAGCATCATGTAGGAGAACAGGCCCCACACGAGCAGACCGATGAACAGCACCGTCACCGGCAGGGGATTCTGGATCGCCCAGGCCGAGACGCGAAGCTGGCGGAACTGGTTCATGGCTTGGCCGCCGGTTGTTGGGGCGCGGCCTTGGCCGCGGGCGCGGCGGCGGCCGGTGCGGCCTGCGCCTGTACCGGCTTGACCACGTCGCCCGGCAGCACCAGCGAGGCCGCCCGCTGCAGCACGCGCGAGCCGGCCGGCGGGCCGCTGACCAGCTCGACCCAGCCGCCGCCGCCGCGGGCGCCGGTCTTCACGGCCACCTGGCGCACCCGGTTGTCGGGGTCGACCACCATCACCGAAGCCCCGTCGGCGTCGTAGCGAATGGCCGATTCCGGCGCCGCCAGAACCGGAGCCGCGCCGCCGACGAAGATCGCCCGGGCGAAGCCGCCGGCCCGCACCTGCGGATGCGCCGGCAGACGGATCCGGACCGCGCCGAGCTGAGTCTGCGCGTCGATGGCCGGCTCCACCAGCCGCACCGTGCCCTGCACCCTGGCTCCGCCGGTCAGCTCCACGGTGACCTGCTGGCCCGACCGGACGCGGGCGAGGTCGGCCTCGGCGAGCTGGGCCTCGAGTTCGATCTCGCCGTCGCGGGCGATGCGGAACCATGGCGTCGCGCCGCCGGCGGCGAGGTCGCCCGGCCGCACGGCGCGCTCCAGCACCAGCCCGGCGACCGGGGCGGTGACGGACAGCTTGGCCTGGCGGGTGCGCAGATCGCGCAGCGCGGCCTGCTGGGCCGCGGCGTTGGCCTGGGCCGCGCGGGCGGCGAACTGGCGGCCCTGCACGTCCTCGGCGGACAGAACGCCCTGGGCGTCCAGGCCCTGCACGCGGGCGGCCTCGGCGGCGGCCCTTTCGGCCTGCACCTGCGTCTGCTGGGCGAGCGCGGACTGCTGGGCGATCTGGGCCTCGAGCAGCGCCGGATCGAGTTGCGCCAGCGTCTGCCCCTGGCGCACGTAGGCGCCCTCCTCCACCAGCACGCGCGCAACCCGGAAGCCGGTCACTTCGGGGGCGACCGCGGCCTCCTCGCGTGGGATCAACGGCCCCGAGGCGGCGATCGCGCCGGCCAGCACCCTCGGTTCCAGCGTCACCACGTTGACCGCGCGGGCCTGGCTGTCGGCCTTCGGGGCCGCGTCCTCGGCGCTGTGGCAGGCCGCCAGCGCCAGGAGGCCGGCCGCCAGAAGCATCGATCGCATTCTCATCCCATTTCCCCCCGGCCGCTGGACGCGGTCGCCGCGCTCGGCCAGCCGCCGCCCACCGCCTGATAGGCCTGCACCGCCCGGCGCATCGCCTGCACCTGGGCCGCGGTGAGCTGCGCGCGGATCGCCCGCCAGGCCTGTTCGGCCGACAGCGCCGTCTGCAGGTCGCCCAGCCCCCTCGAGTATCGGATTCTGGCCGCCTCGTAGGCGGTCTGCGCCCGGCGCTCGCCCTCTTCGAGGAGGACCACCCGGCGGCGGTCGGCTTCCAGCCGCAGCAACGCGTTCTCGGCTTCGCCGTAGGCGGTCTGCACCGCCTTCTCATAGGTCAGCGCCGCCTGCTCGGTGCGCGCGTCCTGGGCGCGCAGCTCGGCCAGCAGGCGGGGGATGTCCAGCACCGGTATGGTCACGCCGGCCCCGACGTTCCAGCTCGACGAGGTGGACTCGAAGTTGGGCTGCTCCTGCCGCTGGATGCCGATCCCCGGCGTCAGGGTGAAGGTCGGGAAGAAGGCCTTGGCGGTCAGCTGCTTGCGGCCCAGCGCGCTGCGGAAGCGGGCCTCGGCTTCGCGCACGTCGGGCCGGCGGGCGAGCAGCTCGCCCGGCAGGGTGCGGGGCGCGGGCGGCGCCTCGCCCACGCTGGCCGGCACGCTCATGTTCGCCAGCGGGTCGGTCCCGCGCCCGACCACCACCAGCAGCGAGCGGCGGGCGGAGGCCAACTCGCTCTCCAGCGCCTCGACCTGGCTTTCGGCCTGGGCGAGGTCGCCGGCCACCCGGTCGGCGTCGGACGTCGCGCCCAGACCGCGCTCGGCGCGGATGCGGGCGATGTTCAGAAGTTCACGCTGGATGCGCGCCGTCTCCCGCGCGTCGGCCAGCTGGATGGCCAGGCCGCGGGCCTGGAAGTAGGCGTCGGCCACCGCGGCGGCCAGACTGGCCCGTGCGCCCTCGTAGGCGAAGCGGGCGGCCGCGACGTCGGCGCTGGCGGCCCGGTTGGCGGTGAAGATCCGCCCGAACAGGTCGAGCTCCCAGCTGACGTTGAAGTCGGCCGCATAGCGATCGCTGGTCCCGCTGGTGGAAAAGCCGGGAATGTCGACGGCCGTGCCGTCGATCTGGTCGGTCTCGGTGCGCCGGGCCGAGCCGGTGATGTTGCCCTGCGGCCCGAACTGCAGAAGCTGGCTGGTGCGCACCGCCCGGGCCTCGGCGAGCCGGGTCGCGGCGATCCGGGTGTCGAAGCCCTCGACGAGAGCGCCTTCGATAAGGGTGGTCAGCTGCGGGTCGTCGAAGGCCGCCCACCAGCGATCCAGGTCGACGACGCCCTCGACGGCCGCCGGCGCCTCGAAGGCGGCCGGCAGGGCGACGTCGGGCTGGCGGTGGCTGGCGCAGCCCGTGAGAGCCAGTGCGGCCAGCGCAGCCGCCGTGGCTGCAGGCGAAGTGAAGCGCATTCGATCTATACGTCTATGGCTTCGGGCGCGTCCGCCCGACGAAGGGGGCCTTGTTGACCACAAGGCGGCTCCAGGCAAATTACAGTACAGATACGTTGAAAATCCGCATACTCCTTCTGTGACCTGAGGGCCACAAAGGCAGGACCGTGCGGGGTCGAGCTTGGCCGCCGCGTTTTGGTCGCTTATGCCTGGGGCATGCGCCGACTTTCCATCGCCCTGATCCTCGCCCTGGCCGCGCAGGCCGCGGTCGCCCAGACCGTCGAGCCCGACCGGCTGAAGTCCCGCGTGGAGACGCTCGCCTCGGACGCCTTCGAAGGCCGCGCGCCGGCCACGCCCGGCGAGACAAAGACGGTCGACTACATCGTCTCGCAGTTCAAGTCGGCCGGCCTGCAGCCCGGCGGCCCGCTGGAGGGCGGCGCCCGCAGCTGGACGCAGGACGTGCCGCTCGCCCAGTACGACATCTCCGGTCCGGTGGCGGTCACCGTCGCCGCCAGCGGCGAGCTGGCCTGGGAACAGGGCCGCGAGGTCGCCCTGCGCGCCTCGCAGCTGACCACGAACGTGGACATCAAGGACGCGCCCGTCGTCTTCGTCGGCTACGGCGTCCACGCGCCCGAGCGGAACTGGGACGACTTCAAGGGCGTGGACCTGAAGGGCAAGATCGCCCTCGTGCTGGTCAACGACCCCGACTTCGAGACCGGTCAGGGCGACTTCGGCGGCAAGGCCATGACTTGGTACGGCCGCTGGCCCTACAAGTACGAGGAGGGCGCGCGTCAGGGCGCCCTGGGCGTGCTGGTGATCCACGAGACCGAACCGGCCTCCTACGGCTGGGAGACGGTCAAGAACTCCAACACCAACACCATCATCGACATCCGCCGCGAGCGGCCGGACGAGGTCCACCCGCTGCTGGAGGGCTGGATCCAGCGCGACGCGGCGGCCGAGCTGATGCGCCGCTCGGGTCACGATTTCGACGCCCTGAAGCGCGCCGCCCAGAGCCGCGACTTCAAGCCGGTGACGCTGAACGCCCGCGCCACCATCCGCTTCCCGGTGAAGGCCCAGGAGATCGTCAGCCGCAACGTGGTCGGCCTGATCCCCGGCGCCAGCCGCCCGGACGAGGTGGTGCTCTACACCGGCCACTGGGACCACCTGGGGATCGGGCTGCCCGACGCCAGGGGGGACGCGATCTACAACGGCGCGGTCGACAACGCGACCGGCATCGCCGCGCTGATCGAGATCGGCCGCACCTTCGCCGCCGGCCCGCCCCCGGCGCGCTCGGTCGCCTTCCTGGCGGTCACCGCCGAGGAGAAGGGGCTGATCGGTTCGGAATACTACGCCGCCAATCCGATCTACTCGCTGGGTAAGACGGTGGGCCTGATCAACATGGACGCGCTGAAGCCGATGGGGCCGGCGCGCGACTTCACCACCTCGGGCGATGCGCCGGTGACCCTGCAGGACGAGTTGATCGCCGTCGCCCGCGAACGCGGCCGAAGCTACAGCCCGGACCCACGCCCCGAGGCGGGCAGCTTCTTCCGCTCGGACCACTTCCCGTTCGCCAAGCGCGGCGTGCCGGCCATCTCCTTCGGCTCCGGCCAGGACCTGCTCGACGGCGGCGCCGCCGCCGGCGCGGCCTGGAGCAAGGCCTACACCGCCGACCGCTATCACCAGCCGTCCGACGAGCTGACGCCCGATTGGCGCTTCGACGGCATGGCCGCCGACGCCGAGCTGCTCTACGCTCTGGGCCGGCGGCTGGCCGACAGCGACATCTGGCCCGAGTGGAAGGCCGGATCCGAGTTCAAGGCGGCGCGGGAGGCGAGCGAAGCGGAGCGGCGCTGATGGCGGGGAAGATCCGTGCGGGGATCGGCGGCTGGACCTTCGAGCCCTGGCGCGGAGTCTTCTATCCGGACGGCCTCCGGCAGAAGGACGAGCTGGCCTACACCAGCCGGCACGTCACCGTCATCGAGGTCAACGCCACCTACTACTCGATGCAGAAGCCCGAGAGCTGGGCCAAGTGGGCCGCCGAGGTCCCGGAGGACTTCACCTTCGCGGTCAAGGGCTCGCGCTACTGCACGAACCGCAGGGTGCTGGCCGAGGCCGGTCCGGGGATCGAACGGTTTCTGTCGCAGGGCTTCACCCAGCTCGGCCCGCGGTTGGGACCCATCCTGTGGCAGTTCATGGCCACCAAGAAGTTCGATCCGGAGGACTTCGCGGGCTTCCTCGACCTGCTGCCGCCCGAATGGGAGGGCGTGCGCCTGCGCCATGTCGTCGAGGTGCGCCACGACAGCTTCATGACACCGGAGTTCGTGGCCCTGTGCCGCGAGCGCGGGGTGGCGATCTGCCTCGCCGATCACGCCACCTATCCGATGATCGCCGACGTGACGGCGGATTTCGTCTACGCCCGGCTGCAGACCGGGTCCGACGACATCGCCACCGGCTATCCGCCCGAGGCGCTCGACCTGTGGGCCCGGCGGTTGTCGACCTATGCCGAGGGCGGACGGCCGGAGGATCTGCCGACGATCGAGCCGGCCCCGCCGCCGAAGACCGACCGCGAGGTCTTCGCCTTCTTCATCCACGAGGGGAAGGTCCGCGCCCCGGCCGCCGCCATGGCGCTGCTGGAGCGGGTCGGCGCCTAGGCGCGCTGCGCCATTTTGCCCCAGGCCCGGGAAAGGCTATCGTCGCCTCCGCACCCATTTTGGGCGCCGCGGGCCGGGGAGCGTCGAATGAGGCTTGCAGGATTTGCGATGGGCGCGTGCGCGTTGGCCCTCGCCACGGCGACGGTCGCCCAGACCACCGATCCGAACCTGGCGCAGCCGGCCGCGCGCACCGGCACGACCGCGGCCGAGCCGCAGCGGGCCACGGCGGCGACCGACCGGGGCGTTACCGCCTCTGCTCGGGTCGGGACGGCGGAAGACGATGTCCAGCGCGCCAGGGCGCTCAACCTGCAGTCGGCCGAAGAGGCCAGAGCGGCCCGCGAGGCCATCGAGGCCTACCAGGCCGCGCAGCGCGACTATGTCGATGAGCTGGAACGCTGGCGCGCGCAGCTCGAATTCTAGCGCGCAAATAGGAACGCCCCCGGCGCGGAGCGCGGGGGCGTTCTGGAATTTCGGCCTTCGATCGGGCGATCAGCTGCCCGGGAAGCGGACCGGGACCTTGACCACGCCGGTCTTGGAGCCGATCGGCAGCACTTCGGCGACGCACAGGGCCGCCTTGTCGAAGCCCTTGCCGCCGGCGGTGTTGCTGAGCACCGTGCAGCCCGAGAGCTTGCCGCCTGCGGCGGTGCATTCCAGGACCACCGCAGCCGAGTCCCTCGTGTTCGCATGCTTGGCCAGGCACGAGCCCATCTTCTCTTCGAAAACGCCCGCCGAAGCGGCGCCCGCAAGCGAAACGCTCAAAAGAATGCCGCTGCCAATCGCGATGAGTTTCTTCATCATCCCCACTCCTTCTCCTCGAAGTGTGCGGATCAAAGGGGATTCAGGTTAAGAAAGACTGACCTGTCCGATTTATTCTTGGTAAATATTCGGTGAATATCTGACGAACATTGTTGAGCGGCCAGAACCTCGCTTTTAACAGGCCGCCCCTCATCCGTCCTGGTCTTGGTGACATTCCGTTAGCACCATCGATTCATGATGTCGCGGCCCGGATTCGGGCTCAGGCTTCCAGGGGGGATGAAGTGAAGCGGTTTCGGCTCGTAGACTTGCCGCTGATCGTCAAGATCGGCTTCGCGCCGGCCTTTGCGTTGATCATGCTCGCCTTGTCGGCGACGGGCAGCGTCGTGCTTCAACAGGATCAGGCGCGCGAACTGCGCCGGGTCGTCGAGCAGGACATGCCCAGCAACATGCGCCTGCAGAAGATTTCGGAGCGGATCACCAACGTCCACGGCGATCTCTACCTGCTGCTGACGCACCAGGCCGCCTCCATCGACCTCGACCAGATCGAGACCAAGTCGCAGGCCATGCTCGGCGAGGTCGACGCCATCCAGAAGGAAGTGGCGCAGCTTCAGAAGACCGCGCCCGCGGCCCAGAAGCCGGCCTTCGAGCAGCTCGCCAAGGACCTGAAGGAAACCCGCGACGCGCTGGACCTGATCGCGGCGATGGTCACCACCGACTTCGTCACCGCCGCCGGCTTCGCCAAACCCTTCGAGGACCAGTACACCAAGATGACCGCCAACCTGCACAAGATCGTGCAGACCCAGAGCGAGACGACCGACAAGGCGGCCGCCGCCTCGATCGCCAACGCCCAGCGCGGTCAGACCATCACCGTCATCTCCGCCCTCATCACCCTGCTGGCCGCCTGCGCCCTCACCCTGTTCTCGGTCATCACCATGCGCCGGGAAGTGAAGCAGATCGCCGGCGCCACCGAGAGCCTGGCCCGCGGCGACAACTCCATCGACCTGGACAAGCTGCACCGCCGCGACGAACTGGGCGCCATCGTCAACTCGCTGGTCGTCTTCCGCGACAACCAGCAGCAGATGGAACGCCTGCGCAAGGAGCAGGAGGCCGCCCGCCAGGCCGCCGAGGAGACCCGCCGCCAGAGCGCCGAAGCCGCCGCCGCGGTGGCCGAGGAGCAGAACCTGATCGTCAACCAGCTGGCCGAAGGCCTGGACCGCCTGGCCTCGGGCGACCTGACCTTCCGCCTGCAGACCGCCTTCCCGGGCGAGTACAAGAAGCTCAGCGACGACTTCAACGCCTCGGTCGCCAAGCTCGAGGAGGCGATGCGCGCCATCGCCACGGCCACCAACTCGATCCAGTCGGGCACGGCCGAGATCAGCCACGGCGCCGACGACCTGTCGCGCCGCACCGAGCACCAGGCGGCCACGCTGGAAGAGACCGCCGCCGCGCTCGACGAGATCACCGCCACCGTCCAGAAGACCTCGGAAGGCGCCAACCACGGCCGCGAGGCGGTGGGCAGCGCCAAGGCCGACGCCGAACGGTCGGGCGAGATCGTCCGCAAGGCGGTCGTGGCGATGAACGAGATCGAGCAGTCGGCCCGCCAGATCAGCCAGATCATCGGCGTCGTCGACGAAATCGCCTTCCAGACCAACCTGCTGGCCCTCAACGCCGGCGTCGAAGCGGCCCGGGCCGGGGAAAGCGGCAAGGGCTTCGCGGTCGTCGCCTCGGAAGTGCGGGCCCTGGCCCAGCGCTCGGCCGAGAGCGCCAAGGAGATCAAGGGCCTGATCTCGGCCTCCACCGAGCAGGTCGCCCAGGGCGTGGACCTGGTCGGCGAGACCGGCAAGGCCCTGGAGCGGATCGTCTCCCAGGTCGCCGAGATCTCCAACGTGGTCGGCGAGATCGCCGCCTCGGCCAAGGAGGAGGCGCTCGGCCTGAACCAGGTCAACACCGCGGTCAACCAGATGGACCACGTCACCCAGCAGAACGCGGCCATGGTCGAGCAGTCGACCGCCGCCTCGCGGGTGCTGGCCCAGGAGGCCCAGGAACTGGCCAAGCTGGTCGCCCGCTTCAAGGTGAGCGGCCTGGAGAACCAGGTCCGCAAGCCGGCGACCCGCGCCGCCGCCCCGGCGGCCCCGGCTACGACGGCCCCGGCGCCGCGCCCGGCCCAGCCTGCGCCGGTCGCCTCGGCCCCGCCGAGGACCGCCGGCGCCACGGCCCTGGCCGCAGCCCCGCAGGCCGCCCCAGAGGAAGAGGGCTGGGAAGAGTTCTAGCCCCCAACGACACGCCTGAGACGAAGAGCGCCCGGCCCCCCGGGCGCTCTTTTTCATTGCCGTCCGCCGGCGCCGCGGCGTCAGCCTTGCGCAAGCCCGCCCGGCGCCGCCTCATGCCTGAAAACACGCAAGGAGGAACCCGGATGGCGCAGCTGACGATGGACGACCTGATGTTCCGGCCCGGCCTGATGCAGGGCCAGCGGATCCTGATCACCGGCGGCGGCACCGGGCTCGGCAAGGCGATGGCCGAGGCCTGCCTGATGCTGGGCGCGGAGGTCTACATCTGCGGCCGCCGGGGCGGAGTGCTGGACGACACCGCCAAGGAGCTGATGGACGCCCACGGCGGGCGCATGGTCGGCATCCCCTGCGACATCCGCGTGCCCGAGGCCATCGACGAGATGCTGGATCGCATCTGGGCCGACGGCGGGGCGCTGACCGGCCTGGTCAACAACGCCGCCGGCAACTTCATCTCGCGCACCGAGGACCTGTCGCCACGCGGCTTCGACGCCATCGCCAATATCGTCTTCCGCGGGTCGTTCTTCGTCACCCTGGGCTGCGGCAAGCGCTGGCTGGCCGAAGGCAAGAAGGCCTCGGTGGTGTCGATCCTGACCACCTGGATCTGGAACGGCGGGCCGTTCACCGTGCCCTCGGCCATGTCCAAGGCCGGCATCAACATCATGGGCCAGTCGCTGGCCGTGGAATGGGGCGGCCGGGGCATCCGCTTCAACTCGATCGCGCCCGGCCCCTTCCCCACCGAAGGTATGAGCGCGAGACTCAACCCCACCGCCACCCAGGACATGAGCGAGACCGCCCGGCCGGGCAATCCGATGGGGCGGGTCGGCGAGATGCGCGAGCTCGCCAACCTCGCCGTCTATCTGCTGCACCCGCTGTCGGAGTACGTGAACGGCCAGACCATCGCCATCGACGGCGGCGCCTGGAACGCCGGCGGCGGCGGTTTCGCGGCGCTGCGCAGCTGGACCGACGAGCAGTGGAAGGCCGCCCGCGACTCCATCCGCGCGACCAACGAAAAGGACCGCGCCCAGCGGACGGTATAGTTAACCGCGGCTTAAGCGGCGCGGACGAGGGTGGCGACCATGCGCGCGCGTCTCGTCCTCGCCGTTCTCTGGCTCGCCTTGGCCGGCCCGGCGGCGGGCCAGGAGAAGAGCCGCTTCGTCATCGTCAGGCCGCAACCCCCGGCGGAAGCCGGGCTCCGCGGGCCGCTCGCCGCGCAGCCGGCGTCGGCCGCGCCGACCGCCCTGCAGGCCCCCGAGGCGCCGCCGCCGGAGGCGCCCGCGGGCCTGCCCGTCCTGCCGGCCTTGAGCCCGCCGACCAGCGGCCAGGCGGCGCGCCAGTGCCGGTCCTCGTGCGACCGCGCCTACTATTTCTGCCTGTCGGGGGAAGACGGCGAGTGCCCGACGATCTGGGGCCGCTGCCGGAAAGGCTGCGGAACGGGCGCCGGCTGAGCAAAACTTTCGCCGTGCGCCTCAAAGCCTTGGCGCGCGCGAAGAAGCCTCTTTAGAATGACGCGCGTCATTTAAGGCATATTCCGAGTTTCGATGTCGCAAGTCGCCTACCTGCCCTCCGGAAAGCGCGAGCAGACCAAGCTTCAGAACCGGGCGGCCATTCTCGATGCGGCCCGCGAGGTGTTCGGCGAGCTGGGCTACGAGGCGTCCACGGTCCGGGACATCATCCGCCGCACCGGCCTCGCGGCCGGCACCTTCTACAACTACTACCGCTCCAAAGAGGAGGTGTTCGCCGCCCTCGCCGACGAGGGCGCGCGCAAGTTCCAGCCGATCCTGAAGGCCGAGCGCGCCAAGGCGGCGGACTTCGAGAGCTTCGTCCGCAGCGCCATCAGGGCCTACTTCCGCTATCTCGCCGACGAACACGCCAACTGGGTCGCCCGCCGGCCGCCCGACGAGGCCATGCCGCACGTGCGCACCGAGACGCCCGAGGGCCAGGCCGTGTTCGCCGAGGTGCGCGACGCCATCGTCGCCGAGAGCCGCCGAGGCGGGCCGTCGGCCGATCCCGACTACCTGGCGGCGGCCTGCATCGCCATCGCCCGCGAGGTCGGCGAGAAGATGCTGCAGCGTCGCCCGGTGGACATCGACGGCGCCGCCGAGTTCGCCATGACCATGATCCTGGGCGGCGTGCGCTCCCTTCCCGGCGCGGAGGGCTGAGCGCGCATGGCTGGGGGCGGGCTCCAGCGGGCCGTGCTGAAAAGCCTGTTGTCCCTTCCGCCGCCCATCCTGCGGCTGCTGTCCGGCGGCGGGGTGGTCTACCGCGGCGGACGCACGCTGGACCCGCGGCTGCAGTTCCTCGCCGCCGCCGGTCGTAACGCCCCGCCGATGTCCGGCATGACCCCGGAGGAGGCTCGCCGGGCCAGCGCCGAGGCCCTGACACCGCTCGCCGGCCGCCCCGAGCCCGGGGTGCGCAAGGAGTCGGTGGTGCTGGAGGCGCCGGGCTTTCCGATCAACCTGCGCGTCTACCGCCCGCAGGACCAGGACCCGGCCTGCCCGGTGATCGTCTGGGCCCACTTCGGCGGGGGGGTGATCGGCGACCTCGAGACCAGCGACGCCTTCTGCCAGATCCTGGCCCGGGTGACGCGCGCGCCGGTGCTGTCGGTGGACTATCGCCTGGCGCCCGAGCGCCGCTTCCCCGCCGGCCTGGAGGACGTACTGGCCGCCTACCGCTGGTCGCGCGAGCACGCCACCCGCTTCGGCGCGCCGGAGGGGGCCGTCGCCATTGCCGGCGACTCCATGGGCGGCGGCTTCGCGGCCGTGATCCCGCAGGAGCTGAAGCGGGCGGGCGAACCGCAACCGGCGCTGCAGCTGCTCATCTATCCCTGGGTGGACGTGGCCTGCGAGAGCGCCTCGATGACCACCTACGCCGACGCCTGGCCGCTGAACCGGGCGACCCTGGACTGGTTCCGCGGCCACTACATGGGCCCCGAGGACGACCCGGCCGACCCGCGCCTCTCTCCACTGAGGGCCAAGGACCTGTCCGGCCTCGCCCCCGCCGTAGTGGTGAGCGCCGGCTTCGATCCCCTGCTCGACCAGGGCGAGGCCTACGCCCTGCGGCTGCGCGAGGCGGGCGTGCCGGTCGTCTATCGCTGCTACGACCACCTCACCCACGCATTCACCGCCTTCACCGGCGCCGTGCCCGCGGCCGACATCGCCTGCCGCGAGATCGCCGGGCTGGTGCGCGAAGGCCTGGAAGGACGGATCTGCTGATGCGCGCGCTCGTCGTCGAAGAGCTCGCAGCCGACTACGCCGGCTGCGCCCTGAAGGATGTGCCGACGCCGGAGCCCGGCCCCGGCGAAGTGCGGGTGCGCGTGCGCGCCGCGGCGGTGAACTTCCCCGACCTGCTGCAGACCCGCGGCGAGTACCAGCACAAGCCGCCGCTGCCCTTCATCCCCGGCATGGAGGTGGCCGGCGAGGTCGAGGCGCTCGGCGAGGGCGTCACCCGCTTCAAGGTGGGCGATGCGGTGGTCGGCGGCGCGCGCGTCGGCGGCTTCTCCGAGTTCGCGGTGAGCCCGGCCATGGCGCTGCGCGAAAAGCCCGAGCAACTGAGCTTCTCCCAGGCGGCCGGCTATGGCACGGCCTACCTGACCGCCTACGTCGCCCTGGTCCGCCGGGCCCGGCTGGAGCCGGGCGAATGGGTCCTGGTGCACGGGGCGGCCGGCGGCGTGGGTCTGGCCGCCGTCGATCTCGCCAAGGTGCTGGGCGCGCGGGTCATCGCGGCCTCGGCCTCCGACGCCAAGCTGGCGGTCATCCAGAGCGAGTACGACGTCGATGCGACCGTCAACGTCACCGGCGGCTTCCGCGACAAGGTCAAGGAGATTACCGGCGGCCACGGCGCGGACGTGATCTACGATCCCGTGGGCGGCGACGTGTTCGACGAGAGCACCCGCTGCATCGCCTTCGACGGCCGCCTGCTGTCGATCGGCTTCACCTCCGGCCGGCTGCCGACGCTGCCGGTCAACATCGCCCTCATCAAGGGCTTCTCGGTGATGGGCGTGCGGGCCGGCGAATACGGCCGTCGCTTCCCCGAGAAGGGCCGCGAGAACACCCAGGCGATCTGGGAGCTGGCCCGCGAGGGCCGGGTGAAGCCCCGCGTGTGGCGCGAGTTTCCGCTGGCCGACTGGCGCAGCGCCTTCGATTCCCTCGCCGACCGCCAGGTGGTCGGCAAGACCATCATCCGTCCGGACCTTCCATGACCATCGACACGCAGGACCAGTTCGAAAGGCTTCAGGCCGCCGGCCGACTCGTCGCGCGCACCCTCAAGGCCATGGGAGAGGCCCTGGAGCCCGGGATCACCACCGGCGAGCTCGACGCCCTGGGGCGGGAGATGCTGGAGGCGGAAGGGGCCCGCTCGGCGCCGCAGATCTGCGTCGGCTTCCCGGCCGCGACCTGCATCTCGGTGGGCCCGGACGTCGCCCACGGGATTCCCGGCGACCGACGCATCGAGGCCGGCGACCTGGTCAACATCGACGTCTCGGCCGAGCTCGACGGCTTCTTCGCCGACAACGGGGCGAGCTTCGCCGTGCCGCCCACGCCCAAGCGCATCGAGCGCCTGTGCCGGGACGGGCGGCGCGCGATGTGGACCGGCATCCGCGCCGTGCGGGCCGGCGGGCGGCTGAACGAGATCGGCCGCAGCATCGAGACCTTCGCCCGCAAGAACGGCTACACCCTGGTCCGCAACCTCGCGAGCCACGGTGTCGGCTCCTGGCTCCACGAGGAGCCGGAAAACCTCGCCACCTGGTACAAGCCCCGCGACGAGCGCCGCATCCACGAAGGCATGGTGTTCACCATCGAGCCCTTCCTCTCGCTCGGCGCCGAGTGGGTCGACGAACTCGACGACGGCTGGACCCTGCGCCCGCCCCATGGCGAGCCGACGGTGCAGTACGAGCACACCCTGGTGGCCACGAAGAACGGCCCCGTGATCCTGACGCTTGCCTGAACCCTCGCTCGGGCCGGAAGGAGCTCACGCCGCTCGAGAGCGTCGCACGAGACGCCGGAACAGGCTCCAGGCGGCGAAAAGCATCAGCGCAAGGAGGATCGGGATCAGCAGCGGCGCTGCGAGCGCCAGGGCGGCGGTCAGGAACGCCAACACGTCCTCGGCGAAGGAGACCGCCGGGTTGGCGAGGCCGCCGGTGGTCGCGGTGCTGGTCAGCCGCGTGCCCGCCTGGGCGGTGTTGAAGGCCAGCGCCGTAGGCGCGCCGACGATCAGGCCGAGGACCGCCGCCATCGCCGGGTCGAGGCCGCTGAAAGCGGCCGCCGCCGCCAGCGCCCCGGCGGCGGGGCGAGCGACCGTCCCGAAGGCGCTCAGCGCATGGTCGACGACCGGGATCTTGTCGGCGAGGAACTCGGCGATCGCCGCGACGGTCAGCGCGATCAGCGCCGCGTCCGACTTCAGCCAGGCGAAGGCGCCGGACAGCTCGATCCCGAACAGCTCGAAGCGCGCCGCCGCCGACAGCATCAGGAGCGGCAGAAAGGTCTTCAGCCCCGTCGCCGCGGCGAGGCCGAGGCCCAGGAGGCCGGCGAGCAGCCAGGTTTCCATGGGCGGAGAGTCCCACGCCGGGGATCGGTTGTCAGCCGCATCGTGGGGGGCGGCGGTCCCGCCTCGACCGTCCGAGGTTGACAGGGCGGGGGGCATCCCGTAGAGACCGCCGCTCGAATTTTAGACCGGAGCCAATCTCGTGAAGCGGACCTACCAGCCGTCCCGACTCGTGCGCAAGCGCCGTCACGGCTTCCGCGCCCGGATGGCCACCAAGAACGGCGCCAAGGTCATCCAGCGCCGCCGGGCCAAGGGCCGCAAGCGCCTGTCGGCCTAGTCGCCGGCATGGTGTCCGGGTGACGGACGCCGCCTTCCCCATCCAGCGTCTGAAGAAGCGCGCCGAGTTTCTGGCCGCGGCGAAAGCGCGCGCCGTGCCGCGCGGCGCCGTGCTCGTCCAGGCCCGCGACCGGGCCGACGGGACGGACCTCGTGCGGCTCGGATTCACCGCCACCAAGCGGATCGGCGGGGCGGTGGTGCGCAACCGCGCCAAGCGCCGCCTGCGCGAGGCCGCCAGGCGCCTCGTGCCGCAATTCGGCAAGCCCGGGCACGACTACGTATTCATCGCCCGCGGCAGTGTGACGACCCGCCCCTGGCCCGCGTTGCTTGACGATGTGAAAAGCGCGCTGATAAGCCTCGCCGCCGACAAAGACCGGCGGCCCACGGGGTCCGCCGCCTCCCCTCCCGCCTGAGCGCGATCTCCATGCAGAACGACAACACCCGCAACACGATCATTTTCGTCGTGAGCGCGGTGCTCATCATGATCCTCTACCAGGTCTTCTACCTGGAGCCGGCTTCCAAACGGGCCGAGGCCGCGCGCGCCCAGGAGCAGGCCGTCCAGGCCGCGCAGCCGGCGACGACGTCGGGCGGCGCCCCGGCCGCAGGCCAGGCCGCGAGCCTGCCGCGCGAGGCGGCGGTCGGCGCAAGCCCCAGGGCGCGGATCGACACCCCCAGCCTGTCCGGCTCGGTCAGCCTGCGCGGCGCACGGATCGACGACCTGTTCCTGAAGAACTACCGCCAGAGCGTCGACAAGCGCTCGCCGCCGGTCGAGCTGCTGCGGCCCGAGGGCGTCCAGCACGCCTGGTTCGCGGACATCGGCTGGACCGGCCAGAACCTGGCCGGCGTGCCCAACGCGGACACCGTCTGGACGCTGGTCTCCGGCGACACCCTGGCCCCCGGCAAGCCGCTGGTGCTGCGCACCCAGGCCGCCAGCGGCCTGACCTTCACGCGCACGATCGAGGTCGACGAGGAGTTCATGTTCTCCGTCACCGACACGGTCGCCAACCTGGGCGGCGCGCCGGTGACCCTCACCCCCTACGGCCAGGTGCTGCGCCAGGGCCTGCCCGAGGGCCTGGGCCGCAACCAGATCGTCCACGAGGGCGCCATCGGCTGGCTGGACGACGAGCTGCGCCTGCAGAAGTACAAGGCCTGGCGCGAGAAGGGCGGCGAGTCCTACTCCACCAACGAAGGCTGGGTCGGGATCACCGACAAGTACTGGCTGACCGCGCTCGCGCCCCAGCAGGGCCAGCCCTTCAAGGGCGAGTTCCGGCTGACCCGGGTCGGCGGCGTGGAGATCTACGACGCCAACTTCGTCGGCCGGCCGGTGACCATCGCGCCGGGGCGGCAGATCACCGCCACCACCCACTTCTTCGCCGGCGCCAAGACCGTGCCGCTGCTTCAGAAGTACCAGAAGACGCTGGGCATCCCCGAGCTCGACCGGGCGGTCGACTGGGGCTTCATGTTCATCCTGACCCGGCCGATGTTCTACTTCCTGGAGTTCATCTACCGGCTGGTCGGCAACTTCGGCATCGCCATCCTGCTGCTGACGGTGGCCGTGAAGCTCGTGTTCTTCCCGCTGGCGAACAAGAGCTACGAGTCGATCACCAAGATGAAGAAGGTGCAGCCCCAGGTCGAGGAGCTGCGCAAGAAGTTCAAGGACGACCCGGCCAAGCAGCAGCAGGAGCTGATGGCCCTCTACCAGCGTGAGAAGATCAACCCGCTGACCGGCTGCCTGCCGGTGCTGGTGCAGATTCCGGTCTTCTACGCGCTCTACAAGGTGCTCACGGTCACCATCGAGATGCGGCACGCGCCGTTCTTCGGCTGGGTGCGCGACCTCTCCGACCGTGACCCGACGCTGATCTGGAACCTGTTCGGGATCATCCCCTGGGACGTGGCGGCGACGCCCCTCCTCGGCGGCCTGCTGGCCGGTCCGCTCGGCATCGGCGCCTGGGCCTCGGCCTACGGCTTCACCATGTGGTTGACCACGGCCATGAACCCGCCCGCGCCCGACCCCGTTCAGCAGCGCATGTTCCAGCTGATGCCGCTGATCTTCATGTTCATCATGGCGCCGTTCGCCGTGGGCCTGCTGATCTACTGGACCTGGAGCAACGTACTCTCGATCCTGCAGCAGTACGTGATCATGCGACGGTTCAAGGTGGACAATCCGATCGACCGCCTGCTCGGCAAGCTCGGCGGCAAGCCCAAGGCCGTGGGGTGAGCGGCGAGCCGGCCTTCACCGACGACGAGCTGGAGGCGGCCCGCGTCCTGTTCGCCCGGCCGGCGGTGTTCGCCCTGGGCGTCGCCAAGATCGAGGGCCTGCCGCCGCCCGACCTGCCCGAAGTGGCCTTCGCCGGCCGCTCCAACGTCGGCAAGTCCAGCCTGATCAACGGCCTGACGGGCCGCAAGGATCTGGCCCGCGCCTCCAACGAGCCGGGCCGTACGCGCGAGGTGAACGTCTTCGTGCTCGACGAGAAGATCCGTCTCGTCGACCTGCCGGGCTACGGCTGGGCCAAGGCCTCCAGGACCGAGGTCAAGCGCTTTCAGAACCTGGGCCGCGCCTACCTGCGGGGCCGGCCCAATCTCAAGCGCGCCTACCTGCTGATTGACGCCCGCCACGGACTGAAGAAGGTCGACGCCGAGGCGCTCGACGCCCTCGACCAGGCGGCGGTCTCCTACCAGGTGGTTCTGACCAAGGCCGACAAGGTCAAGCCGGCCGACCTCGAGACTGTCCGCGCCCAGACGCTGGCCGCCATCTCCAAACGCCCCGCCGCCTTCCCGCGCGTGGCCGTCACCTCCTCCGAAAAGGGCACGGGCCTGGCCGAACTCCGCGCCGAAATTCTCGCCGCCTGCGGCCTGTTCGAATAGCCGACGCTTCCGCGATCTCGCGACATCCTCCTCCCCTTGTGGGAGGAGGTGGCCCGCGCAGCGGGTCGAAGGAGGGGTCGGGAAGGCCTCTCCGTTCGTGGATCCGCCAGCGCCCGGCTCGGAGCCCCCCCGCTCCCGAGGCCCTCAGGGCGCCCCCCTCTCCCACAGGGGGAGACGGACCGCTCTAGGCCTTTGCCGCCGTAAGCCCCGGGCCCGGCCGACTCTGCACGTCCCTCGGGCCGACGGGTTCGCCGCATTCGGAGCAGGTCATCACGGCGTGGAAGTCGCAGCCGCAGGCCTTGTGGCGGTTGAGCAGCGGCGGGCCGGCCTCTCCGGCGTAGTGGCGGTCGCCCCAGGCGACGATCGCCATGACCACCGGGTGCAGGTCGAGGCCCTTGGGCGTCAGCCGGTATTCGTAGCGGATCGGGCGTTCCTGGTAGGCCTCACGGCGCAGGACGCCCTCGTTGACCAGCAGCTTCAACCGGTCGGCGATGATGGTGCGGGAAATGCCCAGCCGCTCCTGGAAGGCCTCGAAGCGGCGAACGCCCAGGAAGCAGTCGCGCAAGATCAGCAGCGTCCAGCGATCTCCGATCACCGCCACCGTGCGTGCGACGGAACAGGGCTGCTTCGGAAGCTCGTCCCATTTCATGGTCGGGCCGGCCCTTCGGTTGACTCGTCCTTCCGATCGGTAGCACAGTCCATCCAGAAAATAAACGCACTGGATGGTCCGATGACTGAGAACGGCGCGTGCCTGGTGGTCGGCGCAGGCGACGGCGTGGGCGGGGCCATCGCCCGGGCCTTCGCGAGGGAAGGCCTGGCGGTGTGCGTGACGCGCCGGCCGCGGAACATCGATCAGCTCGAGGCCCTGGCGCAGGATATCCGGGCCGCCGGCGGCGAGGCCCACCCATTCGGCGTCGACGCGCGCGAGGAGGCCGAGATGGTCGGCCTGGTGGACCGCATCGAGGCCGAGATCGGCCCGCTGGAGGTGGCGGTCTTCAACATCGGCGCGAACGTGCGCTTCCCGGCCGTGGAAACCACCAGCCGGGTGTTCACCAAGGTCTGGGAGATGGCCGCCTATTCGGGCTTCCTGGCCGGCCGCGAGGCCGCCCGGGTCATGACGCCCAGGGGCCGCGGCACCATCCTGTTCACCGGGGCCACCGCCAGCGTGCGCGGCGGGTCCCAGTTCTCGGCCTTCGCCTCGGCCAAGCACGGCCTGCGCGCGGTCGCCCAGAGCTTCGCCCGCGAGCTCGGGCCCAAGGGCATCCACGTCGCCCATGTGGTCATCGACGGGGCCATCGACGGGATCTTCACCCGCACCAACCGGGGCGACCAGGTCGAGGAGCTGCTGGCCCGCGACGCCATCCTGAAGCCCGACGAGATCGCCAGGAACTACGTGTGGCTGCATCGGCAGCAGCGCTCGGCCTGGACCCACGAAATGGACCTGCGCCCCTGGTCCGAGCCCTGGTGAGGAGGAGCCCGAAGATGCCCGCGACCATCGACTTCCTGTTCGATTTCGGCAGCCCCAACGGCTACCTCGCCTTGAAGGTGCTACCGCAGATCGCCGAGCGCACCGGCGCCGGGATCAACCTGATCCCGGTGCTGCTGGGCGGACTCTTCAAACTGACCAACAACCGCTCGCCGGTGGAGGCCTTCGGCCAGGTGAAGGGCAAGTTGGCCTACGAGGCCCTTGAGACCCGCCGATTCGTCGCCAGGCACGGGCTGAGCGCCTTCCGCCAGAACCCGCACTTTCCGGTCAACACCCTGCTGATCATGCGCGGGCTCGTCGCGGCCCGGCGGATGGGCGTGGGCGACCGCTATCTCGAGGCGGTCTCGGCGGCGATGTGGGAGCAGGGGCTGAAGATGGACGACCCCGCCCTCGTGCGCGAGGCGCTGTCGGCCGCCGGCCTCGACGCCGAGGCCCTGCTGGCCGCCACCCAGGACCCGGAGGTCAAGGCCGAGCTGATGGCCAACACCGAGGCCGCCGCGGCCCGCGGCGCCTTCGGCGTACCGACCTTCTTCGTCGGCGAGGAGATGTTCTTCGGCAAGGACCGCCTGGATCAGGTCGAAGAGGCCGCGCGGGAGGCGGTGACGGCCTAGCCCTCTCCGCCACGCTGCGCGTGGTCCCCCTCTCCCATAGGGGAGTGTTGCGCAAACGTGGGTCGGTGCGGCTTTGGCGTGGTGCGGGCGGGTCGGCGAGCTTTGAGGCTGGTTCCGGCGCGGTTTCTTGGGCGTCTGAGGTGGTTGCGGCCGTGTCGGGA
>Ga0172382_10005295_pt1 | contig 19313 bp, 14 predicted proteins | sample Leawel138RmetaG_FD_122245 | JGI IMG/M metagenome (GOLD analysis project Ga0172382, IMG submission 122245) | Leachate microbial communities from a municipal landfill in Southern Ontario, Canada - Leachate well 138R metaG | ecosystem: Engineered > Solid waste > Landfill > Unclassified | place...
CAGCGTTCGTCCTGAGCCAGGATCAAACTCTCCGTTAAATTTATCTAAAGTGCCGAAGCACCCTAGGATCTACTTTGAGCTAAATCCTTAGCTTAATTTAAATCTCAAGGCTTCTCGCTTTTCATATACTGTTCAGTTGTCAAAGAACTGTGGCGGTGAGTGCTGTTCATCACCGACGATACGTAGTTTAGCATATCCAATTAGGAGTGTCAAGGGTCATTTTTGAAAAACCAAAGCTTCTATCTCAAGCCCGGCAACACTTATCCCATCAGTCCACTAAGCAAATCCGAGCGAAACTGCGCTTCCCCACCTTGAGCAAAGCACCATCTTGAACCTCCCAATCCAAGTCCGGATTTGTAATTGGCTCATCATCTATTCGGACTGCATTCTGGGACACAAGTCTTCTTGCTTCACTGTTTGTCCCTGCAAAACCAGCTTCAGTAATCAGCTTGATAATCCAGATCCGGTTATCTTCCAATTGGGCCCGGGAGAAACTGATCTCCATTACATCATCGGGTACATCCTTATCAACAAACACCAAATCAAAGTGTTGTTCCGCCGAAACAGCCGCATCTTCCCCGTCGAAACGAGCAACTATATCCCTGGCGAGTCGTCTTTTCAGCTTAGCTGGATGCAAGGTACCTGCTTGGACTTCCTGCTGCATTCTGTCCAGCTCATCCAAGGGAACATCGGTGAGTAATTCGAAGTACATTGGCATTAACTCATCGGGAATCGACATAATCTTACCGAACTTCTCTTCAGGAGGATCATCCAAGGCAATATAGTTTCCAAGGGACTTACTCATCTTTTCCTTGCCATCGGTACCCAACAAAATAGGGACACACAAACCCACCTGGGGTTCTTGACCGAGATCCTTTTGGAGCTCCCTGCCCACGAGAATATTGAACTTTTGGTCTGTTCCACCAAGCTCGATATCCGCCTGAATCATCGCCGAGTCATAACCTTGCATCAGGGGATAAGCTAGCTCATGGAGACTTATGGGCAGCTGATTCTGAAACCTATGGGCAAAATCCTCTCGCTCTAGCATTCGGGCTAGAGTCATGTTGGAAAGAAGATTAATCACATCAGAGAAACCCATCTTACTAAACCAAGTACCATTGTAGACCACCTGGGTACGTTCCCGATCGATGATCTTGAATACTTGCTCCGTATAGGTTTTGCAGTTGGCCATTACCTGCTCGTGGGTAAGCTGTGGCCTGGCCTTATTGCGTCCCGATGGATCTCCCACCGTAGCTGTGTAGTCCCCTATAATTAGAATAGCCTGATGACCTAGATCCTGAAACTGTTTCAGTTTGAGAAGGGGCACAATATGGCCCAGATGCAAATCCGTTCCCGTAGGATCCACGCCAAGCTTCACCTTTAGCGGCCTTCCTTCCTTGCGGGACTTCTCCAGTTTTTTAGCAAGTTCTCCTTCAGGAAAGGTGTCCACAACGCCTCTTTGCACTTGCGTCAAAACATCCTGACAATCCACTTTCATCACCTCAACATGAAATAAAAAAAGCCTTACCCATAGTCCCCAAAGGGACGGGAAGGCTCCCGCGGTACCACCCTACTTGATCGCAAACAGGATCCGCTCATTGAACTTTCATTAACGCCGAAAGCGCGGACTAGGCTACTTTATTCACCCAGACAGCTCGAAGGTGTACGTCCACAGGTTCAGATTGGCTTGCACCAACCGCCAACTCTCTGCTACTGAATCACTGTTTCTCATCCTTGTCATTGCCTTTAGTGTTTTCGTTTGTGACATTATAGCATAACCACCCTGCAATAACAACACAACGCGATCACTAATCGCTCACTTATGATCCTGCCGAGGTGTTGAACCAACTAGCAACAAGACCTTCCGGAGGAGATAAGTCGTCACAATCAAGTCCAGGCACAAAATTGTTCCGCGCACACCTAGTTTGCATCAACCCAGACAACTACAGCTCCATGACAACTTATCTGTCAACATGTCTGCAATCGAATAGTCCAGAATAAGAATCGATTGATAATGTTGTACCAACCCATTAATATAGTTGGCCGAGAAGACAGTGCATGGCATAATACTTCAGAGAGACGGACAATATTTTCCATTAGGCAGGACATGATCAGGGGGTATGTCGAAGCTAATCCGTAGATCCGATGAAGGTAGTATATCGGGTACCTGTTGGCCCGATGAGAATTGCAGTGCGCGTGAATCGATGACGCATACCAACAACCACAAAGAAGTGCATGTGGCTTAGTACTATGCTATAATTACTTTTGTAATACAGTCGGTCTTCGGAAAGAGTTCCTACTTAAGTAGTAGGGGGGATGCATATATGGCACGCAGTTCGCGTCTGCGTCGCTTTTGGGCTCTAATCCTGGTTATATTACTGTGCACTGTAGCTGGCACGGGTGTTGGGTTGTTTGTCGGTTTTCTTGAAAATGCTCCTTCGTTAGATGAGGTCAACTTCAACCCCGAATTCACTACATACATCTACGACATCAATGGCAAGACCATTGGGCATTTGTACCGACAGAATCGTGTCTTTGTACCGATTGAACAGATTCCAACACACGTGCAAAATGCTTTTGTTGCTATTGAGGATCACAATTTCTACCAGCACAACGGTATTGATTTTGTTGCCGTTGGCCGATCAATCCTGGTGAATATACGGGAGAAGCGGTTCGCACAGGGCTTCAGTAGTATTACGCAGCAGTTGGCCAGAAACGCCTTCTTACACAATAAAAAACAGGTATCTCGAAAACTTCAGGAGATCCTGTGGGCTATTCAGATTGAACGTAAGTATAGTAAACCGGAGATTCTGGAAGCGTACTTGAACATTATTCTTTTCGGCGATGCAGCATGGGGAATCGAAGCTGCGTCTCAAAGCTATTTTGGCAAAAGTGTAGAGGACCTGACCCTAGCCGAAGGTGCTTTGCTAGCCGCGATTGTCAATCGACCTAACTCCCTTAACCCTCGCATCAACATGGAAGGGGCAGTAAGCCGACGTAACTTGGTCCTTTCCCAGATGCATCGTTTTGGGTACATTACTGCTCAGCAAGCAGAAGAAGCAATCAAAGAACCGGTTATTCTTGTAGAGAAAGAGGACAAGTCTCCTCTTAAGACCGAGTACTTCATTAATTACGTTCGTGACCAACTGATCAGTATTTATGGTGTAGATTTAGTCTACGCTGGGGGCCTTCGGGTCTATACCACGTTGGATTTAGAAATGCAGACCATTGCCGAGGAAGTAATACTAAACAGCCTTCCCGAAGGAAAGGAAGACGAAAATGGACTAATGCAACCCCAGGGAGCTTTGGTGGCCATCGACCCAAGAACCGGTTATATCAAGGCTATGGTTGGCGGTCGAGGTACCGATAAACTCAATCGGGCAGTCCAATCACCAAGGCAGCCAGGATCCGCGATGAAGCCCTTCGTATACATTGCTGCCTTGGAAATGGGTTATACACCAGCAACTGTATATGACGACCGTCCTATGCAGTTTACACTACCCACCGGCGAAATCTATGAGCCGCGAAACTATAACAACGAGTACTTCGGTCCGATCACCTTAAGGAAAGCCATAGAGGAATCGGTTAACTCCGTAGCCGTACAGGTTTTGGATGAGATTGGTCCAACAGCTGCCTATGAAGTGGCTAAGAGAATGGGGATTACCACCCTTGTGGACAAGCAAGGTGAGCTCACAGATAAGACCCTCGCCTTTGCCCTAGGTGGTCTTACTTACGGTACTACCACCATGGAAATGGCTAGTGCCTACGGGATTTTGGCTAATCAAGGCGTGTGGGTGGAACCCATATCCATCGTAAAAGTTGTCGGCCCGAACGGTACCGATGAGTTTACGCCCAAACGTAAACCGGTTTTGAGCGAACAAGTAAGCTATCTAATGACCGACATGCTCAGGGGCGTCATCTCCCGTGGGACAGGTAGACGTGGGAACATCGGTAGGCCTGCCGCTGGCAAAACCGGTACCACTGTCAATAACCGAGATGCCTGGTTTATCGGCTACACGCCGGAACTTTCAGTGGCAGTGTGGCTAGGCGAAGACATCCCGAAAAAGATGACTTACAATGGGGTAAACTATGGCAGCTGGAAGACCACCGAAATCTGGGGGGAGTTTATGTCACTAGTTACGAAGAACACTCCCGTTACAGATTTTCGAAAGCCACCAGGAGTAGTCGAAAAGACCATCGATATCAAGACTGGGCTCCTAGCCCACTCTGGCATTCCTAGCACAGAGACAAGTGTTGAGAAGTTCATTGCGGGTACTGAACCAACTAGCTACTCACCCAGATATACCTGGCCTGCACAACCGGAAACGCCGGAGGAACCAACGGTAGAACCAAGCGAAGAAGAAGCACCGAAGAAACGTTCTCCTTGGGAAGAGTTCTTCAATGAACTGTTCAGGCGCGGCAATTAAAAAGATGAAAAAGCCTTTTGCTAGGATCAGTACCTAGCAAAAGGCTCTGCAAATCTCTTCTGCGTTGACATCCAAGGCTTCCCGCGCTTATGGCCAAGATCTAACAGGAAGACCCTCTCGAATACCCGACATCCAACAGGCTAATCTGTAACATCCCGCGGTGTATACTACTGCAGATGAACTACCGTCACACCAAAGCCTCCTTCGGCTGGTGGTGCAATATGATAATCCTTGACCCCGGCATGGGTCCGCAGATAGTCTCCAATGGCCTTGCGTAGGATCCCCGCCCCTTTACCATGGACTATCCGTACTGGTGAAAGCCCCGCTAACATCACATCGTCGAGGTACTTATCCAAAGCATAAATAGCCTCATCGACGGTCATCCCCCGGAGATGGACTTCCTGGGATATGGTGCTACTTTTGCTCCGTACTAATTTACCCATCCCTGACTTTGTACGGGTTAAACCGCTCGTCTCTTCACTGTTTTCCTGGGCTGGTGCCAGATCATTACTGTCTACAACCACCTTCATGATACCCACCTGCACCTGCACTTGCCCCTGTTTAGGAGCCTCCAGGAGGGTACCCTGTTGCTGTAGACTTCTGATAAAAACAGAATCCCCACACCGCAGATTCTCTTGCCAGAGGGGATCGTGGGGCACTTTTTTCTTCTGTTGCCCTTCGCGCTCCTCAAGCTCCTTCTCTTTTTCCTCCAGTTGCATTCGAACTTGCAGGGCAACATCCTCTAGTTCCTCTTTATCCTTTACTTTGCGCATCCTACCAAGGAGATCCTCAAATTCCTGACGGGTTTGACGGATCATTTGTTTTGCTTCCCGCTCGGCATTACGAATAATCTGGTTCTTCTCACTGTTTAGTTGCCTTAGTCGCTCATCGTATTCCTGCCGTAGTTTTGCATAGGATTTTTCCTCTAACTCGGCCTGCATCGCACTAGAACGCGCCTGTCTTTCCCGAAGTTGAATACTCTCAATTAGCTCATCTAAGGCAAAGTCCTCCTCGGAGCGGAACCGAAGGGCCTTTTGATGAATCTCCTGTTCTAATCCAAGGCCCAAGGCAATCTGAAAAGCATTGCTCTTCCCCGGCAGACCAATCATTAGTCGATAGGTTGGCTTTAAGGTCTGCGTATCAAACTCCACACAGGCATTTTCCATGAGGGAATGGTGGAAGGCAAAACCCTTTAACTGACTGTAATGGGTAGTCGCCACCACTAAGCATTTCTCCACCAAATGCTCCAAGATGGCCATGGCCAATGCAGAACCTTCATCAGGATCGGTTCCCGCCCCAAGTTCATCGAGCAGGACCAATGAGCCCGGTGTGACCTGGTCCAATATCTTGATGATATTCCTCATATGTCCTGAAAACGTCGACAGACTCTGCTCAATGCTCTGTTCGTCACCAATATCGGCAAAGATGTGCTCGAATACAGGTACCACACTTCCAGGATCCGCAGGTATGGGCAGCCCACACTGAACCATCAGGCAGAGCAGCCCAAAAGTCTTCAGCACTACGGTTTTCCCACCGGTATTAGGCCCGGTGATCACCAACGCCCGATAACCCTCTCCTAAGTAGAGATCATTGGCCACGACATCCTTACCCAGAAGGGGATGCCGAGCTCCCCGGATCTCTACGCGGTAATCATCCACAATCTCCGGGCAAGATGCATCGAGCAAAGCGCTGTAACGAGCCTTTGCGAAGGTAAAATCTAAATGTCCTAGGGCCTCTAAAGAAACCATGGCTTCTTCTGCAAAGTAGCCCACCTCATTGCTCAGCTCCCGAAGAATCCGCTTAACCTCGGCCTCCTCCGCGTTGATTAAGCGCCGCAGTTCATTGTTCAGCCTAACAACTACCTCCGGCTCTATGAAAACTGTGGCACCGCTACTGGACAAATCATGGATTATTCCCGGCAACGCGTCCTTGTATTCCTGTTTCACCGGCACAACATATCTTCCGGCCCGCATTGTCACAATGCCATCTTGTAGCATTTTCTGGTATCGTCCCGAATGGACAATCTCCTGCAGACGGGATTTGACTTGGTTTTGGGTAGTCTGGATCTGCCGTCTAATGGTTCTTAGTGCAGAACTGGCACTATCCTTGATCTTGCAGTTCTCGTCGATACACTGGCCAATCCGCTCCTCCAGCCTGGCATTGGGAGTAATCTGCTCAGCCCACTGACAAAGACACCAAAGCTCGGTATCCTCCTCCCCTACTTTGAGCAGAAAACGTCGCATTAGCCGCATAACCTGAAGATCTGATTGGATATCGGCCAGTTCCTCAGGGGATAACATTGCGCCCACCTTAGCACGCCGCAGGGGTTCACGGATGTCTTTCAATCCCCGCAAAGGAATAGATCCACCCTGTTCCCTACTCAGACGAATAGCCGCCTCGGTCTCTGCAAGCAGCGACCTTATTTGTTCTTTATCACTTAAGGGTCGCAATTCCTCACAAAGATCCTGACCCAATGAAGAAAGACAATGTCCTGCTAAGGCATTCTGAACCTTAGCAAATTCAAGTACTTTTAAAGTATGCTCGTACACCTGTGTTCCCTTCCCATTTGCAGTCCAGTTGACATCTTAGTATATCTTAAAGCGGAAACCGGAAAAGATCAATCACCCGAGATTGGGCCATTCGACCCAGCCAAATCAGACTCCCCGGTAAAAATGTCCTAGAGTATAGTCCCCTCTTAGCATATCTAGAAGCTCCCCCTCAATACTGGCTAAGCCCTCATCGTCAGCAGACAAGGCCTCCCGGTACAGGCGGACAATGGTAATAGCCTCGGGCAACTGATGCAATCGCAGATCTAGGCGAATCACTGAAACTCCCACCCGTTTAAGTGTAGGTATAGTTCTAAGGGCCGCAAGTTCCTTGGAATTGAACAAATGCATGCGGCAAGAGCCATCGGTACGAATCGGAAAAGTAAAATTCATCCGATCTACTAAAGCCCCTCTCCCGTCCCCCAGACAATGCTGACAACCAAGAAGCTGACCTGGACAATACTCAGAAACCATCAATGGCAATCGTCCGTGGACAATGACCTCGGTGGGAGTAGCCCCAGTGGCAATGGTACTAATCTGAGAGAGGGTCAACTCCACAGACAAGCACACCCTTGCACATCCTAGATCACCCATCCGCTTCAGTGCGATGCGGTTATAAACGTTAAACGAGAAGTCTGCCCCAAGGGGACCCTTGCCTCTTAGTGCATAGAGAGTACCAAGGTTACCAACTAGAAATCCCTGGGGCAGATCGTCCTCGGCTGCTTCGACAATCCGCACAATCTCCGCCAGCTCTCTGCGCTGGGTGATTCGAGGAAAAGCCCACAAAAGCTCTATTTCCTGCTTCTTAGCTAGATCCCTTGCGGCAACGTACTCCTCCAAGGGATAGACCGCACTTTGACACTGGTTGTGGCCACCTTTGAATCTTTCCCCGCCGAAGTAGATAAGATCCGCCCCCGCCTCACTTAAGGGCACAATGGCTTCCTTCTCATTGATATATACCGCTAGTTTGGGATTAGTTCCTTCTTTCGGGCGGACCGATGGATGAATGATTTGGTAACTTGAGTCAATAGCCGGTCGCCGAAAATGGTTGGTGCGTAGCTCCGACAAGAGCTCAAAGGCCTTCCTGCGCACCCGTTTTATCTCCCCTAAGGGCACCATTACTTCACCGGTAATAATCACTTCACACTCCTCAGCCCGGAAGGGGACATTACCCAATTGCAGCAGTTTTTCCGAAACAACCTCCTCGGTCAGTGGCTGGGTACGGGCAGGTTGACCCACCCCCTGGCTTATTTGTTTCACATAGTTCCCGTCATCATCCCAAAGCTCCAAGGTAAAGGGTTGACCGACCATTGCCGTTGCCTTGATTCTTACCGGCACAGTGCGCCAACACCGGGGGGATGTATAAGTATCAATGGCTTGGGGGTCGGTGACCCGCTTGTATACCTCATCGCCCATGCTTACTCTACCCCGATGCCGCCAATTAACAATGGACCCAGCGTCAGCGGTCTTAACCGGTCTACTTCCTTGGCGCAGATCAAGGACAGTGCTCTTACGAGGGCCATTATTCGTTTCCCAAAACTGAACCTGTTCCTTTTCTATGAGTTTTTTATCTATCTTGACCCAAACCCGATCCTGACTCACCTTAACTACCTGTCCTTGGTAAACACCCCGATTGCCCGGGTAATGATAGTTAACTAACTGCTCACCCCGACTACCCCACAAATGGCCCAAAGTAAACCCTCTGCTAAAGGCGGCCTCCAACTGGTTTCTTTCTTCCTCCCTAGCTACAAAGCCCAGAGGATCCCCAATGGCTCGGTCCAGTGCCTCCCGGTATACTTTGGTGACGATAGCCACATATTCCGGTGCCTTCATTCGCCCTTCAATCTTTAGGGCTGCTACCCCGCTTTGCACAATAGAGCCAAGACGTTCAAGAGTACATAAATCCTTGGTGCTTAGCAGATACCCGGCTAGACCCTTACTGCCGGGTAAGTTCAGACAATACCTCATCCGACAGGGTTGGGCACATCTACCTCGGTTACCACTGCGCCCACCCAGAAGTGAACTGAAAAGACACTGGCCTGAATAGGAAACGCAAAGGGCACCGTGGGCAAAAATCTCAATCTCAATGGGGCTGGCGGCCCTCAGCAGGGATATCTCCTCCAAGGAAAGTTCCCTAGCAAGGACAACCCGGCTAATGCCAAGTTCCTCAAGGACCCTAAGATCCGAGGGATTATGCACCGTCATCTGGGTACTAGCATGGAGAGGAATCCTGGTGAATTCCTTGGCCAGTTCCACTACCGCCAAATCCTGGACAATCAGTGCGTCAACACCAATTTCGTGGAGAAAGCGCAGATGGTCTACTAACTCCTCTAGCTCCGGATCGGCTACAATGGTATTTACCGTAACGTAAAGCCTTACCCCCCGGATGTGACAATAGTCAACGGCTTCCACTAGTTGCCTTTGATCAAAATTCGCTGCATAGGCCCGAGCACTGAAGGCAGTCCCACCAACGTAAACACTGTCTGCCCCATTTTCCACGGCAGCCCGTAAAGCATCAAAACTCCCCGCGGGTGCCAATAGTTCCACCATTTATGCAACCTCCATGCGATCAGCTACTTACTGCGACTGTGTCTAATAAACCCTGAGCAAGCAATGATCTCCATACCCGAAAGCTTGTCCAACAACAAGTTCATGCCCAGAGAATCGCTGGCCATGTGTCCGGCAATGACAACATTAATATGTGCTTTTTTAGCCTCTTCCAGATTGTTCTCCCCAATATGCATGCAGACGATGGTCCCCACCCCGGCAACGGCATATTTCTCGAACATATCCTTTGAACCGCCAGTGCCTCCAGTCATGTCAACAAAGACCTTACCTGCCCGCCCCTTTTTGTCCCCGGCAACTATCTTAAGGCCAGCTTCGTCACTTTTGGCCTGGGCATACTCGGGCTCTTCCAACAGGAGTTCAAGGACATCCCCCAAGATCCGAGGACTGTTTTCGTCAAACTTCTGCTGAAGATAACTGGCCACGTGGTTATCTGCTGGGGTATGAATACACATCAGTGGAATATCCAATAATCGGGCTGCATCCCGAGCCCGCTGATGGTTGGTTGGTAGCAGAGCTCGTTCCACCTGGCTAATCCGCTCCTTCAGCACACCTTCGGCCACGTTAATGGGAACACCCAGCATAGCCGCTAGATCCTCTTGCATATGCATCACTTGGTACAGTCTAGCTAGGGCCGTACCCTCCGGATGATGGGATAGAACCAGGTCGATGCGCCGCCCCTTTTCCTTTAACCGGTCGGCGAGCAACACCTCACCCACTTCCATGTCAATACCGGCTAGGATCGAGCCGACCTCAATATTCTCATCTCCATAGAGGATCCGGGTATCGGCATAGGGATTGGTCAAACGTTCCTGGTCAAAGAATTCCTTTTCTTTGTCCTTCATCTGGCTGTATTCCTCGGCTGACTGTTTTAACTGTTGTTCCACAATCTCCTTACCCCGGGGATCAACAGCAATCCCCTCGGTAACCGCAAACCGATATAACTCACCTAGTTTCATTGTTCATAACCTCCAACCTGACATTTACTCGTCGAGCTTAATCCCAAGAACAGCTCTGCAAGCCTAGTGACATCAAATATCTTCGTTCCAATTTTAGCACTCCCCAGCAAGATAATCCATCAGGCGTCCCAAGGGCCAACAATTGATTACATCCTCTTGAGTAAGCCAGGCTCGCCGCCCCACCCAAAGACCATAGGTCAAAAAACCGAACTGAATGGGGGAATGGGCGTCACTGTTAATCGCAAGTTTGACACCCCTTTCTACCGCTTGCCGGGCGTAGGTCTCATCCACATCAAGTCGTTCGGGATGACTGTTGATCTCTAAGGCGGTACCGGTGCGGACAGCAGCCTCAATAATCCGTTCAATATCCACGCCATATCCCTCCCGCTTACCAAGGAGCCTACCGGTTAAATGACCGATGATGTCCACATGGGGGTTTTCCATGGCGGCAATAATCCTACGGGTCATGGTTTCCCGGTCAAGGTGGAAACTCCGATGAATGCTGGCCACCACCACATCAAGCTCCTTCAATACAGAATCGGGCAGATCAAGTTGCCCATCCTCCAGGATATCCACCTCGATACCGGCCAGGACCGTAAAGTCATTTAACTCCCGATTGACCTGCTCAATCTCTTTCCGTTGCTCCCTGATCCGCTCAGGGGTAAGTCCCCCGGCAATTTTCAGAGATTGGGAATGATCACAAAGGGCCACATAAGATAATCCCGCCCGTTTAGCCCCTTGGGCCATTTCCACAATGCTGCTGGTCCCATCGCTGTAATTTGTATGGACATGGAGATCCCCCGCTAGATCCTCTGGCTCAATGAGGGTGGGCAGCTTCCCTTCTAGGGCCAACTCCACCTCTCCTTGGTCCTCCCGCATTTCCGGAGGGATATACTGCATCCCGACACTAGCGTAGATGTCCTCTTCATCGGTAACCGCAAGGGAGCCCCTCTCGTCAGTTAACCCCTCGGGGCCAATGGAAATACCGTGTTTAGCTGCTACCTCTGTCATTTTGTGCAGATGGGATGCAGCACCGGATAGCAAATACCACCGTAGGGGAAAAATATCCGGTGCAACCAGAAATATATGGACCCTTAGGCCCTCTACCACAAGTTCTAGACAATGATCCTTGGCGCGAGGAGTCTCTTTTAGTAAGGGATACTTGGCGATCGCCCCAGGGAAGCCAGCAAAGTCTTCACTGACCACCAACAGATCCACCCGGTCCAGTACGCGGCATCTTCGCCGCAGCTGCCCTGTGGCTTCCACCCGGCATACTCGTGGTATGCAGCGACAGAAATCTCCAAGGTGTCTTTCCAACAGAACGGCGGTGGAGATGAGCATCTTACCTTGGTATTGCTCATAACGGGCCATTCCCCGCTGGAGGCGTTCCACCGACTTTGGTCCAAGACCCGCTACTCCTTGAAGCTTCCCTTGGGCCAAGGCCTCCGCCAGATCCTTCATTGATGAAATCCCCAGTTCTTGATGAAGAAGCCGGGCAGTTTTGATTCCCACCCCAGGGACCCTGGATACCTCCAGTAGACCCGCTGGAAAGCGACCCTTTAGCTCCTCATACTGCGAAATAGTCCCGGTTCTAAGCCATTCATCAATATTGGAGGCAATAGCGGCTCCTACACCGGGGATTTGTCTTAGGGCGTCTTGCCTGTGCAATGAACGAATATCTTGTGGTAAATTCTGAATGCTTTTGGCAGCCCGCCGGTATGCTCTAGTTTTAAAGGGGTTTTCATCGGCTAGGTCCAACAAAGTTGCCATTTCCTGGAGCAACAATGCCACCTGTATGTTTTCCACATAGGTACTCCTTTCCAAATGAACACCCTCACCCAAATAATCTTGTAATAGTTCCATACATAAAAGGAAGCCAAGTGAAGATCCGGTAAGTAATCCCGGAGGTTTCCACTACTCCCCCTAGTTTTGTCAAAATACTAAGTTTCGAACCAAAAACGAAGGTGATGAAACTGCCAGTAATCACAAAGGCACACAAAAGGCCAAATCCAGCACCCACAATACGATCGGAAGTGCCAAACCGGCCCTGTTGCATGATGTCCTTTAACCATCGCCCCATCAGACCCACTACCACAGTAATACTAACACTGACTAATAAAAACACAAAAGCACCCAATAGCACATAGGGGACATTCAGGCGGGCTGAGAGGGCCTGGCCCCACGACTCGTGGGTCTTAAGGGCAAAGAACAGACCTAGCATAGGTCCCCCGATCCTGCCGAGATGGAAAACAAATCCATCACGGAAACCCCGATAGCCCATGACTAGGAAAAAAGCTAGGACCAAAACATCAAACCAGCTCATCGAGCTTCCTCCAAAAGCTTCAGTAGCTCCTCATTATCCTTGCGGGCTTGATGTAGCTCACCGGCCAGATTCAACGATACTAGTACCGCCACCTTATATAGTGGTAGTCCCTTATACTTCATCTGTAATGCCGATATTCTTTCATCAACCTCTCGGGCCACCTCAGCAATATACTCCTTGGGTACTGCTCCCCTTATTACATAGCTTTCACCGTAGATCTCCACTTTTTCGGTCACCAGAGGCTTTTGCTCAACGCTTCCTACGGCCCTTTGGTCCTTTGCCACCGTCCTTCACCCCCCGCCCGACGTTTAACGGCGTAGACTTACCTTTAGCTCCTCTTGCAGTCTTTCTTCAAGTTCGCTTTCGATCTGGACGATCTCCTCATCCACTAAGGTGCGATCCTCTGCCTGATACGTCACCGTATATGCGAGACTGCGGTACCCTGTTGGGACCTGTTTTCCGGTATACACATCAAATAGCCAAATGTCCTTAACAAGTTTCCCGCCGACTTCCTTGATCACATCGACCACCGCGTTGGATTGAACCTCCTTTGGAACAAGGAAGGCCATATCCCTCTTTACAAATGGATAGCGAATAATACCCACATAAGTCCGCTTAGCATCACACTTAGTAAGTAATGCTTCCACATCAAACTCCGCTACGTATGTCGATTCCTCTAATCCAAACCTTGCGGCACAATTGGGATGCAGTTGTCCTAGATAACCGATACTTTCACCGCCCACTAGAATCGTACCCCGTCTACCAGGATGCAAATAGGGACACTCACTGGGCATGAAGGTTAACTGCTGGGCACCGAGTCGATCCGCTAAAAGCTCCACAATCCCTTTTAGGTCATAGAAATCTACATCCTGCGGATCATGACCCCAGCTTATGCCAGGTCGCAACCCGGTCAAAAGCAGGGCACCCATCTCCCGTTCAATAGGTAGACCATTCTTCCCCTCCACCGGCCAGAACACCCGACCTAACTCGAATAAATGGACGTTTTCCGCCTGCCGGGATAGATTCCGCACAGCGGTATTGATTAACCCCGGCAAAAGACTTGTGCGCATCATACTCTGCCCTTCGCTCAAAGGGTTGGCAATGGTCAACACCTTCGATAGGTCCCGTTCAAAGACCGGGGTGTTTGCTTCAAGCCTCGCCAGATCATCGGGACTAATGAAACTGTAATTGAGAACCTCCTGCAACCCAGAGGCAATCAATAGCTCTCTGATCGTATCTCGCCCCGAAAGGAGCACGGTCTGGCCGGCAAATATCGTCTCGGTAGTTGGTAGCTCCGCCTTAATCCGATCATAGCCATATAGCCGGGCCACTTCCTCAATGATATCTGCTTCAATCCCCAGATCTCGCCGGAAGCTCGGGACAAGCACGATTAGCTTTTCCCCATCATATTCAACCGCAAGCTCTAGTCCTGCAAGCATTTCGGCCATTTCCTCCGGAGAGATGTCTGTGCCCAAAACCTTGTTCACCATCTGTGGCCGAACAGAAATGCGCATTGGGACATCGTCGACATTGTTCACATCGATCATCCCGGATAAAACATTGGCCCCGGCCAGTTCCTGCATCAACTGGCATGCCCGCTCTAGCGCATAGGTTGTTCCCGCAGGATCAAGGCCCTTTTCAAACCGGGCCGCAGCTTCACTATGCAATCCTAGTCTGCGCCCCGTCCGTCTAACACTAGCAGCCTTGAAATTAGCCGATTCCAGCAGAATATTCCTGGTTTCGGAAGTCACTTCCACATGGGCGCCACCCATGATCCCTGCAATGCAGACAGGTTCTGCTCCATCGGCAATCACTAAATCTTCGTTAGTTAGCGTACGCTCCACCCCGTCTAGGGTAACCATCTGCTCCCCTTGGTGGGCGCGCCTGATGACCAACTGGCGCTCTGCTAGTTTATCGTAATCGAAAGCATGCAGGGGCTGGCCTGTCTCCAACATGACAAAGTTTGTAATATCCACAATATTATTGATTGGACGCATACCCGCAGCCCTTAGGTACTGCTGCATCCAAATCGGTGAAGGTCCAATCTCTACCCCCGTAACGAGCCGTGCACAATAACGGGGACATAAATCCGGGCTCAGCACCTGTATACTTGTCCATTCTGTAATCGGAGAAGCCGACTCGGTAAAGGGACACTGGGGTATTGTCACTTTCCTACCCAACATCGCCGCTACTTCACGCGCCACCCCGATCACGCTAAGAAGATCAGGCCGGTTAGCGTAAATATCTATTTCGAAAGCAACATCATCTAGGAATAAGGCTTCCTCAATCCTCGTCCCTGGAGTAAAGTCATCCGGCAGTTCAATAATCCCTTGATGGTCATCGCCTATTCCCAGTTCATCGGCCGCACATAACATGCCGAAGGACTTCACACCACGAATAACGGCCTCCTGTACCAATAGCCCACTAGGTAGCTGGGCACCGGGCAATGCCACAGCGCTCACCATACCTTCCCTTACATTCGGAGCGCCACAGACTACACTTCGCACATCGTTAGGTCCCACTTCCACATCACATATGGTCAAGCGATCTGCCTGGGAATGAGGGGCTACTTTGAGTACCTTCCCCACAACTACCTTCCCTTGGAAATCTACCCCCATTGGTTCCATTCGATCAACGGTAACACCACTCATAGTCAGACGAGCGGCCAACTCCTCCACAGGCAGCTCTACATTTACATATTCTTTAATCCATCGATAAGATAACCGCAATTATGTTCACCCCAAATCTTACCAGTGCCGGCTAAAACTGGTTTAACAAGCGCAAATCGTTATCAAAAAACAGCCGAATATCATCTACTTCGTATCGTAGCATCGCGATCCGTTCCACACCCATACCAAAGGCAAATCCACCGACTTCATCCGGGTCGTAGTTGACTTGCTGCAGGACGTTAGGATGAACCATCCCTGCCCCTAGCACCTCAAGCCAACCGGTACCCTTACATAATCGACACCCCTCACCGCGACAAATCACACATCCAATATCCATTTCGGCGCTAGGCTCGGTGAAGGGAAAATAGCTCGGTCGGAAACGAACAGGTGTATCTTCTCCAAATAGTGCTGTGGCAAATAGAGATAGGGTTCCTTTCAAATCACCAAAGGTGATGTTTTTGCCCACAGCTAATCCCTCCACCTGATGGAACATGGGAGAGTGGGTAACATCGGAATCGCAGCGGTATACCTTTCCCGGAGCAATGATCTTAATTGGTGGTTTGGCTTCCTCCATCACACGAATCTGTACTGGTGAGGTTTGGGTACGCAGTAACACTTCATCACTAATATAGAAGGTATCCTGCATATCCCGCGCGGGATGATCCTTCGGTACATTTAACGCCTCAAAGTTGTAGTAATCAAGTTCCACTTCAGGGCCTTCTACCACTTCAAAGCCCAGACCCATAAAGACCCGCTTGATATCATCCAAGGTGGAGGTCAATGGATGTTTTGTACCATAGGCCGGTCTTCGGCCGGGCATGGTAATGTCGATCCGTTCCTCCAGAAGTCGCTGCTGGGTCTCTTCTAAAGATAATCTCTTACTCCGCTCTTCTAAGAGCGCATCCAGTTTTTGCCTTGCATTGTTCACTAACTGCCCCATACGGGGTCTTTGGGCATCATCGAGCTGCCCGATACTACGCAAAAGTGAGGTTAAGGCGCCCCTCTTTCCTATGTACTTAACACGTAGCTCCTCTAGCTCTCGAAGACTGTTGGCCGAACCAATAGCCTCAGAGCCCTCCTCAGTTATGGTTTTGATCTTGTCCTCCACGTGGGCAGGCCTCCCTTAAAAAAAGAGCTTTCCCGTTATTTGCACAACGAAAGAAAGCCCTCCCAAAATGGCAAACTCAAGTAGTTACTTGTCTGTTCTTCCTCCAAGTGTGAAAGAACCATCTAGTAATACACCCCGGTGCACACCTCTCCTGAACAGAAAGGTTGGCAAATATGATTGGCACACCGATCCAATCATACGCACAGGTGTGCCGAGCAATTCCCATCCCCTTTAATTAAAAACCGGCTTCTCCCTACACTAGAGCCAGCAAACTAGCGGCAGCTGAAAGTTACACCGCCCGTAGCTGTTTGTACAACAGGTACGCGACAATAGAACCGGTCGATTCAAAGATCTTCCAAAAAAAATCAGCTGTGGACATATGATCCCCCGCCCATATCAGGGTAGTGTTGATCTAAAAATCATAGTCCCATTATATCACACAGATTTACGCTTTACAATATCGCTGCCGATGGGCCTCATAGAGCAAAACCCCTGCCGCTACACCAACATTCAAGGATTCCACACCATTGGCCATGGGAATGGCAAGTCTTTCTTCGATCGCTTCTTCCAGTGCTGGACTCAAGCCAAAGGCCTCACTACCCACCGCAAGGGCCATTCCATTGCTAAAGTCGGCTTGAGTGTAATCAAGATCGGCTTGACCCGCGGCACCATAGAGCCTCACCCCGTTTTTCCTCAGGAAGCCCACAAGTTGCTCAGGGAAGACTTCCTGGCAAACCGGAACCCGGAATACAGCTCCCATACTAGCCCGTAGGCACTTCGGATTAAATAGATCTACACTGCCCCGGGTGAAAATGACCCCACTAGCCGCTGCCGCTGCTGCGGTACGGACTAGGGTCCCTGCATTTCCGGGGTCAGCTACTTGATCTGCCACCAAAATCAAAGGATTGGCATCCAGGCAGCACGTCAAGTCGTGATCAAATGCGCCCACCACGCTCACAATACCTTGGGGATGTTGAGTATCTGCTATGTCCTTCAATAGGTCATCGGAAACAACATAGCAAGGGCAGCGTTCCTGAAGCTGTCCACTCAGTTGTTCATATTCGGAATCCGTCCAGAATGTCTCGGTGCCTAGGGCCCAGTAGAACTGAAGGTTACCAGCCAGCAAGGCGTCGCTAACGAGTCGCACTCCCTCTAGAAGCACCTTTTCTTCCTTAAGGCGCCCCTTCCGCGTCCTCAAAAGACGGGTCGATTTGACCACACGATTCTGCCGGCTAGTAATCCGATCCATAGATTCAGTTGTCCAAACTCTTCTTGGCTATGGCTACCAACTCATTGAAGGCATCAGTGTCGTGTACTGCAAGGTCTGCAAGCATCTTCCGGTTGATCTCCACTCCAGCAGTCCGCAATCCGCTAATAAAACGGCTGTAAGACATTCCTGCATTGCGGGCCCCGGCGTTGATTCTGCTAATCCATAGTTTCCGGAAATCACGTTTCTTAGCCTTCCGATCGCGGTAGGCATAATTTAGAGATTTCATGACCGCTTGGTTCGCTGGGCGGAAAATCTTACTTTTCCTTCCCCGATAGCCCTTGGCCAATTTGAGTACCTTTTTATGTCGATGGCGTGTTACTGTTCCGCCTTTTGCACGTGGCATAGACGTTACCTCCTGTGCTAAAAACTAATAGGGCAGCAATCTGCTGATGCGCTCCTGATCTTGTTTACTTACATATGACGGGCGCCGCAATTGTCTTTTCCGCTTCGGGCTCTTACTGCTCAGCAAATGAGAACGAAAATTACTGCTCTTCTTAAACTTACCCGTTCCGGTTTTCTTAAAGCGTTTCGCGGCTCCTCGATGTGTCTTCATTTTAGGCATCGTTTTTCGCCTCCTTGGACTTTTCCTTAGCTGGGGCCAAAATCATAAACATGTTTCGACCTTCGAGGACTGGTGGACGTTCGATCTGTCCGTATTCCCCAAGGAGTTTGGCAAACTCCATCAGTCTTTTTCTGGCTAGGCCCGAATGAACAATTTCCCGTCCTCTAAAGCGGACCGTGACTTTAACCTTATCCCCAGCCTTCAGGAATCTCTCAGCATTGCGCACCCGCACATTGAAGTCATGCTCATCGATCTTAGGACTCATGCGCACTTCCTTGATATTGATTACCTTTTGGTTCTTCCTAGCTTCCCGTTCCTTCTTGGACTGCTCGTATTTATACTTCCCATAGTCCATGATTCGGCACACTGGTGGAGCAGCTTTGGGCGCAACTTCAACGAGATCTTGCCCTCTTTCCTCAGCCAACCTCATCCCCTCTGAGACGGGCATAATACCCAACTGTCCGCCGTCTGTATCCACTACTCGGATCTGGCGGGCCCGTATCTCTTGGTTAACCCTCAACTTATCAGTAATACTCGTCACCTCCTGGTATTTAATTACAAAACATCACCAACAAAAAAGAGCGGGATACTTCACCCGCTCTTTAAATCCTAGCAATAGGCTATAAGCCTAGTTTTCTAAGACCTTGCTGGCGTCGCCGCAAGGTGAGAAGCGGATGACTTCTACTTGCAAAGCCTCTGTTTCATATGAACCATGGACAGTGTAGCATATCTAGCTACAACCGTCAACACATTGAAGCCTAATGGCATCTACTATTAGATGCAACTTATATCCGAACCAGTAGGTTACTTTCTCCCAGGTCGTGCCGTCGGCACGCTTACCTTTATATGTTTTGGCACCGTACTTAGCATCGGTATCTCTACGA
>Ga0172382_10005297_pt1 | contig 19309 bp, 14 predicted proteins | sample Leawel138RmetaG_FD_122245 | JGI IMG/M metagenome (GOLD analysis project Ga0172382, IMG submission 122245) | Leachate microbial communities from a municipal landfill in Southern Ontario, Canada - Leachate well 138R metaG | ecosystem: Engineered > Solid waste > Landfill > Unclassified | place...
GCAGTCACCAAGCACCCCCACTCCGTGGTGTTGCTGGACGAAATTGAAAAGGCCCACCCCGATGTCTTCAACCTGCTGTTGCAGGTTATGGATCACGGCACCCTCACCGACAACAATGGCCGCAAGGCAGACTTCCGCAGCGTCATCCTGATTATGACCACCAATGCCGGGGCGGAGCTGTCCAGCCGCTCCTCGGTGGGCTTTACCACCCAGGATCACTCCACCGACGCCATGGAAGCCATTCGCAAGATGTTCACCCCGGAGTTCCGCAACCGCCTGGATGCCACCATCCAGTTCAAGGCGCTGCCCCTCGACGTAATCAAGACCGTGGTCGACAAGTTTCTGGTGGAGCTCCAGGCCAAGCTGGACGACAAGAAGGTGGTGCTGGAGGTGGACGACGAGGCCCGGGAATGGCTGGCGGCCAAGGGCTACGACGCCACCATGGGGGCGCGGCCCATGGCGCGGCTGATTCAGGAGAAAATCAAGAAGCCCCTGGCCAACGAGTTGCTGTTTGGCCAGCTTTCGGAGTCAGGTGGTGTGGTCCATGTGACTGTGGAGGGCGATGATATCGTCTTGCAGTTTGCCGAGGAGGTTGCCTGACGGGGGAAACCTTGTCAGGCCCGGCGGCGGCGCCCGTCAGCGCGCCCGGTAGGTGATGCGGCCTTTGCTCAGATCGTAGGGGGTGAGTTCGACTTTGACCTTGTCCCCGGTGAGGATGCGGATGTAATTTTTGCGCATCTTCCCCGAGATATGGGCAGTGACCACGTGGCCGTTTTCCAGTTTTACCCGGAAGGTGGTGTTGGGGAGGGTGTCGATAACCTCACCCTCCATTTCAATATGGTCTTCTTTTGCCATAAAGCCTGTAAATTCCTAGTGACTGCAATTTGGTGCGGAATTCTGCCCTAATTCCACCGAGAAGGCAAAGCACAATCCAGTGTGGCGGGATTTATTTGTCGCTGGCCGTCAGCGGCTGCCACTGGTTGTCGGCAAAAATCTCCAGGGGCTGAAAGCGGTTCTTGTAGGCCATTTTGCGGCACTCCGCTATCCAGTAGCCCAGGTAGACATAGGGCAGAGCCAGGTCCCTGGCCAGCTCCACCAGGGACAGGATGGCCAGGGTGCCGGGGCTGCGCTGCTCCAGCTCGGGCTGGTAGTAGGTGTATATGGCCGACAGCCCATCGTCCAGCAGGTCCACCACGGCACAGCTCACCAGCTCGCCGCGGTCGCGAAACTCCAGGTAGCGGGTTGACGGCATCGCCTCGCCGAGGAAGTCCAGGTATTGATCCCGGCTCGGGGGATACATGTCGCCATCCCTGTGGCGGGCGCCGATGTAGCGCTCGAAAATCTCGAAGTGCTCGTCCCGATCGATATCCTGCACCAGCTGCCGGCTGAGATCCCGGGATTTGTTCAGGCAGCGGCGGAAGGCGCGGGTGAAGGCAAACTCGCCGGCGACAACGCGACAGGCAATGCAGGCTTGGCAGGTGCCGCAGCTGGGGGCATAGAAAAATTTGCCGCTGCGGCGAAAACCCATCCGCGACAGCTGGCTGTAAAGGCCGGTGCCGATGGCGATGGAGGGGTCCACGAAACTGGTTACCGCCTCCCGGTCGGGCAGATAGCTGCACTTGTGGGGGCGGGTAAAAAACAGTCTGAGATAGCGGATATCTGGGCTGATATCTCGGGTCATCGCGGGCTCCCACCGGATTTTACTGCGCTCGCCAGATGCTCCAGAAAGGCCTGGCTCTGAGGCCAGTTTATACCCTGTTTCCCATCCCTGGCCAGGGTTTCGAGAAACGACTGGCGGGACACCATGGTCACCCCCAGGCTGGTGAGATGGGGGTTTTCCAGCTGGCAGTCGATGAGGCTGAAACCGCTGTGGGCCAGGGTGCGGGAAAGGCTGATAAATGCCAGTTTAGAGGCGTTGGCCACCAGGCTGAACATGGATTCGCCGCAAAATACGGCGCCCACTTGCACCCCGTAGAGGCCGCCGATCAGCTGTCCATCGCGCCAGCACTCGACGGAATGGGCGCAACCCAGGTGGTGCAGTTCCCGGTAGGCGCGGATCATGGTGTCGGTGATCCAGGTGCCCTGGGCCTTGGCCCGGGGTGCCGCGCAGGCCTGTATCACCTGGGCAAAGGCCGTATTGGATGAAATGGAGAAGCCCCCCTGGCGAATAACACGGGCCATGGTGCGGCTGACATGTTCGCGGCCGGGAACCAGTACCGCCCGTTGGGACGGGCACCACCAGAGCACCGGCTGGGGCTCTTCATACCAGGGGAAAATGCCCTTGCGGTATGCCGCCAGCAGGAGTTCTGGTGTGAGTTGTCCGCCCACCGCCAGCAGTCCGTCGGGCTGCACCAGGGCCTGATCTGGCGCCGGGAAGCCTGGGCTCTCGGCGTCGATCAGGGGCAGGCGAACGGGCACCCTCAACCCTGGTCGTCGAGGAACTTCTCCGCATCCAGGGCGGCCATGCAGCCCGACCCCGCCGAGGTAATGGCCTGGCGATAGACGTGGTCGGCGACATCGCCGGAGGCAAACACCCCGGGCACGGAGGTGGCGGTGGCATTGCCGTCGGTGCCGCTGTGGACCCGGATGTAGCCGTTTTTCATCTCCAGCTGGCCGGCGAAAATGTCGGTGTTGGGCTTGTGGCCGATGGCGATAAAGACCCCGGCGAGGTCGATCTGCTGCACCTTGCCATCCTCGGTGCTTTTGATCTGCATGCCGGTGACCCCGCTGTCGTCCCCCACAACCTCTTCCAGGGTGTGGTTCCACATCAGGGTGACGTTGCCGTTCTCGGCCTTGTCGAACAGCTTTTGCTGGAGAATTTTTTCCGCGCGCAGGCTGTCCCTGCGGTGCACCAGCACCACCTCGCTGCAGATATTCGACAGGTACAGGGCCTCCTCAACGGCGGTGTTGCCGCCACCGATAACCGCCACTTTCTGGCCGCGGTAGAAAAAGCCGTCACAGGTGGCGCAACCGCTGACCCCCTTGCCCATAAAGGCCTGCTCCGACGCCAAGCCCAGGTACTGGGCGGAGGCGCCGGTGGCGATGATCAGGGCGTCACAGGTGTAGGTGTCGGAGCCCTGGAGGCGGAACGGGCGGGAGGACAGGTCCACGGCCTCGATATGGTCGAAAATCACTTCGGTATCGAAACGCTCGGCGTGGGCCTGCATTTCCATCATCAGCGCCGGACCCTGGAGGCCCTCGGCACCGCCCGGCCAGTTGTCGACGTCGGTGGTGGTGGTCAGCTGGCCGCCCTGCTGCATGCCGGTGATCACCAGCGGGCTCAGGTTGGCGCGGGCGGCATAGACGGCGGCGGACCAGCCGGCGGGGCCGGAGCCGAGAATGATCAGGCGGCGGTGCTTTGCTTCAGTCATTTGATTTCCTTGTCACAGTTGGTGTGTGTCGGCATGATACGGATCCCGGTGCCGTTGTTAAACCAGGATTTATTTATCTTGGCGATAGGGTGACCTAATCACTGGCTATTGGCGAGTCAGGTATTACAATAGATGCCGATTTCTACTCCGGGAACTCTGGTTTGGCAAGAACTGCTCTGGCAAGTAAAGACACTCAGAAAAAGAATGCACCACCCCGGCGCCCTCTCGGTGATCGTTCCAGACTGATCATTCGCGAGGGTGCGCTTATTGGCTGGGTGGTGATCTGTGTCTATCTGCTGATCGCCCTGGGCACCTATTCCCCGGAAGACCCCGGCTGGTCCCACACCGGCTCCCGCGACGCCGTCGCCAACGCCGCCGGCGCCACCGGCGCCTGGCTGGCGGACGTATTGTACTCACTGTTCGGCTATGTGGCCTTTTTGTTCCCCCCCCTGCTGGCCCTGCGGGCCTGGAATGTCTTTCGCGCCCACCGCGCCCAGCCCCCCGCCGGGCCGGCGGAGTCCTTCGACTGGATCACCTTCAGCCTCAGGTTTATCGGCCTGATTCTGGTGATGACCACGGCCACCTGCCTGGCGGCCATGCACCACGGCGGGGCGGAGGTCGACCTGCCCGCCGGGGTGGGGGTGGGGGGACGCCTGGGGGATATTCTCGGCGCGGCGGTGACCTCCGCCTTCAGCCATGTGGGGGGCACCCTGATCCTGCTGGCGGTGTTCCTGTTCGGCGTCACCATCTTTACCGACCTCTCCTGGATCGCAGTGATCGACGGCGTCGGCCGAGCTACCCTGCAGGTGGTGGACTGGGTCAGCCGCCGGCTGGAGCGCTATCGCCGGGAGTTGGCGGAGCGCAGGACCTCGGTGGTCGCCCAGCAGAAACGCCAGGCTGTGGTCAGCAAAAAGGCCCAGCACTTCAGCGAGCGCCGGGAGCCGGACATCAAGATCCCCGCCAAGACCGTCGCCCCCAGCCAGCGCATCGAGAAGGAGAAGCAGGTCCCGCTGTTTGACGACACCCCGGTCAGCGGCGATCTGCCGTCGCTGAATCTGCTCGATCAGGCGGTAAAGAACACCGGCAAGGGCTTCTCCAAGGAGTCCCTGGAAGCCATGTCCCGGCTGCTGGAGCTCAAGCTCCAGGATTTCGGCATCGCGGTGGAGGTGGTGGAGGTGCAGCCGGGCCCGGTGATCACCCGTTTCGAGATTCAGCCCGCCCCCGGCATCAAGGCCAGTAGAATATCCGGCCTGGCCCGGGATCTGGCCCGCTCCCTGGCGGTGATCAGTGTGCGGGTGGTGGAGGTGATTCCGGGCAAATCCGTGATGGGCATCGAAATTCCCAACGAGCACCGGGAGATCGTCCGCCTCAGCGAGGTGCTGTCCAGCGCCACCTACGACCAGGCCAAATCGCCCCTCACCCTGGCCCTGGGCCACGATATCTCGGGTCAGCCAGTGGTGGCGGATCTGGCCCGGATGCCCCACCTGCTGGTGGCGGGGACCACGGGTTCGGGCAAGTCGGTGGGGGTGAATGCCATGCTCCTGAGCCTGCTCTACAAGGCCACACCGGAGGATGTGCGGCTGATCCTGGTGGACCCGAAGATGCTGGAGTTGTCCGTCTACGACGACATTCCCCACCTGCTCACCCCGGTGATCACCGATATGAAGGATGCCGCCAGCGGCCTGCGCTGGTGTGTGGGGGAAATGGAGCGCCGCTACAAACTGATGGCCGCCATGGGGGTGCGCAACCTGGCGGGCTACAACCGCAAGGTGGAAGACGCCATCCGCGCCGGGCACCCAATCCCCGACCCCATGTGGCGCCACGACCCCACCTCGGGGGTGTTCGCCGACGGGGAGATTCCCGACCCCCCGACCCTGGAAAAACTGCCCTATATCGTGGTGGTGATCGACGAATTCGCCGATATGATGATGATCGTCGGCAAAAAGGTGGAGCAGCTGATCGCCCGCATCGCCCAGAAGGCCAGGGCCGCGGGTATTCACCTGATTCTCGCCACCCAGCGGCCGTCGGTGGATGTGATCACCGGCCTGATCAAGGCCAATGTGCCCACCCGCATCGCCTTCCAGGTGTCCTCCAAGATCGACTCCCGGACCATTCTCGACCAGGGGGGTGCCGACCAGCTCCTCGGCCACGGGGACATGCTCTATCTGCCTGCCGGCACCAGTGTCCCGATCCGGGTTCACGGGGCCTTTGTCGACGACCACGAGGTGCACAAGGTGGTTGCCGACTGGAAAAAGCGGGGAGTGCCCAGGTACCTGGACGACATCACCGACGAGGGTGCCACCGGCGCCATCCCGGTGCCCGGCTACAGCGACGGTGACGGTGGCGAGGAGGGGGACCCGGAGTCGGACGCCCTCTACGACGAAGCCGTGGCCTTTGTCATCGAAAGCCGCAAGGCGTCCATCTCCTCTGTGCAGCGCAAGCTGCGTATAGGCTACAATCGCGCCGCACGGCTGATCGAAGCCATGGAGAACGCCGGTGTGGTCAGCGCCATGAACACCAATGGCAGTCGCGAAGTACTTGTACCCAACCACAGGGGTTAATGCCAATGCCATCACTGCTCCGTTATCTGCCCCTGGTGCTGGGCTTTGTCGCCACTTTCGCCGCTGCCGGCGGCGTCCACCAGCCCGCCAGCAGCAACAGCCTGCAGAGCCTGCTGGCGCCACTGGCATCCCTGTCCGCCGATTTTCGCCAGGTGATCAGCGACGGCGAGGGGTATGAAATTCAGGCGCTGACCGGCACCATGGATGTGGCCAGGCCGGGCAAGGTGTACTGGAAGAGTGCCCCTCCCTATGAGCAGCTGGTGGTGTCCGACGCCACCACCCTGTGGCTCTACGATGCCGATCTGGAGCAGGTGACGGTGCGCCCCTTTGACCACGATATCGCCCGCACCCCGGCGGTGCTGTTTATCGGCGATGTCCAGGAGCTGGACGACAAGTTCAGGGTCAGCAGTCTGGACACCGACGGGGGCACCACCTACACCCTGGTGCCGGTGGACGAGGGGGCTCTCTACCAGCGCCTGACCCTGACTTTCAAGGGTGCTACGCCCACCGCCATGACCCTCTGGGACACCCTGGGCCAGCAGACCCGGATCGACTTCAGCAACGTCAAACTGAACCAGCCGGTGCCGGACTCCCGTTTCACCTTTGCCATTCCCGACGGGGTGGATGTGCTCTACGATGAATGAATCCCTGTTTGGGCAGGCTCCCTACCAGCCTCTGGCGGCGCGGATGCGGCCCCGGAACCTGGATGAGTTTGCCGGCCAGGACCATGTGCTGGGGGAGGGCAAGCCGCTGCGGGAGGCGATTCTCAAGGGCCACCTCCACTCGATGATCTTCTGGGGTCCCCCGGGAGTGGGCAAAACCACCCTGGCGCGGATGATCGCCAGCTATGGCGAGGCCCATTTCGAAACCCTGTCCGCAGTGCTGGCCGGGGTCAAGGATATCCGCGAGGCCATCGCCCGGGCCCAGGCCCAGCGGGCCGGGGCGGGTCGCAAGACAGTGCTCTTTGTGGACGAGATCCACCGCTTCAACAAGTCCCAGCAGGACGCCTTTTTGCCTTACGTGGAAAATGGCACCGTGATCCTGATGGGGGCGACCACCGAAAACCCCTCCTTCGAACTCAACAACGCCCTGCTGTCCCGCTGCCGGGTCTATGTCTTCCGCAGCCTGGAAACCCCCGCCATTCTCCGCCTCTTGCAGGCCGCCCTCGACGACAGGGAGCGGGGCCTGTGCGCCGCCCTGGAGATCGATCCCCGTGTGCTCGAAGAGCTGGCGGAAGTGGCCGATGGCGACGCCCGCCGGGCCCTCAACCTGTTGGAGATCGCCAGCGATCTGGCGGAGGACAACCGGGTAACCCGGGAGACCCTGGCGGAAATTCTGGTGACCGATGTGCGCCGCTTCGACAAGGGGGGGGAGGATTTCTACAACCAGATATCCGCCCTGCACAAGGCGGTGCGGGGCTCTTCCCCGGATGCGGCGCTGTACTGGCTGGCGCGGATGCTGGACGGCGGCTGTGATCCCCTCTATATCGCCCGCCGGGTGGTGCGCATGGCCAGCGAGGACATCGGTATCGCAGACCCCCGCGGCCTGGCCCTGGCCCTGGCCGCCTGGGACGTGCAGCAGCGGCTCGGCTCTCCGGAAGGGGAGCTGGCCCTGGCCCAGGCGGTGGTGTACCTGGCGGTGGCCCCCAAGAGCAACGCGGTGTACAAGGCCTTCGGCCGGGTCATGGCGGAGGTGCGCCAGCAACCCAGTTACGAAGTGCCCCTGCATATCCGCAACGCCCCCACCAAGCTGATGAAGTCTCTGGACTACGGGGCCGAGTACCGCTATGCCCACGACGAGCCCGACGCCTTTGCCGCGGGGGAGAACTATTTTCCCGAGGAGCTGGCCGACGCCCGCTACTACTTCCCCGGTGACCAGGGCCTGGAGAAAGCCATCGGCGACAAGCTCGCCCGCTTTCGCGAGGCCAATGCCCGCAGCCCCCAGCGCCGCTACGGGGGTAAGTCGTGAGTCCGTGGCTGGCAGTGGCCCTGGGCGGCGCCCTGGGGGCGCTCGGCCGCTACGGGGCCAACGGCCTGTTGTTTTCCCTTGCCGCCGGCCGCTTTCCATTGGGCACCTTGGTGGTCAATGTCAGTGGCTCCATCGCCATGGGGGTGCTCTATGTGTTGATCATCGAAAAGGGCGTCCTTCCCGCCGAGTGGCGCAACCTGTTGATGGTGGGCTTTCTCGGTGCCTTCACCACATTCTCGGCGTTCTCGCTCGACGCCCTGGCTTTGTGGCAAAATGGCCACCTTTTACTGGCCCTGGCCTACGTTTTTGGCTCCCTGATCCTCTGCCTGGGGGGTATCGCCCTGGCCATTTTCATTACCCGACTTATCTGATACTGGAAACCTGAACCCCAATGCTGGATCCCAAACTCGTTCGCGCCGAACCCGAAGCCGTCGCCCTGGCCCTGGCCAAAAGAGGCTTTGCCCTGAATGTCGATTACCTCAAGGAGTTGGAAGCCCAGCGCCGGGAGGTACAGGAGCAAACCCAGCACCTGCAGGCCGAGCGCAACGCCTACGCCAAGACCATGGGCAAGGAGATGGCCGCCGCCAGGGCCGAGGGCCTTGACACCGAGCCCCTCAAAGCCCGGGGGGAGGCGCTGAAAAAGGCCTGCCAGGATGCGGAGACCCGGTTGGCTGCAATCCAGGATCGCCTTGAAAACTACCTCCAGGAAGTGCCCAATATCCCCGATGCCGAGGTGCCCGATGGCGGCACTGAGGACGATAATGTGGAACTACGCCGCTGGGGCGAGCCCCGGGTATTCGATTTCCCGGTGGTGGACCATGTGGACCTGGGCCACCGCCGCGGCCAGCTGGATTTTGAAACCGCCGTCAAAATCAGCGGCTCCCGTTTTGCGGTGATGCGCGGGGATATCGCCCGCCTGCACCGGGCGCTGATCCAGTTTATGCTCGACATCCATATCGAGGAGCACGGCTACCGGGAAGTCAATGTTCCTTACCTGGTCAATCGCGATTCCCTGTTTGGTACCGGTCAGCTGCCCAAGTTTGAGGACGATCTGTTCAAGCTGGCGGACGAGCGCGACCTTTATCTGATCCCCACGGCGGAGGTGCCGGTCACCAATATCCATCGCGACGAAATTATCGACGGCGAGCTGCCGGTCAAGCTGGTCTGCCACAGCCCTTGTTTTCGCAGCGAGGCGGGCAGCTACGGCAAGGACACCCGGGGCTTGATTCGCCAGCATCAGTTCGAGAAGGTGGAGCTGGTGCAATTCGCCCGCCCCCAGGACTCCGGTGCCGCGCTGGAGGCCCTCACCGGCCACGCAGAAAATATTCTCAAAAGGCTCGAGTTGCCGTTTCGCACCATGATTCTCTGTGGCGGCGATATCGGTTTCTCCGCCGCCCGCACCTATGATATCGAGGTTTGGGTCCCCTCCCAGAACAAGTACCGGGAGATCTCCTCCTGCAGCAACTTTCGGGACTTCCAGGCCCGCCGCCTCAAGGCCCGCTGGCGCAACCCGGACAGCGGCAAGCCGGAGTTGGTGCACACCCTCAACGGCTCTGGCCTGGCGGTGGGCCGCACCCTGCTGGCGATTCTCGAAAACCATCAACAGGAGGACGGCAGTGTGGCAATCCCCAAAGCCCTGCAGCCCTGGATGGGTGGCCGGAATCGCATCCTGGCGCCCTGATGGACTACCTGCCGCTGTTTCACGACCTCCGGGGCAGGACATGCCTGGTGGTGGGGGGCGGTGAGATCGCCCTGCGCAAGCTGCGCCCGTTGCTGGAGGCCGGTGCCAGGGTGGTGGTGGTTGCCCCCGAGATCCGCCAGGGCATTCGCGAGTTGGCCGCAGACGGCTCGCTGGCGCTGGTGGAGCGGCCCTTTGCCCCCGGCGATGTGGACGGCAAGGCGCTGGTGATTGCCGCCACCAGTGATGATGGGGTGAACCGAGAGGTATCCCGGCGGGCTCAGGCGGGCAATATTCCCGTCAATGTGGTGGACAATCCGGCGCTGTGCTCGGTGATTTTTCCCGCCATTGTCGATCGCTCCCCGGTGCAGCTGGCCATCAGTACCGGCGGCGCCGCCCCGGTGCTGGCGCGGCTGTTGCGGGGTCGCCTGGAGGCCCTGCTGCCCGCCGCCTACGGCAATTTGGCCAGGTTGGCGGAGAGCTTTCGCCCCCGGGTGAAGGCCCGCATCCCCGGGGAGGCCGGGCGCCGTGCCTTCTGGGAGCAGGTGTTCGAGGGGCGGGTGGCGGAAGCCGCCCTGCGGGGCGACCTGGCCACCGCCGAGCAGCTGCTGGAAGCCAGCCTGGCATCCGGTGACGGCGTTGCCCGCGGGGAGGTCTATCTGGTGGGGGGCGGCCCCGGCGACCCGGACCTGCTCACCTTTCGCGCCCTGCGCCTGATGCAGCAGGCGGATATCGTGCTCTACGACCGGCTGGTGTCGACGGAGGTGCTCAACCTGGTGCGCCGGGACGCCGAGCGCATTTATGTGGGCAAGACCGCCGGGGATCACCCGGTGACCCAGGACAATATCAATCGCAAGCTGGTGGAGTTCGCCAGCCAGGGCCACCGGGTGCTGCGTCTGAAGGGCGGCGACCCCTTTATTTTTGGCCGCGGTGGCGAGGAGATCGAGCACCTCGCCGACCACGGCATTCCCTTTCAGGTGGTGCCGGGGATCACCGCCGCCTCTGGTTGTGCCAGCTATGCGGGCATTCCCCTCACCCACAGGGACTTCGCCCAGTCGGTGCGCTTCGTGGCCGGGCATCGCAAAAACGAGCAGCTCAATCTGGACTGGCCACAGCTGGTGACCCCGGGGCAGACCCTGGTGTTTTATATGGGCCTCAACAGCCTGGAGACCATCAGTGCCCAGCTGGTGGCCCATGGCATGGATCCCGGCACCCCGGCGGCCCTGGTGGAAAAGGGCACCTCCCCCGGGCAGCGGGTGATGGTGGGCACCATCCTCACCCTGCCGGAGGTCGTCCGCGCCAGTGGCGCCAGGGCGCCGACCCTGATTATCGTCGGCGGGGTGGTATCCCTCAGGGGCAAGCTGGACTGGTTTACCCAACAGGCGGCAAAGTAGGCTCCAGGGCGGGGCAAGTGTTCGCCGCGGGTGCCGGTTTCGGCGCGGTGGCTGTGGCGCGCTATCGCGGCGCCGCCCGGAGCCCCCCGGCCGTGCACTGGGGATGCCCGTCTTGCACGCTGCCGGAGCGGCGAAGAATTTGTTACCATGGGCAGCTAACATGTCTGTTTATCAATGTCAGTGACGCCAATTCAGCAGGGGTGCCGTTCGGCAGCCCGCCATTACTTTGGAGAGACTATGAAATTTACCGGTACCGAACGCTATGTGGCGACCGAAGACCTGCAGATGGCGGTCAATGCCGCCGTCGCCCTGCAGCGGCCGCTGCTGATCAAGGGGGAGCCGGGCACCGGCAAGACCCTGCTGGCGGAGGAGGTGGCCGCATCCCTGGGCATGCCGCTGATCTCCTGGCATATCAAGTCCACCACCAAGGCTCAGCAGGGCCTGTACGAGTACGATGCGGTGTCTCGCCTGCGGGACTCCCAGCTGGGGGACGAGAAGGTCCACGACATCGCCAACTACATCAAAAAGGGCAAGCTGTGGGAGGCCTTCACCGCAGACCAGAGGTCGGTGGTGTTGATCGACGAGGTGGACAAGGCCGATATCGAGTTCCCCAACGACCTGTTGCTGGAGCTAGACCGCATGGAGTTTCACGTCTATGAAACCGGCCAGACCATCAAGGCCCAGAATCGCCCGGTGGTAATCATCACCAGCAACAATGAGAAGGAGCTGCCGGACGCTTTCCTCCGCCGCTGCTTTTTCCACTTTATCAAGTTCCCCGACCGGGAGACCATGCAGGACATTATCGACGTCCACTTTCCCGATATCAAAAAGACCCTGGTCAACGAGGCCCTGGATGTGTTTTTCGACGTGCGCCAGATTCCCGGCCTGAAGAAAAAGCCCTCCACCTCCGAGCTTATCGACTGGCTCAAGCTGCTGATGTCCGACGACATTCCCGACGAGATTCTCAAAAACCGCGACCCCACCAAGGCTATCCCGCCCCTGTACGGCGCGCTGCTGAAAAATGAACAGGATGTGCATTTGCTGGAGCGCCTGGCATTTATGGCGAGAAGGGCAGGGCGCTGATGCTGCTGAAATTCTTCGAAGGTCTGCGCAAGGCGGGTGTTCCGGCATCCCTTAAAGAGCTGCTGACCCTGCTGGAGGCCCTGGAGCAGCATGTGGCCTTTGGCAGTCTGGACGATTTCTACCTGTTGTCCCGCACCTGCCTGGTCAAGGACGAAAAGTACTACGACCGCTTCGACCGGGCCTTCGCCCTGTATTTCAAGGAATTGGAGACTCTGGACGACTTTCTCGAGGCGCTGATCCCGGAGGACTGGCTGCGCAAGGAGTTCGAGAAGAGTTTGACCGAGGAGGAAAAGGCCAAGATCGAAAGCCTGGGTGGCCTGGAAAAGCTGATCGAGGAATTCAAGAAGCGCCTCGAGGAGCAGAAGGGCCGCCATCAGGGGGGCAACAAGTGGATTGGCACCGGCGGCACCTCCCCCTTTGGCAACAGTGGCTACCACCCGGAAGGGGTGCGGGTGGGCGGTGAAGGCAAGAACCGCAAGGCCGTCAAAGTGTGGGAAAAGCGGGATTTCAAGAACCTGGACGACGATGTGGAGCTGGGTACCCGCAATATCAAGGTCGCCCTGCGCCGCCTGCGCAAGTTTGCCCGCGCCGGGGCCAACGAGGAGCTGGATCTCGACGACACCATTCGCTCCACCGCCAAGAATGCCGGCTATCTCGACCTGAAAATGGTTCCCGAACGCCACAATGCCGTCAAGGTGTTGATTTTTTTCGATGTCGGCGGCTCCATGGACCCCTTTGTGCGCACCTGTGAAGAGCTGTTCTCGGCGGTGCGCACCGAGTTCAAACACCTGGAGTATTTTTATTTCCACAATATGATTTACGACTACTTGTGGAAGGACAACAGGCTCCGGCACACCGAGCGCATCAAGCTCTACGACGTGCTCCACACCTACAGCGCCGACTACAAGGTGATCGTCGTCGGCGACGCCTCCATGGCGCCCTACGAAGTCACGTCTCCCGGCGGCAGTGTCGAGTTTTTCAACGAGGAGCCCGGTGCCGTGTGGCTGAGCCGGCTCACCCACACCTATGAGAAGCTGGCCTGGCTGAATCCGGTGCAAAAGGACCACTGGGAGTACACCCCCTCCATCCGCATGATCAACCAGCTGGTGGAGAATCGCATGTATCCGCTGACCATCAAGGGGCTGGAAGAGGCCATGGGATTTCTGTCCCGCTGAACTCGGCCCCTAGCCTATGAGCAACTCCCCCGTGCCGGCAACCCTGCCCCTCGACGACTGTATGTTGCGGGACAGGGGGCATCTGTTGCGCCGTCTGCGCTCCCTGCGGGAGCGCCACCAGGCGGGCAAGCCGGTGGACAGCGGCCTGGCGACCCTCAGCGCGGAGGTGGAAGCCTCCCGCCAACTGGTGGCCCGGCGGCGGGGGTCGGTGCCAGCCATCGGTTACCCGGAAGAGCTGCCCATCAGCGCCAGTCGGGACGCCATCAAGAAGGCTATCGAGGGCTCTCAGGTGGTGGTGGTGGCGGGGGAGACCGGCTCGGGCAAAACCACCCAGCTGCCCAAGATCTGCCTGGAGCTGGGCCGCGGCGTGCGCGGCCTGATCGGCCACACCCAGCCGCGGCGCATCGCCGCCCGCACGGTGGCCGACCGCATTGCCCAGGAGTTGCAGCGGCCCCTGGGGGATACCGTGGGCTACCAGGTGCGCTTCAGCGATCACAGCGGCGATACCACCCTGGTCAAGCTGATGACCGACGGCATTCTGCTCACCGAGATTCAGAGCGATCGGCTGCTCAGCCGCTACGATACCCTGATTATCGACGAGGCCCACGAGCGCAGCCTCAACATCGACTTCCTGCTGGGCTATATCAAGCAGATCCTCCCCCGGCGCCCCGACCTCAAGGTCATCATCACCTCCGCCACCATCGACGTGGAGCGGTTTTCCCGCCATTTCGACCAGGCTCCGGTGATCAGCGTGTCCGGCCGCACCTACCCTGTGGACGTCTGGTACCGGCCGCCCCTGGATGCCGACGACGATATCTACAGTGCGGTGATCCAGGGGGTGGAAGAGCTGCTGGCGCTGCCAAAAAAAGGGGATATCCTGGTTTTTCTCAGCGGTGAGCGGGAAATCCGCGAGGCCTCCACGGCCCTGCGCCGTGCCGCGCTGCCCCACCTGGAGGTGGTGCCCCTCTATGCCCGCCTCAGCCTGGCGGAGCAAACCCGGGTCTTCCAGCCCCACCGGGGCGTGCGGGTGGTGCTGGCCACCAATGTCGCGGAAACCTCCATCACCGTGCCCGGTATTCGCTATGTGATCGATACCGGTCAGGCCCGCATCAGCCGCTACAGCTACCGCACCAAGGTCCAGCGGTTGCCGGTGGAACCGGTGTCCAGGGCCAGCGCCAACCAGCGGGCCGGGCGCTGTGGGCGGGTCAGCGACGGTGTCTGTATCCGCCTGTACAGCGAGGAAGACTTTAACAGCAGGCCGGAATTTACCGATCCGGAGATCGTCCGCACCAGTCTGGCGGCGGTCATTCTGCGCATGTTGCAGATGCGGATCGGGGATATTCGCAACTTTCCCTTTGTCGAGTCCCCGGACAACCGGCTGATCAACGACGGCTTTCAATTGCTGTCCGAGTTGCGGGCGGTGGATGCCCAGGGCCAGTTGACGGACACCGGCCGCACCCTCAGCCGGTTGCCGGTGGACCCCCGCCTGGGCCAGATGCTGGTTGCCGCCAACAAACTGGGTGCCGTCAGCGAAGTGCTGGTGATTGTCGCCATGCTCAGTATCCAGGACCCCAGGGAGCGCCCCGCGGACAAGCGCCAGGCCGCCGATGAAAAACACCGCCAGTGGCTGGACAAGGACTCGGACTTCTCGTCCATCCTGCTGTTGTGGCAGCACTTCGAGGAACAGCGCCAGGCCCTGTCCCGCAACAAGTTTGCCGATTACTGCCACAAGAATTTTGTGTCCTACCTGCGCATGCGGGAGTGGCGGGACCTTCACCACCAGCTGCACCTGGCCTGCCGTCAGGCGGGGCTGCGGGAAAACCGCCAGCCCGCAACCTACGATACGATCCACCGCGCCCTGTTGAGTGGCCTGTTGAGCCATGTGGGCACCCGTCAGGAGGGCAGGGAATACCTGGGGGTGCGCAACCGCAAGTTCGCCATTTTTCCCGGTTCCGGGGTGGGCAAAAAGGCACCGCCCTGGGTGATGGCGGGGGAAATGATCGAGACCTCCCGGCTGTTTGCCCACCAGGTGGCGCGGATCGAGCCGGAATGGCTGCCGGAACTGGCGGGGCACCTGATCCGCAAAAGCCACAGCGAGCCCTATTACGACGAGCGCCGGGGCCAGGTGATGGCCTTCGAGCGCCAGACCCTGTTCGGCCTCACGGTGGTGGATCGCAAGCGGGTGCCCTTTGCCCAGATCGACCCCGACACCACCCGCGCGGTGTTTATCCAGGGCTGCCTGGTGGAAAATCGCTACCGGGGCAAGGGTGCCTTCAGCCGCCACAATCGCCAGGTGATCGCCGAACTGGCGGAACTCGAGGATCGCCTGCGGCGCCGGGATCTGGCGGTGGAAGACGACTACCTGCGGAGCTTCTTCGACGAGCGGGTGGCCGCGGGTGCCTGTTCCCTGGCGGGCTTCGAGAAGTGGCGCAAGGGCGCCGAAGCCGACAACCCCCGGTTGCTGTACCTGGACCGGGAGCTGCTGGTGGCGCGGGCATCGATGACCGATAGCCGGGAACAGTTCCCCAAGGTGATTCCCTGGAAGGCCATCGACTACCCCATCAGCTACCGTTTCGAGCCCGGTCACGAGGAGGACGGGGTGAGCGTCACCATTCCGGTGCCCCAGCTCCACCAGGCGCCCAGCTATCTGTTCCAGTGGCTGGTGCCGGGGTTGTTGCGGGACAAGTGCATCGCCCTGGTGAAAACCCTGCCCAAGGGGCTGCGCAAGCAGTTGGTTCCGGTGCCGGACTTTATCGACAAGGCGCTGCCTGACCTGGCGCCGGACAACATCCCCCTGACCCAGGCCCTGGGTCACCAGCTCAAGCGCCACACCGGGCTGGATATCCCCGCCGCTGCCTGGCGGGAAGAGGAATTGGAAAGCTTCTACCGCATTACCTATCGCCTGGTGGACGAGCAGGGGCGACTGATCGCCCGGGACAAGGACCTGGCGGGGCTCAAACAGCGTTTTCGGGACAGTGTTCAGGAAACCATCGAGGAGGTGGCGGGGGAGGCCGGGGAGCTGGGGGATATCCGGCAGTGGAATTTTGGCCGCCTCAAGGAGTCCCAGCGGCTGCGCAAGGGCAAGCTGGAGATCGAAGTCTATCCGGCCCTGGTGGACGATGGGGGCAGGGTGGCGCTCAAGTTGCTGGACGATCCCCGGGAGGCGGAGTTGGCCTCCGGCAAGGGTGTGGTGCGGTTGCTGATGCTCCACTACCCGGAGGCCGCCCGCCAGCTGCGCAAGCAGATCTTCAAGGGCCAGGAACTGGCAATCGTGGCCGCCGGGCTCAGCGAACACGAGCGCCTGCGGGAGGACATCATCTTCGCCGCCTACAAAATTGCCTGTGTGGGCAACCGCCCGCTGCCCAGGACCGAGGAGGAGTTTGCCTCCCTCCTCAAGCTGGGCCGCAACAGGGTCGTCAGCGAAGCCCGCCAGCTGGAGCAGATGGTGGTCGACGTGCTGCCCCACCTCAAAACCATTCGCGCCCTCCAGGCAAAATATTCGCCAACCTATTCCCTGTCCGTGGCGGACAGCAGCGGGCAGTTGGCGTTTTTGTTGCGCCCGGATTTTTTGTTTGCCACCTCCCCCTATTGGCTACAGCAGTACCCGCGCTACCTGAAAGCCCTGGAGCTGCGGCTCGAACGGCTGCCGGCCCAGCGGGAAAAGGATGAGGGCCTGTGCCGGGAGGTGGCCGATCTGCTGGACAAATGGCAGCGCCTGGGCCGCCAGCCCGGCGGCTTTCCCGCCCGCCATGCCGAGGAGCTGGAGACATTTCGCTTTTTGCTGGAGGAATACCGGGTGTCTGTTTTTGCCCAGGTGTTGAAGACCGTGCAGCCAGTGTCCGCCAAGCGGCTGGCAAAGTTATACCAGGCGTTGGCGGCAAAGGCGGCCGGCTAGGGTGTTTTCACCGGGGGAGGGGTGTCGACAATCTGGCGTCCAGTAGCGGCGGATCGAACAGCCCGGGGGCTGCTTCGCACCGGCCAGGGGTTATTTATTTTTTTTGTGGTTCCTTTTGGTTTAAACTTGTTGCCCTTTACCTGCTGGGGCTGGCTTTGTGGGGATCTCCACCATCAGGCGGCCCCGCGACCACACTCTTGAATGATCTGAAATCAGATACAGGAAGATCAATGTCCGGACGCCTGCTTCGCTGTTTGCGCGGTGTATCACTGCTGCTGGGAGTCCTTTGTCTGCCGGTCCCGGCCAATTCCGCAGAAAGAGACCCCCTGGAGGGGTTCAATAGGGCGGTGTTTGCCTTTAACGAGCAGGCCGATCGCTTGCTGATGAAACCTGTGGCCAAAGGCTATAAGGCAGTCACTCCCGACCCGGTGGAGTCCGCGGTTATACGAATCTTTGACAATGCCGGGGAGGTTGTCAATGTGATGAACAACCTGCTCCAGGGGAAGTTCTCCGCAGCGGCCAACGACGGCGGTCGTTTCCTGCTCAATACCACAGTTGGCATGGTGGGTGTCTTTGATGTGGCCGGGCGCATGGGTTTGAAGCGCAGCGACGGCGAGGATTTCGGCCAGACCCTCGCCACCTGGGGTGTGGGTTCCGGTCCCTACCTGGTGCTGCCGCTGCTGGGTCCCAGCACCTTCAGGGACGCACCCTCCCGTATCGTCGATGGCTACGTCAACCCCATCAACGCCATCGACCATGTGCCCACCAGGAACTCCGTCACCGGCGCCCAGCTGATCTCCGTCCGCGCCGTGTTGCTGGACGCCGAGAGCCTGATCAGCGGCGACAAGTATGTTTTCACCCGGGATGTGTTTCTTCAGCGTCGCCAGTACCAGATCAGCGACGGCCAACTGCTGGACTCTTTCGGCGATGACGACTATGGTGGCTTTGACTATGGCGACGATGACGACTTCAGCAATAGTGAAGATTTCGGCGCTGATTATGAATGACCGGCGCTCCGGTCACCCTTGAGGTTGGCGTGAACCAAACTGTGAAAAGCCTGCTGTTGCTTGGCTGCTCCGCCGCTTCCACGACGCAACTGCGCCGGGTTCTGTCCTCTGCGGGCTGGCATGTCGACAGCCAGGCAGCGGCTGACAACGTCTGCCCTCTCGACTCTTCCGGCTACCAGGTGGTGGTGTTTGCCGTAGACAACGGCAATCCCGGCCAGGCCGCCAAGATGTTGAAGTTTTGCTCGGCGGCGGACAGCGCAGCGTTTTTGCCGGTGATCCAGGATGCCACTCCGGACCAGGTGGTGCGGTTGATCCGCCTGGGCATCTGCGATGTGCTGCTGGAGCCCTTCTCCGACGGAGAGCTGATCGACACCGTCGAGCGGGTCGCCCGCCACCGCAACCTGCACCGGGAAAACCTGGCCAGCAGCGCTCAGTTGGAGCAAACCAACAAGGAGCTGAAGGAAAGCCTCAATATCCTCAAGATGGACCAGATCGCCGGTCGCCAGGTGCAAAAAAGCCTGCTGCCCCAAGTCCCCCTGGTTCACAAGGACTATATCGTCACCCACAAGATCATTCCCTCCCTCTACCTGTCCGGTGACTTCGTCGCCTACAACCTGGTGTTTGATCGCTACATCCTGTTCTATATTGCCGATGTTTCCGGCCACGGCGCGTCCTCGGCGTTCGTGACCATTCTGTTGCGCTTTATCCTCAAGCGCATTATCCGCAAACATGTGCGCAACAACGATGTGAGCGCACTGCTTCGCGCTCCCGAGGGCTTTATCGAGCATGTCAACCGGCAGTTACTGGCCACCGGCCTGGAGAAACAGGTCACCATGTTTGCCGGTTCCATCGACACCGAGACCAATATCCTGCGCTACAGCGTTGCCGCCCAGATGCCCATGCCCCTGTTTATCGTCGATCACGATGCCAGATTCCTGCCCGGCAAGGGCAAGATCATCGGCCTCTTCGAGGACGTCACCTGGGCCGTGGAAGAGATTGTCCTGCCCCAGAGGTTTCAGCTGGTGATGGTTTCCGACGGCCTGATCGAGCGCCTGCCCGGCGGCGGCCTAATGGCTCAGGAGGCCTATTTGCAGGCGACCCTGGCGGCGGCACCCCCAGAGCATCAGGCCATGTGCGCCGCCCTGGGCCTGGATAAAATCACCGAGACCGCGGATGA
>Ga0172382_10005298_pt1 | contig 19309 bp, 17 predicted proteins | sample Leawel138RmetaG_FD_122245 | JGI IMG/M metagenome (GOLD analysis project Ga0172382, IMG submission 122245) | Leachate microbial communities from a municipal landfill in Southern Ontario, Canada - Leachate well 138R metaG | ecosystem: Engineered > Solid waste > Landfill > Unclassified | place...
CGCCGGCCTCGGGCAGGTTGGGCGTGATGACGGTGGCCAGCGGCAGGATCGCCTCGATCAGTGCTCCGGTGGCGTCCCGGTCGAGCAAGGCGGCGCCGCTCTTGGCGATCATCACCGGATCGACGACCAGATGCGGCAGCGCATTCGAAGCGAGCGGCCCGGCCAGGCCCTCGGCGACGACCTGGGCAATCGCGGCGCTGCCCAGCATGCCGATCTTGCCGGCATCGATGCGCACGTCTGCGAACAGCGTATCGAGTTGCAGCCGCACGAACTCGGGCGGGACGCCATGAACGCCGGTGACCGCCTGGGTATTCTGTGCCGTCAGCGCAGCAACCACGCCCGTGCCATAGGCGCCGAGCGCCGAAAAGGCCTTGAGGTCGGCATAGATGCCGGCGCCGCCGGACGGATCGATCCCGGCGATGGTCAATGCATTGGGCGGGGGAGCGGAGGATCTGGACATAATGGCCGATGTTACCGCGGCCGGCCCGCCCAAAACCCGTCCCCTTGATCGTCGGCAAAGGTGTGCAGGCGCGAACGCCCATACTGACAGCAGGCGCTCGAAGAACTGAATGAAGCGTCAGAGTGCGTGCCCGACTGGAGAGAGAACCCGTGAGCTACCGGACCATCCTGCTGCACCTGAGTGACGGTGCCGTCGAAAATCATCGCATCGAGGCGGCGGTGCAACTCGCCGTCGCCCACGACGCCCACCTGATCGCCCTGCAGGTGCCGATGCCGCTCTACCTGCCCTGGACGCCCAATCACGGCCTGCGCGGCCAGATCGAGGCACAGCACAAGGCCGACCAGGAAGCCAGGCTGCAGGCCGGTCAGGACGCGTTCGAAGCCGCCGCCGCCAAGGCAGGCCTGGTCCGGCGAGAGCTGCGCGTGGCCCGCACCGACCCGCGCGACGCGCTGAACCTGCACGCGCGCTACGCCGACCTGGTCATCATGGGCCAGAGCGATCCCGGTTCGGCCGATTCGTCATCGTCGATCCTCGAGGACGTGATCATGTCCTGCGGCCGCGCGGTGCTCGTACTCCCGTACATCGGCCTGCTGCAACCCGTCGGCCGCCATGCACTGGTTGCCTGGGACGCCAGCCAGGAAGCGGCCCGCGCCGTCGCCAATGCCCTGCCCCTGCTGACCCGGGCCGACCAGGTCACCGTCGTCTCGGTCGACCCGAAACCCTCCGCGGCCGGGCACGGCCAGCGGCCAGGCGCAGACCTCGGGCTCTACCTGGCCCGCCATGGCATCGATGTCGAGATCGCGAACGTCCAGTCGGCCGGCATCGGCGTCGGCGACGTCCTGCTCAACCAGGCATCGGACCGCAATGCCGACCTGATCGTGATGGGCTGCTACGGCCACACGCGCCTGCGCGAACTGGTCCTGGGCGGCGCCACGCGAACGGTTCTGAAGACCGCGCCGGTGCCGCTGCTGATGTCGCACTGAACGGCGCAGACAGCAGCCGCCCGAGCGGGCAACGGTTCGCTCGGCCAAGCTGCGGCTCTCTCGGCCAGGCAACGACTCGCTCAGTCAGGCTACGCCACGCTGGGCAGCGGTGCGCCGCGGCGCGCCGCGATCAGCGGCACCGCGATCTCGTCGGGGTGGATGCCGCCATGCATGCCGATGAACTTCGGCGGCTTTTCACCTTCGACCTGGTCGACCAGCGTGTAGTGGTCACGGCCCACCAGAACGTGGCTGCCCACCCGGGCAGCCAGTCGCGGCGACACCGGCCCCGGCCCGAACCAGCCTGCGGCGATCAGCTCGGCGGTTCGAAACGACTCGAAGGCAAAACCGAGCTGCGCGCGGACCGCCGCCTCGAAAGCCAGCTCGGCACCCGGCAAGGGTTGGCAATAGGCGACTCGCGGCTCGCCGCACAATGGACGTTCGAGCAAGGCTGACAGCGTGGGGAAGTCGGCCAGATCCAGCCGCTGCGGCGGCGGCACGTCGATGAAACCGTGATCGGCTGTCGCCAGCAGCAGCGCGTCACTGTCGCCGAGCCGGGCCACCAGGCGCTCGAACAGCCGATCGAAGCGCACTGCCACTGCGACAGCGGCGTCACTTTGCCAACCCCGCTCATGGCTGGTCGAATCGAAATGCGGCAGATAGACCCAGAGCCAGGCGCCGTCGGGATGACTGCGCACGGCCGAGTCGATCGTCTCGACCAGTTCGTCGGCACTGCGATAGCCGACCCGCTGCGCGCCGGCCCAGGCGTGCGTCGAGAACTCCGACTCGGCGATGGCCTGTGGCTGCAATGCGATCACCGGCATGCGGCTGTCCAGACTGGCCGAGCGCCAGTCCCAGAGGCTGGCAGCCTCGACCGCCTGCCCAGGCGCACCCCGCACGTCCATCGGCAGGCTGCGGATTGCGGCAGCATGCTGCGGGCTCCAGCAGAGCCACCCCGGGTTGGCATGCGCGGCCGGAAACACGGCCGATGCGAAGCTGGTGATCGCCGGCGCGGTGCTGGTCGGAAATACCGAACGCAATCCACCGACCCGGCTGGCCGCCAGCGCCCCCCCGGGCGCAAGCGTGGCGAGCTGACGCTCGCCGAACCCGTCGAGCAGCAACAGGACCAGATGGCGAGCCTCGGCAATCGCCGGGGCAAGGCTGCGATGGCTCAGTTCGACAGGTGCGCCGCGACTGCGGGCGGCGATCGCCGCGGCCAGTCCGACGATGGTGGCGCCGGGATCTTCACCCCAGGGGGGTGGGCCCGGCCGGGCGGGCGATGCGCCCGCCGCATGGCTTGAATCCGGTACGGAAATCTGCACGACGGCTCCCGTGGTCCGCCGTGCCAGAGCGGCGGGTCTTCAGTGACGGTGGCGCGGCCCGGCGTACCTGTGGTTCGCCCCCCGATGGGGACCCGACTGACTGACATGCTTGCCCGGTCGCGGCGCTGCCCAGTGCCCGCCACCGCCCCGGTGCGGGATCGCACGGGGCGGATGCCGGTGCACGACAGGCGGTCTGACATGATAGACCCGTGGCGCGCGATGGATGACCGCCGGGGGCGCGGCCCGGTAGACCGGTGCCGGATAGGTATGGACAGGCGCCGGATAGGTGTAGACCGGCGGCGCCTGGTAGACCGGCACCGCCGGGTAGAGGGGGGCAGGCCCGTGATAGGCAGGAGCCGTGCTGTAGATCGTGCCGGGATACGACGCCCCGTAATGTCCGCGGCTGGACGATACGACCGAGGCACCGGTTGCGGCACCGATCGCACCGCCTATGATGGCGCCGTCGCGCCCGCCCAGCGACTGGCCGATCAATGCGCCGGCGCCCGCCCCCACGACGGCGCCCAGCACCGGGTCGGCCGCCTGGACCGCGGTGGTGAAGCCGGCGCCGGTCAGCACGGCAGCGGCAAGCACGAATTTCCGGATGTTTCGCATGGCTTGGCTCCTCCAATCGGGTTGAAGCAGGTTGTCGGCGAGAATGCGTTGGTCCAAGCCTACGAAGGAAGCGCGGAAAAGCACAGATCAAAGCCTGCAACAGCGGTAAGTGGATGTAAGTGCCGGCATGCGCTGATCTTTCCGTATCATTGTGGCGATGACAGCGACCGTGACAAGGTTTTCAAGATGAGCGCAGACCCGGCTGCCCACCCAGCGGCTTTCGTGCCGAAACCCAGCTATGGCTACGATGAGTTGATCGACTGCGGCCATGGTCGGCTTTTCGGCCCGGGCAACGCCCGTCTGCCGCTGCCGCCGATGCTGATGTTCGACCGGATCACCGCGATCTCGGCCGGCGGCGGCGCGTTCGGCAAGGGCCTGGTCACGGCCGAGCTCGATGTCCGGCCCGATCTCTGGTTCTTTGGCTGCCATTTCGAGGAAGATCCGGTGATGCCCGGCTGCCTGGGGCTCGATTCACTGTGGCAGATGCTCGGTTTCTTCCTCGGCTGGACCGGTGCCCCCGGCTCAGGCCGTGCGCTGGGCCTGTCGCAGCTCAAGTTCACCGGGCAGGTGCTGCCGGAATCGCGACTGGTCGAATACCGTATCGACATCAAACGCATCATCAATCGCAAGCTGGTACTCGGCGTCGCCGACGGCGAGATGAAAGTCGACGGCAAGGTGATCTACGAAGCCATGGACCTGCGCGTCGGCCTGTTCGAGAACCCCCGCGCGATGTGAGCGCCGGCAGGCCCACATCACTTTTCCGGAATCCGTCGTCACGGAAAGCCTCATGACCGAATCCATCAAGACCCGCCGCGTCGTCGTCACCGGCCTCGGCATCGTCTCGTGCATCGGGCAGAACCAGGACGAAGTCCTTGCCTCGCTGCGCGCGGGCCGATCGGGAATCACCGCCATGCCCGAGTATGCCGAACTCGGGTTCCGCAGCCAGGTCGCCGGCAAACCCGCCGTCGACCTCGACGCGGCCATCGACCGCAAGCTGCGCCGCTTCATGGGCGATGGCGCCGCCTACCTGCACCTGTCGATGGAGCAGGCGATCGCCGACGCCGGACTCGACGAACGCGACATCGTCAACGAGCGCACCGGCATCATCGTGGGTTCGGGTGGCCCGTCGACCCGCAACCAGGTGGAGGCCGCGGCGATCACCCGCGAGAAAGGCCCGCGCCGGGTCGGCCCCTACATGGTGCCGCGCTGCATGTCGTCGACCACCTCGGCCACCGCCGCCACCAACTTCCGCATCAAGGGCGTCAACTACACGATCTCCTCGGCCTGCTCCACCTCGGCGCACTGCATCGGCAACGCCACCGAGCTGATCCAGTGGGGCAAGCAGGACATCGTCTTCGCCGGCGGCGGCGAAGAGCTCGACTGGACCCTGTCGGTGCTGTTCGATGCCATGGGCGCCATGTCGTCGAAGTACAACGACCGGCCGCAGGCCGCCGCACGCGCCTACGACCAGAACCGCGACGGCTTCGTGATCGCCGGGGGCGGCGGGGTCGTGGTGCTCGAGGAGCTCGAGCACGCGAAGGCCCGGGGCGCGAAGATCTATGCCGAGGTTACCGGCTATGGCGCCACGTCCGACGGCGCCGACATGGTCGCGCCCAGCGGCGAAGGCGCCGAGCGCTGCATGCGCCAGGCGCTGAAGACCGTGCCCTCGGAGATCACCTACATCAACACCCACGGCACCAGCACGCCGGTGGGCGACATCATCGAGCTCGACGCCATCCGTCGCACCTTCGGCCGGCCCGACGCCGAGCTGCCGTGGATCTCGTCGACCAAGTCGATGACCGGCCACTCGCTGGGCGCCACCGGGGTCCAGGAAGCAATCTACTGCCTGCTGATGATGGCGCACGACTTCGTCGCGCCGAGCATCAACATCGAAACTCCGGACCCGGGCATCGGGGCGCTGCGGATCGCCCGCGAGCGCATCGACGGCGTCCGCCACCAGACCATGCTCTCCAACAGCTTCGGCTTCGGCGGCACCAACTGCACACTGGCGCTGTCACGCTACGAGGACTGATAGATCTCGGCGCCCTTCGCGACGAACTCGACCGCCTTCTCCTGCATGCCGCGCTCCAGCGCCTGCTGCGCCGACAGGCCCTGCTTCTCGGCGTAGTCGCGCACGTCCTGCGTGATCTTCATCGAGCAGAAATGCGGGCCGCACATCGAGCAGAAGTGTGCGGTCTTCATCGACTCCTTGGGCAGGGTCTCGTCGTGGAAGTCCTTGGCGGTGTCGGGATCCAGCCCCAGGTTGAACTGGTCGTCCCAGCGGAACTCGAAGCGCGCCTTCGACAGGGCGTTGTCGCGGATCTGCGCGCCTGGGTGGCCCTTGGCGAGATCTGCCGCGTGGGCGGCGATCCTGTAGGTGATGATGCCGTCCTTCACGTCCTTCTTGTTCGGCAGCCCGAGGTGCTCCTTGGGGGTGACGTAGCACAGCATGGCGGTGCCGTACCAGCCGATCTGGGCGGCGCCGATCGCGCTGGTGATGTGGTCGTAGCCGGGCGCGATGTCGCTGGTCAGCGGGCCGAGCGTGTAGAACGGCGCCTCGTCGCAGTCGCGCAGCTGCAGGTCCATGTTCTCCTTGATCAGTTGCATCGGCACGTGGCCGGGGCCTTCGATCATCACCTGCACGTCGTGCCGCCAGGCGATCTTCGTGAGCTCGCCGAGCGTGCGCAGCTCGGCGAGCTGGGCCTCGTCGTTGGCATCGTAGATCGAGCCGGGACGCAGGCCGTCGCCGAGCGAGAAGGCCACGTCGTAGGCCTTCATGATTTCGCAGATTTCCTCGAAGCGCTCGTACAGGAAGCTCTCGCGATGGTGCGCAAGGCACCACTTGGCCATGATCGAGCCACCGCGCGAAACGATGCCGGTCATCCGGCGGGCGGTCATCGGCACGAAGGGCAACCGCACGCCGGCGTGGATCGTGAAGTAGTCGACCCCCTGCTCTGCCTGCTCGATCAGCGTGTCGCGGAAGATCTCCCATCTGAGGTCCTCGGCGCGCCCCGAGACCTTCTCGAGCGCCTGGTAGATCGGCACGGTGCCGATCGGCACCGGCGCATTGCGCACGATCCACTCGCGGGTCTCGTGGATGTGCCTGCCGGTGGACAGGTCCATCACGGTGTCGCCGCCCCAGCGGATCGCCCAGGTCATCTTCTCGACTTCCTCGCCGATCGACGAGCTCACGGCCGAGTTGCCGATGTTGGCGTTGATCTTCACCAGGAAGTTGCGGCCGATGATCATCGGCTCGCTCTCCGGATGGTTGACGTTGGCGGGAATGATCGCGCGGCCGCGCGCCACCTCGCTGCGCACGAACTCGGGCGTGATCTCGTCCGGGATCGCCGCGCCGAAGGACTCGCCGCGGTGCTGGCGCCCGAGCAGCGCCGCCATCCGTTCGCCGGTCGGGCCGCTGGCGCGCAGAGCCTCCAGGTACTCGCGTCGGCGCAGGTTCTCGCGAATCGCCACGAACTCCATTTCGGGCGTCACGATGCCGCGTCGCGCGTAGTGCATCTGCGTGACGTTGGCGCCCGGCTTCGCGCGGCGCGGCTGGCGCGTCAGGTCGAAGCTCAGCTCGGCGAGCTTCGGGTCGGCCAACCGCTCGCGGCCGTAGGCCGAGCTGGGCCCGGCCAGCAATTCGGTGTCGCCGCGCTCGGCGATCCAAGCGGCGCGCATGGCCGGCAGGCCCTTGCGGATGTCGATCGCAGCCTGCGGATCGGTATACGGCCCGCTGGTGTCGTAGACCCAGACCGGCGGATTGGGCTCGGGCGCGCCGCCCGCGAAGCCCGGCGTGCCGGACTGCGCGATCTCGCGCATCGGCACGCGGATGTCCGGCCGGGAACCGGCGACGTAGACCTTGGTGGAATTCGGCAGCGGCCGGACGGCCGCGCTGTCGACCGCTGCGGTGGCGGCCAGGAACTTCGGATTGGCGTTCATTGCGCTTCCCTTCGGCGGCATTACCCGCATCAGGTTCCGAGGGACTCTCTCACCCGGCTCCGCGCGCGCCCATCGCATCGCGGACCAGGACCCCTAGCAGCTGCGGACCATAGCCGAGCCGGCCCCGCTGTGCAAGTCGGGCCGAGCTGGCGGGCCGGGTTAGAATTGATGACCGAAAGGTCATTTACGATGAGTTCAGCACCGCTCCATTCTCCGCGCTGGGAGCGCCGCAAGGAGGCCCGCCCCGGCGAGCTCCTGGACGCCGCGCTCGACCTCTTCGTCGAGCGCGGCTTCGCGGCCACCCGGCTCGACGCGGTCGCCGCCCGGGCCGGCGTCAGCAAGGGCACGCTGTACCTGTACTACGCCAGCAAGGAAGACCTGTTCAAGGCCGTGGTGCGCCAGAACATCGTGCCGCTGATCGATGCCTTCGAGCGCGAGTCCGAGGCCTGGCAGGCTGGCAGCGACGCCCTGCTCGAAACCTTCTTTCGCGAGTGGTGGCGGCAGTTCGGCGCCACCCGTCTGGCCGGCATTGCCAAGCTGATGGTCGGCGAAGCGGGCAATTTCCCGGAACTGGCGCTGTTCTTCCAGCAGGAAGTCGTCAAGCCGAATGCACAGCTGCTGTATGTGATCATCGAGCGCGGCATCCGGCGCGGCGAATTTGCCCAGGTCGACGTCGAGGCCATGGCCCAGCTCTGGATCGCGCCGATGGTGATGAAGGCGATCTGGGAATGCTCGATCCAGCCTTGCTGCCCGCCCGGGTTCGCCGTCCCGATCGACCGTTTTCTTGACGCCCACCTGCGTTCGGTGCGCGCCGCCCTGGCAGTGCCCGCCCCCGTACCGGCGCCGGTTGGCTAGAATCCCGGTTTCCCCTTCGCGCTTTTCCCGGAATCCCGATGGACATCGAACGCGCCCGCTTCAACATGGTCGAACAGCAGATCCGCCCCTGGGAGGTGCTCGACCAGGACGTTCTCGACCTGCTCTTCGTCGTTCGACGCGAGGAGTTTGTCCCCGCCGCCAGCCGGCAACTCGCCTTCACCGACATGGAGCTCCCGCTGACGATCGACGGCCGGCCGAGCGGCGAGTTCATGCTCGCACCGAAAGTCGAGGCCCGCCTGTTGCAGGCGGCCGCCCCGCAGCGGCATGAAAGCGTTCTGGAAATCGGGGCCGGGTCGGGCTACATGGCCGCCCTGCTCGGCCACCGCGCCCAGCGCGTGACCACCGCCGAGATCAAGCCCGAGCTGGCCGCCTTTGCCGCCGGCAACCTGGAACGTGCGGCGATCACCAATGTCAGCGTCGTGACCGGCAACGGCCTGCAGGTGGCCGAGAGCGGCGAATGGGACGTGATCGTGCTGTCCGGTTCGGTGCCCTTCGTCCCCGATTCGCTGTTGCAGCGGCTCACCCTCGGCGGGCGACTGGTTGCGATCGTCGGTGAGCTGCCGGTGATGGTCGCGCAACTGATCACCTGCGCCGGTGAGCGGGCGTTCGCCACCACCAGCCTGTTCGATACTGTCGCGACGCCACTGGCCGGTTTCCCGCAGAAGGAACGCTTCCGCTTCTGAGCCCCGGCACGCCGGAACGCCGATCGAAACCACCCCATGCAGCCGATCCAACCCGCCCAGCTGGCCGCCTGGCTCGCCACCGACGCCAGCTCGACGAGCCCCGAACGGCCGCTGCTGCTCGACGTTCGCGAAGACTGGGAGCGACAGCTCGCCCGGATCGAGGACAGCATCCACATCCCGATGAACGAGATTCCGGCGCGCTTCGAAGAGGTGATCGACGGCGATCGGCCGATCGTCTGCTACTGTCACCACGGGATGCGCAGCATGCAGGTCGCCCTGTTCCTGGAACGCCGGGGCAGCCGCCAGGCCTACAACCTGGTCGGCGGCATCGACGCCTGGGCACGGACGGTCGATGCCGGCTGTGCCCGTTACTAGCCGACTGCTGGCCAACCGCCTGCCGGCCGACCGCCACCTGCCGGCCACCACTTCCTGGCGACGCCCTCCGGAGCCCCTGATGACCCAGCGCACATTCGCCGCCCGCTGCATCGCCGCCACGTTCAGCCTCGCAATGGCCGGCCCGGTGCTCGCCTACGATCTGATGCAGGCCTGGCAGGATGCCCTGGCCAACGACTCCCAGGTGGCCAGCGCGCGCGCCGAACTGGCCGCGTTGCGCGAACGCGTGCCACAGGCCCGCGCCGGGCTGCTGCCGCAAGTCGGGGCCAGCGCCTCGATCAACCGCAGCCTCACCGACACCAACCTCGCCCCCACGCGCAACTACACCGGCCAGAACTACGGCATCCAGCTCAGCTACCCGCTGTACCGGCTGCAGAACGTCGAGCTGGTCGAGCAGAGCAAGCTGCAGGCCGCCCTCGGCGAAACCCTGCTCGGCCTGGCGCAGCAGGACCTGATCGTGCGCGTCGCCCAGCTCTACTTCGACGTCCTGGCTGCCCAGGACAACGTGGCGACGATCCAGTCCCAGAAACGGGCGATCACCGAGCAACTGGCTGCGGCCAAGCGCAATTTCGAGGTCGGCACGGCCACCATCACCGACCAGCAGGAAGCCCAGGCGCGCTTCGATCTGGCGGTGGCCCAGGAACTGGCCGCGCAGAACGAGCTGGAGGTGCGCCGTGCCGCCCTCGCGCAGCTGGTCGGGCGGCCGGTCGGCGAGCTCGACATCCTGCGCCCGGGGGCCGCCCTGAAGCCGCCGGAGCCGGCCCGCGAGAGCGACTGGGTCGACAGTGCCCGGCGCGACGCCTGGGAGGTCCAGCAGGCCGAGCTCAGCCGTGAGATCGCCCGCCGCGAGATCGACCGGCAACGCTACGCCCGCAGCCCGACCGTCGACGTCGTCGGCTCGCTTTCCCATTCGCGCAACAGCCAGGCCAGCGCCGTCGGCGTACGCGCCAACAATGCGGCGGTCGGCCTGCAACTGGCGATCCCGCTCTATACCGGCGGGCTGATCGACTCGCGGGTGCGCGAAGCCGCTGCCTACCACGACCAGGCGCTGGCCGATCTGGAGACCGTGCGCCGCGGCACCGAACAGGCTGCCCGCCAAGCCTTTCTCGGCCTGAACAGCGGGCTCGCCCAGGTTCGCGCGCTCGAAGCCGCCGAACGATCGAGCCAGCTGGCGCTGGATTCGAATCTGCTCGGCTACCAGGTCGGCGTGCGGATCAACATCGACGTGCTCAACGCCCAGCAGCAGCTGTTCACGACCCGGCGCGACCTGGCCCGTGCCCGCTACGACGTGCTCATCAACGGCCTGCGGCTCAAGTCGACCACCGGCGAGCTGTCCGAGGACGATCTGCGCGCGGTCAACGCCCTGCTGGTCGATCCGGCCAATCGGCCGCGTAACTGACCGGGTCCGGCAACAGCAGCGGCACGAGCGCTGCCACCGTGCGTGCCGTCGCGCCGCGATGGCGCGCGGCGAAGGTCCGGCCGCGCTCGCCGGCCGACTCCCGGCGCAAGGGGTCGGCGACGATCGAACGCGCCTCGAACAGCGCCTCGGTGGCGTCGGCAACCCGCACTGCGGCATCCTCCTCGATCGCCTGGGCAGCCGCGGCCTCGAAATTGAAGGTGTGCGGGCCGACGACCGCCGGCACCGACATGGCGCAGGCCTCGATCAGATTCTGGCCGCCGAAGGGCAGCAGCGTACCGCCGATGATCGCCGCGTCGGCCAGCGCGTAGTAGGCGAACATCTCGCCCATCGAATCACCCAGCACCACATCGACCCCACGGGCCTGCGCCGGTGGCAGCCCGGACCCCCATTCGCTGCGGCGGATCAGCGCCAGGCCACGGTGGCGGATTTCGGCGGCCACCTGATCGAAGCGCTGCGGGTGGCGCGGCACGATGACCAGCAGCGGCGGCCAGCGCATGCCGGGCGGCGGGCGCACCGGATCGATCGTCCGGCCCAGGCTCGCGCGCCAGGCGCACCAGGCGTCGAGCAGCAAGGCCTCTTCGCCGTCGCGCGTGCTGGCAGCCAGCACGGCCGGCCGATGGGCGTCGCCTGGCGCCGTCAGCAAGGCCCGGCGCCAGGCATGGCCCAGGGCTTCGAGCGACTCCGGCACCGCCAGGTCGAACTTCAGGTTGCCGGGCACCTCGACCACCTCGCGGCCGAGTGAGCGGATCCGGGCCGCGTCGGCTTCGGTCTGCGCGAAGACTGCAGCCAGCCCGGCCAGCGCCGGCCGCATCAGCCAGCGCCAGCGCTGGCCCTTGCGCAAGGATCGCTGCGACAGCCGGGCATTGACCAGCACGAGCGGGACCTCCCGCTCGCGGCAGACCGCGGCGAGATTCGGCCACAGTTCGGTTTCCATCAGCAGGCCGACCGCCGGCCGCCAGGCGTCCAGGAAGGCGCGCAGCGCAAACGGATAGTCCCAGGGCAGCATCGCCTGGCTGAGCCGCCCGCTGGCGCGCAGATCGGCGAACAACTCGGCACCGGTCTGCAGGCCGGTCGGCGTCATGTGGGTGAGCAGCAGGCGGTGATCAGGGCAGGCGTCGAGCAGGGCACGGACCAGCGGTTGGGCCGCCCGGGTCTCGCCGACCGATACCGCGTGCAGCCAGATCAGCGGGGCGCGGTCCTTGCGCGCCGGATGGCGCCCCAGCCGCTCGCCGATCCGGCGCAGGTAGTCGGGTTGGCGGCGTGCCCGCCACAGCAGGTAGCCCAGCGCGAAAGGCAGGCCCAGCCACCAGGCGGCCGTGTAGAGCCGGCGGGCGAAGCGCTCGCGGCCGCGCTCGCCAGCGGCCCTCGAGGCTGTGCCGATCGGCGCGAGCCGGGTCACGACGCGGACGGACCGGCCGCCATCACCCGGGCGGCCGCGTCGAGCACTTCGGCCGGTTCCGGCCAGCAACCCGCCGCGCCCAGGCTGAGCGCGCGCGGCGTCCAGTACGGCCCGAAGCGCTCGGCCGGCGTCGCCGCAAACAGCGCGACCGTCGGCACATCGAGGGCCGCCGCCAGATGAGTGAGTCCGGTGTCGACGCCGACGACCAGCCGCGCCCCGCCGATCGCTGCGGCGCACTGGCGCAGGTCGAGCCTGGGCAGCACGATGCCGCCGCTGGTGCCGGCAAGCTGCTCGGCACGCGCCCGCTCGGCAGCGCTCCCCCAGGGCAGCACCGACGCCAGGCCCTGTGCTGCCAGCGCGCCGATCAGGCTTTGCCAGTGATCCTGTGGCCATTGCTTCTCGGCGCGCGAGGTGGCATGCAGCAGCAGCGCATAGGGCTGGTCGCCGGGCAGCCCCGGCACCGTCACGGCAGGCGCGGTCAGCGAAAACACCGGCAGGCCTTCGACCGGGTAGTCCAGGGCCTGCCCGGCCAGCGCCCGCAAGCGCTCGATCGCGTGCAAGCCCGTGTCGACATCGAAGCGGTGCCGATAGGCAAGCGCCGCCAGCGGCTCGCGCACACAGACTCGCGAGAAACCCGCGATCGGCGCACCCGTCATCCGCGCCACCCAGGCGCTCTTGAGCAAGCCCTGCAGGTCGAGCGCGAGCGTGTAGCGTTGCGCCCGCAGGCGGGTGCGCAGCGCGCCGACTTCGCGCCGGGTGGCGGCCGAGAACGGCGACTTGCGCCAGCGCCGCACGGCAACCGGAATCACCTCGCCGACGCCCGGGTGCAAGGCCGGCAATGCAGCGAACGCCTCCTCGACGAGCCAGTCGATCCGCAGTCCGGGCCGGGCCCGCAAGAGATCGCTGACCACCGGCAGCGCGTGGATGACATCCCCCATCGAGCTGGTCTTGATCAGCGCGAGCTTCATGAGATCAGCGCAAGCTTCATGACCGACGCAGACGCAGCCACCGGCTCAGAACGGCAGCACAGCGTCCGGACTGACCGCCAGAATCGCCTGGCGGAACGCCTGCTGGATGCGCGCCAGCGCGGCCGGGGTATCCGCCTCGAAGCGGATCACCACCGATGGCGTCGTGTTCGAGGGTCGAGCCAACCCGAAGCCGTCCGGATACTCGACCCGCAAGCCGTCGATCGTGATGATCTCGCTGGCGCCCTCGAAGCGCGCTTCGCGTCTGAGTGCGTCGACCAGTGCGAAGTTCTCGCCCTCGGCGGTCTTCAGCAGCAGCTCCGGCGTCGCCGGCGAGTCGGGCAGCGCGTCGAGGACCGCACCGGGGTCAGCGTGGCGCGACAGGATCTCCAGCAGCCGTGCACCGGTGTACAGGCCGTCGTCGAAGCCGTACCAGCGGTCCTTGAAGAAGACGTGCCCGCTCATCTCGCCGGCCAGCGGCGCACCGCTCTCCTTGAGCCTGGCCTTGACCAGCGAATGGCCGGTTCGCCACATCGTGGGCCGGCCGCCATGGGCACGCACATGCTCGGCCACCCGGCGGCTGCATTTGACATCGTAGATGATCTCGGCACCCGGGTTGCGCGCCAGCACGTCCTCGGCATAGAGCATCAGCTGGCGGTCGGGCCAGATGATGTTGCCGCCCTTGGTGACGACACCGAGTCGATCGCCATCGCCATCGAAAGCCAGACCGATCTCGGCGTCCGTCTCGCGCAGCGTGCGGATCAGGTCCTGCAGGTTCTCGGGGTGGGCCGGATCGGGATGATGGTTCGGGAAACGCCCGTCGACCTCGCAGAACAGCTCGACGACTTCGCAGCCCAGGGCGCGGAACAGCTGCGGCGCGAGCGCGCCGGCCACGCCGTTGCCGCAATCGATCGCGATCTTCATCGGCCGGGCCAGTTTCACGTCGCCGGTGATCCGGTCCAGGTAGCGCTGGTTGACATCCTCGCTGCGGTAGCCGCCATGCCGTTCCGGCGGCAGTTCTGCCAGCGTTCCGGCGGCGATCGCGTCGCGCAGCGCCAGGATGGCGTCGCCGTAGATCGCATCACCGGCAACGACCATCTTCAGGCCGTTGTAGTCGGGTGGATTGTGACTGCCGGTGACCGCCACCCCGGTACCAGTGCCCAGCTCGAAGGTCGCGTAATAGACCACCGGGGTCGGCACCATGCCGATGTCGATCACTCCGATGCCGGCCGCCCGCAGACCATCGGACAGCGCGGCCGCCAGGGTCGGGCCGGACAGCCGGCCGTCACGCCCGATGACAGCCTCTGCCATGCCGGCGGCACGCGCCTGCGTGCCGAGCGCCAGACCGATGGCACGCACTGCCGCAGGGGTCAGGGTGTCGTCGACCACGCCGCGGATGTCGTAGGCCTTGAAGAGGGTCGGGGAAATCGGCGTAACCATGGGTCGGATCATCGCAGGGGAAAGGGGTTGTGAAAGCCCGGCAAGACCGAGTGTGCACGAAGCGCCGGCCGGGTCAAACCGGGCGCCCCGCCCCGAGCGCGGCAGCGCCTGCCAGCAAGGGCAGATAGGCAGCCGCCACCGAGGCCCAAGCCCAGTCGGGGCGCATCTGGGCAAGCGCCGCCAGCGGCAGCAGCCAGACCAGGTTGATCACGATCGCCAGCCGCGTCACCGGGCGGTGCCCGCCCAGGCGTCGCGCCAGCCGCTGGTAAGCATGGCTGCGATGCGCTTCGGTCCAGCGCTGGCCGGTCAGCAAGCGGCGGGCGAGGGTGACCGAAGCGTCGCTGACGAACAAGGCCGCCAGCACTGCCCAGGCAGCCGGTCGGACCAGGTCCTGGGCAGTGGTCGACAAGGCCAGGGCCAGCAGCATGAAGGCCAGCCACAGGCTGCCGACATCCCCCATGAAGACACGCGCCGGGGGCCAGTTCAGGCGGAGAAAACCGAGGCTGGCGGCGGCCACGCACAACAAGCCGAGAACAGGGCCGGACAGCGGGGCGGCCGATGCGAACAGCGCCAGCGCCGCCGCCGCAGCGGCCATGAAGGCCGCCTGGCTGCCGGCGATTCCGTCGATGCCGTCCATGAAATTGAACAGGTTGAGCCACCAGAGCGCCCCCAGCAGCAGCAGCGCCTGGCCGAGTACCGGAAGCCCGGGCACCAGAGGCCCGGACGCCGGAAGCCCGGACGCCGGAAGCCCGGACGCCGCCAGCCCCGGTCCGGTCAGCCACAGCAGCGCCGCGCACACCAGCGCCTGGGCCAGCAGTCGCCAGCGGGCCGGCAACGGCTGGCGATCATCGCAAAGACCGACCAGCGCCAGCCCCCCCGCAAGCCCGAGCACGGCCAGCCATTGCGCGCCGACCCGGCCGTCGAACCAGGCCAGGACGCCGGCGACCGACACCCCGACGACGATCCCGACACCGCCGCCACCCGGGGTCGGCCGGACATGCGACGAGCGCGGGTTGGGCGACTGCAGCAGACCCAGCGGACCCGCGAACCGGCCGACCAGCCAGGCGCCCGCCCAGCCTGCCAAGGCCGCGAGCAGGATCAGTGCCAGCGCGATCACATCCACGACGGCCAGCTCATCGTCCGGCCGCAACCGCGGCCAGCGCGGCGTCGACCGACAGCGGTGGTTGCCAGCCGAGCGCTGCGCGAGTCGGCTCGGCATCGAGCTGCAGGCTGTCGAGCAGGCGCATCGCAACGGCACGACGACCAACCGCCGCAGCCGCTGCGCGCAGCAGGGGCTCGGGCATCGCGAACAGCCGCGCCCGCCGGCCAAGCTGCGCGGCCATCCGGCGCAACAGTTCCGGCGTCGACAGATCCTCGCCATCGCTGGCCAGCAGGCTGCGGTCGACCTCGGCACGATCGGCGGCACAGGTCGCCAGCAGGTCGACCAGATTGTCGAGCGCAAGCAGCGAACGGCGATTGTCCACGGCCGCCAGCGGCAGGGGCAGCCCGCGCTCGAGCCAGCGCAGCATCGTCGCGAAGTTGCCGCCGACCCCGGGGCCGTAGACCAGCGGCGGGCGCACGATACTGATGCGCATCGCAGTGTCCGCCGCCAGGGCCCGCAGGCCGGTTTCGGCCTCGGCCTTGGACACTGCGTAGGGGTCGGCCGGCGCCAGCGGATCATCGGCCCGTAAGGGCCGTCCCGGCAGGCTGCGCTCGCCGTGCACCTTCGCGCTGCTCACGAAGACGAAGCGGCGCACCCCGGCGCGCGCCGCCTGCCCGGCCAGCGCGAGCGTGCCGTCGCGATTGACGGCGCGGAATTCGGCGAGCGGATCACGTGCCTGCTCGCGCATGACGTGCACCCGCGCCGCCGTGTGCACGACCACATCGCATCCCGCGACCCACTCCCGCCAGTCGGCCGTCGCATCCAGCACCGGCCCGTTGGCACGCGACACCGCCCGCAGTTGCCAGCCGTCGGCAGCCAGCCTGCGGACCAGCGCGGTGCCGACGAAGCCCGTCGCCCCGGTAACCAGGCAGCCGCCGCGCGACACCGAGGGCCGAGCACTCGTCATTGCGCCAGCGCCTCGCGAAAGACCCCGGCATAACCGCGCCCGAGGGCCGGTCCCGAGAACATCGCCTCATAGCGCGCCCGCGCACCCGCCCCGAGCCGCTCGGCCAGTGCCGGATCGGCGAGCAGCCGGTTCATCGCCGCAGCCAGCGCCTGGGGCGACTCGGGCGGCACCACGCAGCCGGTCTCGCCATCGAGGTTGACGAACGAAGTCCCGGTGCCGATCTCGCAGCTGATCATCGGCCGGGACTGGATGGCAGCCTCGACCAGCACCATGCCGTAGGCTTCCGAGCGCAGGTGCGAAGGCAGCACGAAGGCCCGGCAATGCGCCAGCAGCGCCGCTTTCTCGGCATCGCTGACCTGCCCGACAAACACCAGCCGGCCGTTGCCCCGGGCCTGCTCGCGCAGCGCAGCCCCTTCCGGGCCACTGCCGGCGATGACGATCCTGGCCGGGACGGCCCGCGCGGCCTCGGCCAGGATGTGCAGGCCCTTGTAGTAGCGCAGCACCCCGATGAACAGGAAGAAGGGCTCGCCCGGTGCGATTCCCAGCCGCTCGAGGATGCCCGCGTCGGCCACCGCCGGCCACGACGATTCGACGATGCCCAGCGGCACGACCCGCAAGCGTTCGGCCAGCGAGGGCTGCGACAGCACCGGGCTGGACTGCACATAGGGGGGTGCGTTGGCGACGATCAGGCGCATGTCGCGCAGCATGCGCCACATCAACGGTGCGTAGGCCACACCGAGCGCGCGCTGGCGCACGATGTCGGAGATATAGGTCAGGACCGCCGGCGTACGCGGCCGCACACCCAGGTGCAGCAGGTCGGCAAATGGCCACGGATGCAGGTAGTGGATCAGATCGGCCTGTTCGGCAAGCCGGGCGAATCGCCTGAATGCGGCTGGCCCGCCGAGATCGCAGGAGGCTGGCGCCGCCCAGGAACGACAGCGCACGACGCGCGCCTCGGGCCGCTGGATCTCGGCGGGATCGGGGTCCGGCGACAGTGTGAAGACCGTGCTCTGCACGCCGAGCGGTCCGGTCGCCAGGCAGATCTGCCGGATCGCCTCCTGCAAGCCACCGGGTGGATCCGGAAAATAGGTGCGATAGACGTGCAGGACCTTCATGGTGCGCGCTCCGCCTCGCGATACACCGCCAGCGTCTGCTCGGCGCAGCGGCGCCAGCTGTAGCGTGCCGCGTTCGCCAGCCCGGAAGCCCGCGCCTGCTCCCGCCAGCCGGCGTCGTCGAGGCCGCGTGCCAGCAATGCCGCCAGCGCATCGACCGCCTCCGGCGGGCAGCTCGCCGCAGCGCCCCCCGCCACTTCGGGCAGCGAGGAACTGGTCGAGCAGACCACCGGCACCCCGCTGGCCATCGCCTCGAGCACCGGCAGGCCGAAGCCCTCGTAGTGCGATGGAAACGCGAACAGCCGAGCGCCAGCGAACAGCAGCGGCAGCTCCTGCGCCGGCCGGTAACCCAGGTAGCGCAACCAGCCCTCGCCGGCCGCCTGCTCGATCTGCGCATGGATCGCCTCGCTGCGCCAGCCGCGATAGCCGGTCAGCACCAGCGGGAAACGGGTCCTCAGTGCGGCCGGCAGCATCCGGTAGGCATCGATCAGAGCCACGATGTTCTTGCGCGGCTCGATCGTGCCCGCGAACAGGCAGTAGCCATCGGCTTGCAGGCCGAGCGCCTGCAGGGCCGGGGCCAGCTCGCCGGGCTGGCGCGGCCGGAACTCGGCTCCGGCTGCCAGCGGCACGGTCCGGATCCGGTCGGCGGGAAAGCCGGCGAAGGCGGCCAGTTCGCGGCGCGTGAACTCGGAATCGGTGACGATCAGCCGGGCACGGTCCAGTGCCGTACGGATCTCGCGACGCAGCAGCGCGGCGCGGCCCCGCGGGTGGCAGTGCGCCCAGCTGAACACCGACAGGTCATGAATGGTGGCCACGGCCGGCCCCGCAAAGGCCGGCAGGTAGAACTGCGGGCCATGGTAGACGGCGTCCGCGTGCCCGGCCAGCGCGCGGGCCTGCCGACGTGCGAGCCAGGCGTGATGCACGCGCCTGGCCAACGTACTGGCCTGCAACGCATCGTGCAGTCGCCGGGCGCGGCGTCGGGTCCCGGCTTCAGCCGGCCCGCTGGCCGATGCGTCGCCAGGCAGGCTGCCGATGAACCGGCCGCCGGCGAACAGGCGCAGATCCAGCGAGGGGTCGACCTGCGGCAGATGGCGCGCCAACTCGTAGACGTAGCGGCCGATTCCGGTCAGCGGATGCCTGACCGCATCGACCGAGAGGATCACCTTCAAGCGCCCTCCGTCATCCTCATCGCCTCCTCCGTCATCCTCATCGCCCCCTGCGTCACCCTCATTGCGCCTCCAGCATCCAGCGCAGCGTCTGCTCGAGCGGCGGCGTGTCCCAATCGCCGAGCAGCGCGCGCAACTGGGTCGGGTCGCCGCACAGCCGGCGTACTTCACTGGCCCGCACGAAGGCCGGATTCACGTCGACCTCCAGCGTATGGCCGGAGATTTCCGCGGCCATCGCCAGCACCTCGCGCAGCGAGTACAGGCGCCCCGAGCACAGGTTCAGCGTGCGACCGGCCGGCCGCAGCTCGAGCAGTCCGCGATAAGCCTGGGCAATTGCCCGGACGTCGGAGAAATCGCGCCAGACATCGAGGTTGCCGAGTTCGATGCGCGCCGCCCGACGCCGGAAGTGCGCGACGATCTTGGGCAGCAGGAAGCGCTCGGACTGGCCGACGCCGGTGTAGTTGAAGGGCCGC
>Ga0172382_10005299_pt1 | contig 19307 bp, 19 predicted proteins | sample Leawel138RmetaG_FD_122245 | JGI IMG/M metagenome (GOLD analysis project Ga0172382, IMG submission 122245) | Leachate microbial communities from a municipal landfill in Southern Ontario, Canada - Leachate well 138R metaG | ecosystem: Engineered > Solid waste > Landfill > Unclassified | place...
CAGGATCGTCCGGTCGGCCAGCACGGTGTCGATCCCGATCTCGATGTGCGTGTTGGTCGCCGCCTCGAGATCGAGATTGGGCCCGGGCTGGCCATCGGCCCGGTAGGCCAGCTCGCTGAAGGTGGGCGTCTCGAAGCCGCCGCCGATGGCCGCATGCAGGCGCGTCGGCTCGCTGGGGCGATACTGCACGCCGACGACGGCCCGGGTGGCCGAATCGGTCCGGGAGCCGGAATCGTCGGGATTGGTGGCGGTGATGAAATCATCGTCGATCGAGAAGCGCACCCGCGAGTAGCGCAGGCCGCCCGCGAGCTGCCAGCGTTGCGTGAGATCCCATTGCGCGACCGCGTAGGCGCCCAGGCTGTCGACGGTGTCGCGCTCGTTGCGCCGCAGGGCGCCCGCCACGCCCGATTCGTTGACGAAGCCGCGGCGACGCTCGCTCATGCGATCGAACTCGAGGCCGAGGGTGTAGGCGATCGGCGCCCCGCCGAGCTGGCTGGCGCGCGTCCACTGCGCACCCACGCCGCCGAAGCCGCGATCGAGATCGATCACGCCGCCCGAGGATGTGTCGCCGCCGCCGGCGAAGGCCAGGTACTGGCGCATGCGCCGCTCGCCACCGTAGGCGCGCAGCTTGAGCTCGTCGCCGCCCGCCAGCCGCTGGCGCCACTCCACTCCGGCCTGGCGATGGTCGACCGACTTGCGGGTATCGAACGCGATCGCGCCGGTACCGGCCTGGCGCGGGTCCTCGTCGAACTGCGCCCGGGTCAGGCCCAACGGATCCTGGGTTTCCGGCTGGTCGAGTGTCGCGACGACCAGGCTCAGGCGCGAGCCTTCGGGATTCTCGCGAACCAGCTTGGCGCCCCATTGCTGGCGCCGGCTCGCGCTGTGCTCGCGCCAGCCATCGCTCCAGCGGTCGAAGCGGCGCAGCGACAACCCGACTTCCCCGACCGTGGCGCCCGCACCCACACCCCACTGTCGGGTGCCGAAGCTGCCGGCACCGCCCGAGAACTCGAGCGTCGGCCGGCGCGGCGGATCCTCGGTGTAGAGCGTGATCACCCCGCCGGAGGAATTGCCGAACAGCGCCGCGAAGGGGCCGCGCAGCACATCGACATGAGCCGCGGAACCGAGCTCGAAGGGCCCGGTCTGCCCCTGGCCGTCGGGCATCGTCAGCGGAACGCCATCCTGGACGAGACGCACCCCGCGCACGCCGAAGGAGGCGCGGGCACCGAAGCCGCGCGAGGATACCTGCAGATCCTGGGCGTCGTTGTAGCGATCGCGCACCATGATGCCCGGCACCTTGCCGAGCAGATCCGGCAGGTCGGCGCCGATCCCCTCGCGCTCGATCCTTTCGGAACCGACGGTGTCGAGCGTGAGCGGCAAGCCGAGCCCGGCTGCCTCGGGTCGGGTGGCGGTCACCGTGACCGCCTCCAGCGCGCTTGCCGAAACCTGGGCCTCGGCCTGAGCCTGAGCCTGGGCCGTGCACGGGGTGGCACTGGCGGCGAGCACGGCGAGCGAGGTCACGACCGCGGCCGGGAGGAATATGGGGTCAGACACGATATTCCATCGGAATATCGTGTCTGACCCCATATTCCCCGTCGCCATGATCAGGCCGCCGCCGGTTTCCGGGGCTCGGCCCGCGCCGCGTCCTCGATGAGGAGATCGACCAGCGCGCGGGCCAGCATCGGCAGGCTGTCGAGGTTGCGCACGCAGATCTGCATCTTGCGCACCGCCCAGGCGTCGGTGAGCGGGGCGATGTCGATCGCCATCGACTGCGCATGCCGTCGCGAGGCCGACGCCGGCAACACGCCGATGCCCACGCCGGCTTCGATCATGCGGCAGGCGGCCTCGAAATTGCCCACCTGGATGCGCAGTCGCAGGGGCTGGTGCATGAGCTCGCAGATCTGGCGCAGGAAGATATGCAGCCCGCTTGTCTCGGCCAGGCCGACCTGGTCGTGATCGAGCGTGCTCGCGAAGGCAACCGGGCCATTGGCCGTCAGTTCGTGACCGCGCGGCGCGACCAGCACCAGCGCGTCGTGTCGATAGGGAATCGTGTCGAGGGCTTCGGTGGGCACCCGCTCGGCCACGATGCCGATGTCGGCATGGCCGTCGGCAACCGTCCGGATGATGTCGTGCGAGGGCCGCTCGCGCAGGTCGATGTTCGCATCCGGATATGCCTGCAGGAAACTGCGCAGGACCGGCGGCAGGTACTCGCAGAGCGAGGTGGTGTTCGCGAAGACCCGGACCTGCCCCTTGAGGCCGGTGGTGTATTCCCGCAGGTCGCTGCGCAGGTGCTCGATCTGGTCGAGCACCGCCCGGGCGTGCTGGACGAAGGCCCGGCCCGGCGGCGTCAGCGTGACGCCCTGGCTGGTGCGATGGAGCAGCTTCGCGCCGATGTGTTCCTCGAGGTTCTTGACCCGGGCGCTGGCCGCCGGCAGCGAGATGTTCGAAGCCTCGGCCCCGCGGGTGAGGCTGCTGGCCTCCGCCACCCTGACCATCAGGCGAAGATCAACGAAATCGAAACGCATCGCAGACGAGGCTCCTGGGAAATGGGGTCAGACACCATTTTCCCTTCGGAAAATGGTGTCTGACCCCATTTCCCTATCCCTGACCATCGGGGAATGCGGGCCGTGCGTCGGAAGCCTGCGGCAACTTGCCAACGCCGGCGCCACCCTCGGAAGTACACGCGGTAAACTTGCCCTGCCGGCAAATCCAGACCAAGCAATAGGGAGAAGAACATGCGCATCCGCTCCGCCGTGGCCGTATTCGTCATCGCATTCGCCGCGGCAGCCTGCGCGCCGGTGCCGATCATGAACGTCGAGGACGCGCCGGTCGCCACCGCATCGGGCAAGGCCTTGTCCAAGAGCGATGTCCGCTCCGCGATCCTGCGCGCCGGCACCGGGCTCGGCTGGGTCATGAAGGACGAGGATCCCAACACGCTCCTGGGTACCCTGAATCTTCGCACACACTCGGCCGTCGTGGAGATCCCCTACTCGACACGCGCCTACAGCATCAAGTACCGCTCGAGCGTCGACCTCGATGCGGCGGACGGCAAGATCCACAAGAACTACAACGGCTGGATTCAGAATCTCCAGCGCAGCATCAACGCGAATCTTTCAGCAGCATCATGACCGTAGCCGCCCAGCCCCTTGCCACGCCCCCGAGCGCACCCGAGCGCGAAGGGTTCGCCCGCGAACTCGCCGCGCTCGTCATCGATGCCCTCGGGCTCGAGGACATCGACGCCGCCACGGTCGAGGTGTCGGCGCCGCTGTTCGGGGCCGGGCTCGGTCTCGATTCGCTCGACATGCTCGAGATCGCGCTGGTCGTACAGCAACGCTACGGCGTCAAGCTGAAGTCCGACGATCCCGACAACCCGACGATCTTCGCGTCGATGCAGAGCCTCGCCGATTTCATCGACGGCGCGCGAGCCGCACAGGCGTGAAGCTGGAGTGGAACCGCCGCTCGATGCGCTCGACGCGGCGATGGCCATGCGCGCTGTCGGCACGATCGCGCTCGCATGGCTCGCCTGGTTCTTCGGCCGCACGCTGCGCACGGGCCGGACACCGCTGATCGAACAGATCGCGCGCATCGGCATCGCAGCGCTTCCATCCGGACTCCGTCGCTACTGCCGCCGGCTCACGCAGGCCTGGTGCGCCTGGCTCGGCTGCGCCGCGATCCTGCCCTGGGCCCTGCCGGTGCCGCCGGTCGCGGCCGGCGCGATCGTCCTGCTCGGCAGTGCGATCCTGTTCGTGGGCGAGCGTATCCTGCGACCGCATGTCTTTCCCGGCATGCAGTTCCCCGGACTGGCGCAACAAGCAAGGGATACCTGTACGGCCTGGCGCAGCACGCGCCAGGCGCCACCGCGATGAAGCCCGAAGCCTCCACTCCCCTGGCGGCGAGCCCGGCCTGGCTCGATCGCATTGCGGTGCGCGATTCATCGCGCGACTGGACCTGGCGCGAGCTCCACTCGGCAGCCTGCACGCTCGCCGACGGCATCGAAGGCACGGCCACCATCGGCAATTTCTGCGATTCGCGCGCCGGCTTCTTCATCACGATGCTGGCCGCGCTGCGCCTGGGTACACGAATGGTCCTGCCGCCGTCGAGCGGCCAGGCGGAGATCGCCACCATGATCGGCGAGCTCGAGTCGCCGCTGGCCATCGCGGATTCCGACGCCGCCCTGCGCGGATTGCCGGCGACCACACGCGTGCAACTTCTTCGCCTCGAACCGCGCGGCACGCCGCGCGACGACGCGGCGCTCGCCTGGGGCGGCGCGCTGGACCCGCAGTCGGTCCGACTGCACACCTCGGGCAGCACCGGCAGGCCCCAGGCGCAGGACCGGACGATCGAGCAGCTCGTGCTCGGCTCGTGGTCCCTCACCCGCGGCTGGCTCGACTACATGGACGTGGGCGTCGACGCCCTTGCCGCGGTGGTCTGCAGCGTACCGTCCCAGCACATGTTCGGCCTGGAGATGGCCGGCATGCTGCCGCTGGTCCATGGCGTGCCGGTACTCGAGCGCCAGCCGCTGCTGCCGGCCGACGTCCACGGCGCGTTCGAGGAGCTCGATGGCGGCGGCATCTGGATCGCCACGCCGCTGCACCTGCGCGCGATGACGCGCGCCGGCGCCCGCTTGCCGAACTGCCGACTGGTGATTTCGTCGACGATGCCGCTCGCGCCCGGCCTCGCCGCCGAAGTGGAAGCCTTGTGCGGCACGCCGGTGGTGGAGATCTACGGCTCGACCGAGACCGGCGCCCTGGCCGTGCGACGTACCGCGATCGAATCCTCGTGGCGGGCGCTGGCCGGCGTGCGCCTCGTTCCCGGCGAAGAAGACACCACGGCATGGGGAGGACACTTCACGTCGCCGCGCAGCCTGGCCGATCGCATCGAGCTCGAAGCCGACGGCAGCTTCCGCCTGGTCGGGCGGCAGGCCGACATGATCAAGGTCGCCGGCCGCCGCACCTCGCTGTCGGCCCTGAACCTCCTGCTGGCGGAGATGCCCGGCCTGGGCGATGCCGTGTTCTTCCAGCCGACCGATGCCGGGCCCGCGGCGCGGCTCGTGCTGATCCATGCCGGCGCGCCCGTCGAGCGCAAGGTGATCGAAGCCTGGCTGCGCCAGCGCATGGATGCGGTGTTCCTGCCGCGAACGACCATCCGGGTCGCACGCCTGCCGCGAACCGCGACCGGCAAGCTGCCCCTGGCGGACCTCGAGCGGATCTACGGCGACTGGCTCGCCTCGAGGCGCGAGCAATGAGAACCATCGAGTTCGACATCGGGATCGCGCCGTCGCATCCCGCGCTGCCCGGGCACTTTCCCGGCAACCCGGTCGTTCCCGGCGTGCTCCTGCTCGACCGCTTGCTGGCCGGCCTGCAGGCCGAGACCGGCATGCGCGCGCAGCGCCTCGACCAGGCCCGCTTCCATTCGGCCCTGCGCGCCGGCGAGGAAGCCAGGGCCTACTGCAGCATCGACGGCCCGCGGGTCGATTTCCGCCTCCAGGCAAGGCGGCGGGGCGTGGCGACGCTCCTCGCGAGCGGGCGACTCACGCTGGGCGCGGCGCCATGACGCAATGGACCCGCAAGGCCGAGCGCGGCAGCGCCTGGCTGATCCACCTGATCGCCTGGCTGGCGCGCACCGCGGGTCGGCCAGCGTGCCGGCTGCTGCTCTATCCGATCGTGGCCTACTTCGTGGTGACCGACCCGACCGCGCGGCGGGCCTCGAAGGAATTCCTGGCGCTCGTGCGCGGCCGGCCCACCCGGCTGCGCGATGTGTTCTCCCACCTGTACTGCTTCGCAGCCACCCTGCTCGACCGGGTCTACATGGCCGCCGGCGAGTTCGATCGCTTCGAGCTGGAGATCGAGGGACGGGAGCTGCTCGAGCGCGCCGACGCGGCGGGCCGCGGCTGTGTGCTGCTCGGTTCGCATCTCGGCAGTTTCGACCTGCTCATGCTCGCGCGTCGCCTGTTCGGCGGACGCCCGGTCAACGTGATGATGCGGGTCGATCCGCGTGCCCGGGTCCGGCGCATCGCCGGTGTCGACGACAGCGCGATGAGGATGATCGAACTCGGCCGTGCCGACAGCTATCTCCGCGCCCACGAAGCCCTGCTGCGCGGCGAGGTCGTGGCCTTGCTCGCCGACCGGATCGAACCAGGGGCGCCGGGCCTCGAAGTGGAGTTTCTCGGGCGGCCCGCCTTGCTGCCGCTGGCGCCCCACATCCTGGCCGCCCGCGCCCAGGCCCCGGTCCTGATGTGCTTCGGTCTCTACGAGGGCGGCCGACGCTATCGCATCGAGTTCAGCGAGATCGGACCGACCGCGCCGAGGGCCAGCCGGGGCGAGGCGCTGCGCCCGGTCGTGACGCGCTACGCCGAGCGACTCGAGTCGGCGGCGCGCCGCCGGCCACTGAACTGGTTCAACTTCTATCCCTACTGGGACCGGCCCGGGCCGCAGGAGGGCGAGGCATGATCGCGCCCGCATCGACCCGTTTTGCCGGGCGCTTCGCCATGGTCCTCGCCCTGGCTCTCGCTGCGCCCGCCGTCCTGCTGCCCGGGCTCGCGACGGCCGCCGCAGCCTTCGGCTTCGATGAGCTGCGGCAACTGCTCCAGCAAGACGCCGGACAGGAGCTGCGATTCCACGAAGTCCGGGAATCCCCCTGGCTCGCCGCGCCGGTCGAATCCCGCGGCGTGCTGGTCGCCAATCCCGACGGCGTCCTCGAGAAGCGGGTCACGACGCCGCGCCAGGAGACCTGGCGCCTGGGCCCGGAGCGGCTCGAACGCATCGGGCCCGACGGCAAGCCCGCCGGCACCATGTCCTACGAGAAATTCCCGGCGCTCGGCGCCATGGCCCAGGCCATGCGCGAGAGCCTGGCGGGCCGCTTCGACGAGATCCGCGAGGACTTCGAACTGCAACTGCAGGGAACGGCCGAGCAGTGGACGCTCGTGCTGCTGCCGCGTGCCGCGCCGGCATCGGGTCACATCGAGCGCATCGAGCTGCAGGGCAACGCCGACGGCCTGCGCCGCCTTGACGTGCTCGAGCGCGACGGCGCGCGCACCAGCACCTATCTGCTCGACTGACATGAAGTGTCCCCGCGCTCGCCATCGCCCGCCTCGGTCGAGCGCTAATGCCCGCTTGCTTCGGCCGGGCGCCGCAGCCACCTGAGACGGAGCCCGGCCATGTACGACAAGGACCCACTGTCCGCGCTGCAAGCGCTGGAAGCCGCGCAGCGGCTCGCCTTCGCGCCGCTCGCGTTCCAGGCGAGCGCGGTGCTGCGCGACCGGGGCATCCTGGCCGCGATCGCCGCCGCCGATCCCGACGAGGGCGTGACGATCGACGAAGTCGCCGCAGCGACCGGCCTGTCGGTGTATGCGATCCGGGTCCTGCTCGAGGCGGGCCTCGGTCTGCACATCGTCTGGCGCCGCGATGGACGCTTCCATCTGGGTCGGCTCGGACACTTCCTGCTCAATGACGAGATGACGCGCGTCAACTTCGATTTCACGCGCGATGTCTGCTACCAGGCGGCGGCGCACCTGGACGAATCCCTGCGCGAGCAGCGCCCCGCCGGCCTCGCGACGCTCGGCCCGTGGAAGACGCTCTACGAAGGCCTCTCGAACATGCCGGAGCCCGCCGGCAGCAGCTGGCATGCCTTCGACCACTTCTACTCCGACCGCGCCTTCCCGGCCATCGTCGAGAAACTGGCGCGCACGCCGCCCGCGCGCCTGCTCGACGTGGGCTGCAACACCGGCAAGTTCGCCCAGGCCTGCCTGGAGGCGATGCCCTCGCTCGAGGTCGGCCTGGTCGACCTGCCCCGGCAACTGGCGCGCGCGCGCACCCGCCTCGATGGGGCGGGCCTGCTCGAGCGCGCGAGCTTCCATCCCCTCGACATGCTCGATCCCGCCGGCGAGCTTCCCGGCGGGTATCCGCTCATCTGGATGAGCCAGTTTCTCGACTGCTTTTCCGAGGACCAGATAACGGACATACTTGGCAAGGTGGGAAGGGCGCTGTCGCCCGACGGGCGCCTGTGGATCCTGGAACTGTTCTGGGACAGGCAGCGCTTCGAGGCGGCCGCCTTCAGTCTGCAGCAGACGTCGCTGTATTTCAGCTGCGTCGCGAACGGTAACAGCCAGATGTACGACTCCGCCGTGTTCCTGCGCCTGATCGAACGCTCGGGCCTCATCATCGAAGCATCGACCGACGGCGTGGGCGGGTTCCATACCCTGCTCGAATGCCGTCCAGGGAACTGAAGCACGGATGTCGAATCCTCCCGGCAAGTCCGTCCTCGGCCTGGTCGCCAGCAGCGTCGTCCATGCCGCCGGCCACGACCCGGAGTCCCTGTGGCGCGCCGCGGTCGAGGGCCGCACGGGCTTGCGCCGCAACGACCTCGACTGGTGCTCGCTCGACGGCTGGCTGGGCCGGGTGCCCGGGGTCGAGGACGCGGCGCTGGCGCCGGAATTCGCGCAATGGGACTGCCGCAACCATCGCCTGGCATGGCTCGCGCTACGCGATGCCGACTTCGCGCAAGCCGTCGCGGCCGCCGTCACCCGTCATGGGGCGCCACGCGTAGGGCTGCTGCTGGGCACCAGCACCTCGGGTATCCGCGCCACCGAGCAAGCCTACGCGCGCCGCCGCGACGACGGGCGCTGGCCGACCGACTTTTCCTGGCGGCACCAGCACTCGGCCGACAGCATCGCGCGCTTCGCTGCCGCGGTACTCGGCGTGCAGGGGCCGATGAGCGTGCTCACGACCGCCTGCTCGTCGAGCGCGAAGGTCTTCCTCACGGCCCAGCGCTGGATCGACGCCGGCCTGGTGGACGCTGCGGTGGTCGGCGGCGCCGACAGCCTGTGCCTTTCGACCCTGCACGGCTTCGATGCCCTGCAGTTGCTGTCCGATGATGTCTGCCGGCCCTTCGACGCCGGGCGTCGCGGCATCTCGATCGGCGAGGCCGCCGGCTTCGTGCTGCTCGCCCGCGAACCCGCGGCGGTCAGCCTGGCGGGCGGCGGCGAATCGAGCGACGCCTACCACATGTCGGCGCCCCATCCCGAGGGACGCGGAGCCCGCGATGCCATGCGGGCCGCCCTCGACGCTGCGGGACTGGAGCCGCGGGACATCGGCTACGTCAATGCGCATGGCACCGCCACTCCCGCCAACGACCGCGCCGAAGCCGCGGCGCTGGCCAGCGTGTTCGGCGCCCATGGCGTGCCGGTGTCCTCGAACAAGGGCATTACGGGGCATACCCTCGGCGCCTGCGGCGTGGTCGATGCCATCGTCACCGCGAAGGCGCTCGAGAACGAGCTCCTGCCGCCCTCGGCCATGGTCCGCGAGGTCGACGCCAGCCTGCCGGTCGACGTCTTGCGCGAGGCGCGTCCGGCGCGCGGCATCCGGCATGCCATGAGCAACAACTTCGGTTTCGGCGGCAGCAACTGCACGCTCGTGTTCCGACGGACGGGTTGAGATGGCTCCCTTGCGCTTCGGCCTCCATGCGATCGGGCTCCTCGCCCCGGGGTTCGACGACCTGTCTGAACTGCGCGGCGCGATCCGCGCCGGTGTGCCACCGACCGACGATGTGCCGACGCCCCTGCCGGCGCCGGCCGGCCTGCCGGCCAACGAGCGCCGGCGCGCCAGCCAGGCGGTGCGCCTCGTCCTGGCCTGCGCCGAGCGCGCGCTCGCCGACAGTCCGTTCGCCGCTGCCGAACTGCGCACCGTGTGCGCCACCGACGAGGGCGCCGGGGAGGTTTCGCTGCGGATGCTCGAGACGCTCGCCACCGATCGCCAGGTCTCGCCGCTCGTGTTCCCGAACTCCGTCTACAACGCGCCCTCCGGCAACCTGTCGATCGCCCATGGCAATCGCGAAGCGGCCAATGTCGTCAGCTTCGGCTTCGAGAGCTTCGCCAGCGGGCTCCTGTGCGCCGTGGTCGACGCGAGCGCCGACCATCGTCCCGTGATGCTGGTGTCCTACGACCCGGCGATGCCCGAGCCGCTCGCCGAGCTCCAGCCGGTCAGCCGCTCGACCGGCTGCGCCTGGATCCTCGCCGCCGATGGCGTGCCCACCGAAAACCCGCCGATGGCGCGCTTCGAGCTCAGCCTGGTCGATCCGGCGCAGGCGCCCGCGAGTCCCCTGCCCGGATGGCTGGCCCCCTGGTGGGCCGGGCACAGCAGCGCCAGCGCCTTCGCGGCACTGGGGCTGCTCGAGGCCCCGGCCGGGAGCCGCTTCAGCATGTCCCTGGGGGGACGGACACTGGTGCTGGACCGCCTCGGGGACGGAGCATGAAGCTCGACCATGCCGCGATCGCCCGCCGCGTGCCGCACGCCGGCGCGATGTGCCTGCTCGATACGGTCGTCGACTGGAACGGCCACAGCATCGAATGCGAAGCGGTCGAACCCGGTCCGGCGCATCCGCTCGCGCGCGAGGGTCGCCTGCCCGCGATCGCCGCCGCCGAGTACGCGGCCCAGGCAACCGCCGTGCATGGCGCGCTGCTCGATGGCATCGACGGCGCCCGGCCCGGGATGCTGGCCAAGCTCTCGGGAATCGAGCTGGGTGCCGACCCGGTGCCACCCGGAGGCGGTCGGCTGGCGATCCGCTGCGAACTGCTCGGCCGAACCGACGGCGGCAGCCAGTACGAATTCATCGTCTCCAACCGCGGCGGCCTGCTCGCCAGTGGCCGGCTGATCGTCGCCACCCGCAACGGGCCCGCAGCATGAGGCCGACGCCACCATGAATGCTTCCCCCAGGACGGCTTCCGGCAAGCCGGAAGAAAATCCGCGCCGGGCGCTCGTCACTGGTGGCAGCGGCGACATCGGCGCCGCGATCTGTCGCGCCCTGGCCGCCAGCGGCATGCACGTGATCATCCATGCGAATACCGGCATCGACCGCGCACGCGCCCTTGCCGATGACATCCGCGCGACGGGCGGCCGTGCCGAGGCGATCTCCTTCGACATCGCCGATGATGCGCAGGTCGCCGAGGCCGTTGCCGCGATCCTCGCGACCGGGCCGGTGCAGGTCCTCGTCAACAACGCCGGGATGCACCGCGACGCGCTGATGGCGGGCATGGAGCGGTCGGCCTGGCACGAAGTCATCGACACCAACCTCAACGGGTTCTTCCGGGTGACCCAGCCCCTGCTGCTGCCGATGGTGCGCACCCGCTGGGGCCGGATCATCAACATCGGGTCCGTCACGGGCCAGGCCGGCAACCGTGGCCAGGCCAACTACGCGGCCGCCAAGGCGGGCTTGCAGGGCGCGAGCCGCGCGCTGGCGCTGGAGCTGGCCGGGCGCGGCATCACGGTCAATGTCGTGGCGCCGGGCGTGATCGCCACCGACATGGCCGCCAGCGCGTTCCCCGAGGAGCGGATCAAGGCCCTGGTGCCGGCGGGCCGGGCCGGCCGCCCCGATGAAGTCGCGGCGCTCGTCGCCTTCCTTGCGTCCGATGCCTCCGGCTACATCACCGGCCAGGTCATCGGCATCAATGGTGGCATGTACTGAGATGGGTGCGCCGGACGAACGGATGGGCATGACGGGCGAACAGACGAGGATGCCGGACGACCTCGATCCGCGGCCATCGTGGGACCACGCCTGGATCGTCATTCCCGCCTACGACGAGGCGCGCACGATCCGCAAGCTGGCGCTCGGCGCCCTGGCCCGCTGCCCGCGGGTGATCGTCGTCGACGATGGCTCGCGCGATGGCACCGTGGCCGAGCTCGACGGCCTGCCGGTGGTCGTGCTGCGCCACGAGGAGAACCGCGGCAAGGCAGCGAGCCTGCGCACGGCCTTCGAGTACGCCCTGGCCCGGCAGGCCGACTGCGTCATCACGCTGGACGGCGACGGCCAGCACGATCCCGCCGACACCGAGCTGCTGCTGTCGACATGGCGGTCGCACCCACAGCGCATCGTCATCGGTTCGCGCCTGCATGACCGATCCAACTTCCCGCGGGCGCGCTACAACGCGAACAAGTTCGCCTGTTTCTGGATCTCCTGGGCCGCCGGCCACCCGATCGCGGATTCGCAGTCCGGCTACCGGGTCTATCCGCGCGAGGTCATGCGCATTGCACTGGGACCGCGGATCCGCGGCAGCCGCTTCACCTTCGAGAGCGAGATCCTGATCGAAGCGGCGCACCGGGGGCATCCGACGCTCGCCGTCGCAATCCCCGGGCACTATCCGGCCAATGCGCGGCCGAGCCATTTCCGGCCGGTGGTCGACATCGGCAAGATCGTCATCATGGTGGCCGGCCGCTTGCTGCGCCAGGGCATGGCGCCGCGCGGCCTGTGGCGCAGCCTGGGCACGGCGAGCGTCCTCCCCGGCCGGCGCGATGATGACGCAAGGCCAGCGCCCGCCGAAGCGGATCCGAAGCCGACGGCGAAGGACGCATCACTGGACGCCCCCACACGATGAACCCGGACGGGTCGGTCCTGGTCGAAGCCGAAGGACTCCTCTACCAGTACCCGAACAGCTCCGCGCCGGCGATCGACGGCGTCGACCTGCGGCTCGTCGCCGGCGAGGCCATCGGACTGCTGGGCCCGAACGGGGCCGGCAAGTCGACGCTGATCGACCTGCTGATCGGGCTGCGGCACCCCTCGCGCGGCGCGATCCGCCGACGCGCCAAGCCGCCGCCGACGATCGCCTGGGTGCCGCAGGAATACGCGCTCTATCCGGCGCTGGAATGCGGCGAGAACCTGCGCCTCTTCGCGGACATGCTCGACATCGACCGGCGGGAGGCGACGCGCCGGATCGACGCGGCGATCGAGACCTGCCGCCTCGGCGAGTTCATCGACCGCCAGGCCCAGCGCTGCTCCGGCGGCGTGCGCCGCCGCCTCAACCTCGCGATCGCGCTGCTTGCGCAGCCCGACGTCCTGCTGCTCGACGAACCTACCGCGGGCGTCGATCCGCAGTCGCGCGCCTTCCTTCTCGACCGGGTGCGCGAGCTGGTGCGCGACGGCACCGCCGTCCTCTATGCGAGCCACTACATGGAGGAAGTCAGCGACGTCTGCTCGCGCATCCTCCTGCTCGACCATGGCCGTGTGCTCGCCAGCGGCGAGCTCGATGCCCTGCTGGCGAGCGCCGGCGACGGCGAACCGCATGCCGACCTCGAAGCCCTCTTCATGCACTACACCAGCCGATCCCTGCGGGACTGAAACGAGATGAGCCCGACGCGAGCCGCCCTGCGCGCACGCCAGCTGTACCGGCTGGCCGCCAAGGAATGGCGGCTGCTCGCCCGCAATCCCCACGGCCTGGCGGTCCTGTTCTTCATGCCGGCGCTCTTCGTGCTGATCATGTCCCTGACCATGAAGAACTCGCTGGTCGATCGGCCGCCCCTGCCGAGCACCGGCTGGCTCGTCGAGGACACCAGCCCGCCGGCGACGCAGTGGGCCCGGCAATGGCGGGAGCAGCATCCAGCGCAGGTATTCGAATCGGCAGCCGCCCTCGAGCAGGCCGTCGCCGCCCGGGAGGTGGAAGCCGGCGTCCGGGTGAAGGCGGGCTGGCTCGGCGAGGACGGCCGGCCACGGGCGGACCGGGTCGAGATCTGGCTCGGCAACCGGATCCAGCCGGCGGCGGCGGCAAGGCTGCGAGCCGAGCTCGGCTACTCGATCATGCGAGCCGGCATGCGGATGGCGGCCGCCGAGGCGGGTCCCTTCGCCAGCGCGATGCTGGCCGATGCCGGGCCGACGGAACTGCTCGCCGGCGATGCCGCGCCCGGCATCCGCTATCTGTACGAGATCCAGTCGGGCCGGACGATGACGGCGGTGCAGCAGAGCGTGCCGGCGTGGCTCGTGTTCGGCATGTTCTTCGTCGTCATCCCGATCGCCGGCGTGCTGATCCAGGAGCGCAACGACGGCACCCTCGTGCGACTCGCCACCTTCGGAGTGACGCCGGGAGTCGCGCTCGCCAGCAAGTTCCTCGCCTTCGTCCTGCTCAACTGGATCCAGCTCGGCTTCATGCTTATGGTCGGCCGCTGGCTGGTGCCGCTGTTCGGCGGCGACTCGCTCAGTCTCGACGTCCATCCGGGCTGGTTCGTGCTCATGGTCGCGGCCACCAGCGCCGCCGCGGTCGGCCTCGCACTCGCGATCGCCGCCTGGACCCGGACCTTCGAGCATGCCGCGGCGCTGGGCGGCGGACTGAACGTCGTGCTGGGCGCGATCGCAGGCGTGATGGTCCCGCGCATGCTCATGCCGCCGAACATGCAGGTCCTGTCGGAATGGTCGCCCATGGGCTGGGCACTCGACGGCCTGCAGTCGGTGTTCCTCGGCGATCCCGACATGGCGACGATCCTGCCCCGCGCCGCCCTGCTCTGCGGCTTCGCGGCAGCGTGCATGGCGATCGGGTGGTGGCCCTTGCGCCGGATCGGCCGACGGGAAATGAGGGAAATGGGGTCAGACACGATTATCGCGAGCGATAATCGTGTCTGACCCCATTTCCCTCAGGATAGCGAGACGGCGATCCGGTGGCAGGCGTTGCGCGCACGCTCCATCGGCTGGCGCTCCCCCGCGGTGTCGGTGGCCCGCGCGATGATGGACGTCGCGCCGGCGATCCGCTCGCGCGCGATGCGCAACTCGAACTTCTGCCAGGCATGGCCGCGACGCGCCTCGACTTCCGCGTCGATCCAGCTCCCGCCCTCGTCGAAACTGAGCTCGACGCGGGCAATACCCTTCGCGGCCCAGCTGCGGCCCCAGACATGGACCGGATCGCCCTCGACGGTCGCGCGGTCGGCTGGGGCGACGATGACCGCATCGGGCGGCGCTTCCCAGACCGGCAGCGGTTCGGCTTGCCCGCCATCTGCGCGCAGCGGGCCCGGATCGTTGTAGACGCGGGTCGTGGTGATGGCCGGCGAGCGCCGGTCGGCGACATGCAGACGGCAGAGCCACTTCACCGAATTGGTGCCGTAGAAGCCGGGTACCAGCAGGCGCAGCGGGAAGCCATGCTCGGGCGGCAGCGGCTCTCCGTTCATCTCCCAGGCAAGCAGCACGTCACCAGCGGCGACGCGCGCGAGCGGCACGTCCTTGATGTAGGCATCGGCGCTCCAGTCGGCATAGCTGCCGTGGTCAGGCCCATAGGCCCAGACGAAGCTCGCCGCCGGGTCGGCGCCGACGTCCTCCAGCACATCGCGTAGGTCGGCGCCAGCCCATACCGCGTTGGAGGCGTTGCGCGTGTTGATCGTCGGATCGTCGGGGAAGCCGGCGCACTTGAAGAAGGTCTCGACCTCGCGGCGGGCAAAGCGCCCGAGATCATCGAGCCCGAGGGACGTCGGCAGCGCCACCATCCCGTCGATGTGCAGGCGCCAGTCCGCCAACGCGATGCGCGGCACCCCGAAATGCGCGAGGACGAAGTGATCGGCGTTCGACGTGACCGGATCGACCAGCGCGTGGATCGGCACCCGATGCCGGAAGGTGGTATCTGGCGACATCTCCATCGCAGGGCGCCAGAAGTCGTCGCCAGCGGAAATGGGGTCAGACACGATTTTCGCGCGCGAAAATCGTGTCTGACCCCTTTTCCAACCCCATTTCCAGGTGAGGCCGAGCAGGCCCAGCGCCGGGCCGGGCGCGAGCAGCCAGACGACCCGCTCGCCGAGCACCGGATAGAGCGAGGTCGCCAGCGCGATCGAGCAGACCGTGATCGCGAAGCCGATGCTGTTCTGGATCGCCAGCGCGCCGCCCACGATCTCGGGCGGACACGCCTGCGCCGACATGCTGGAGAACTGGGGGGAGTCGGCCACCACCGCGATGCCCCAGACGAGCAGGACCGCCATCTTCAGCATGAAGCCGGCGCCATCGAGGAAGGGATAGAGCAGGCAGATCGTGCCGGAGACCACGAGTGCGACGGTGGCGACGAAGCGGCTGCCCCGGCCGATGCTGAGCCAACCACCGCCGAAGCAGCCGAAGGCGCCGATGCCGATCACCGCGAAGGCGAGCAGCGCGATCTGCCCCGTCGAGAGCGCGGTACCGTCGGCGCTGGCCGCATCGACGATGAGCCATGGCACCAGCGCCCAGAAGGCGTAGAGCTCCCACATGTGCCCGAAGTAGCCGAAGGCCGCCGAGCGGAACTGCGGGAAGCGGAAGGCGCGCAGGCCGCCTCCGAGCAGGCTGCCGGTCCGGGGCTTGCCAGCGCGCTTGAGGTAGGGACCGTCGCCGAGGAGATGGATCGCAAAGCCGCCGGCCAGCGCCAGCAGCGAGGATGCGAGGATCACCGACTGCCACGGCAGGGTGCCGAAGGAAGCGCGCAGGCCGTAGGGCAAGGCGGTGCCCAGGGTCAGCATGCCGACGAGCAGGCCCAGCGCATTGCCAGTGTCGCCCCGCGTCCAGGTGATCACCAGCTTCATGCCCAGCGGGTAGATACCTGCAAGGCACAGGCCGACGATGAAGCGCCAGACAAGCGCCGGCGCGAGGCCGTCGGCGAGCAGCGCGAAGCCGGCATTGGCCGCCGCGCCGACGATACTGGCGACAAGGAAGATCCGGCTGGCGGGAAAGCGGTCGGCCAGTCCGCTTACCGCAAGGAGCAGGGTGCCGGTGATGAAGCCCAGTTGGACCGCGCTGGTCAGCCAGCCGATGCCTGCGACCCCGACACCCCACACCGCCTGCAGTTCGTCGGCCGCGCTGTTGGCGCTGAACCAGAGCGATGTGCAGAGCAGTTCGGCGACGACGATGACGGCCAGCGGCCTCATGGGTGAAGGGCCTGGTGGGCCTTGCTCAGCCTGCCGGATGAAGCATGTCGCGTACCTCGGAGGAAATGGGGTCAGACTCCATATTCGCGCGCGAATATGGAGTCTGACCCCATTTCCCTTGCCGCGTCAGCCCCGCTTGCCCATCGGCAACGCATCGCTGCCCGAAGCGCGTGGATCGCGCGGTCGCCAGCAGTCGCGATCGACCGCCGACAGGAAGGCCTGCACCCCGGCGTTGAAGGCCGCCGGCTCCTCGAGATTCACTGCGTGCCCGGTCGCGGGCAGCATCCAGAGCTGGGCGGTCGGCATGGCGCGCTTGAGGAACAGGTTGACGTCGAGGCAGGGCTCGTCCTCGTCGCCGACGATCAGCAGGATCGGCAGGCGAAGGGCGGCGAGCTCCTTCTCGTAGTCGTAGAGCGATGGCCGGATCGCCTGGTACTGGCGCAGGGTATGGGCCGAACCGACGGCCGAATGCTCGGCGAGACGCTCCTTGAATGTCTGCCAGCCGCGCGGATCCTTGTTGAGGAACTGAACCCGGTTGGCGCCGAGGGCGTATTCCTCGGCGACGGCCGCGGAGCCTTCGTCGAGGAAGCGCTGCGCAGTGGCCTCGGCCTGCTCCTTGAACAGGGCGCGCTGTTCGCGCGGCGCCCCCGACCCGACTCCGGCGGCCACCAGCGAAAGCGCGCGGGACGGATGCCGCAGGCCGAACTGCAGGGTCGCGTAGGCGCCCATGCTCAAGCCCACGATGTGGGCGCGATCGATGCCCAGACCATCTAGGACCGCGAGGATGTCGTCGGCCGAATGCTCGTAGCCGTAGAGCTCCGCCGACTCGGGCACGTCCGAAGGCGGATAGCCTCGGGCATTGAATGCGATGCACCGGTACTCGCGCGCGAACCAGCGCAGCTGTGGCTCCCAGTCCCGCAGATCGGCGCCGAACTCGTGCACGAACACGATCGGCCGCCCGCTGCCGGTCTCCTCGTAGTAGAGGCGTGCCCCCTTCGAATCTATGAATGGCATGTCTTCTCCTGGCCCGCGCCTGGCGCGGCACCGTCGTTTCTCATTCGAATGGCATTCAAATGGGGTCAGACACGATATTCGCGTCTAGATGGACAGACTCCGAATCGCTGCCAATATCGTGTCTGACCCCATTTTTCGGCTTCAATTCTTGCGCAGGTCCGGGTCCAGCACCTGCCCTTCGTCGAGCTGCACGCCGAGCGTGTTCAGCAGCATCGACACCAGGGTGTACTGGCCGGCGGTGTAGACGACGTCGACGCACTGCTGCTCGGAGAAGTGCGCCCGCAGCGCATCCCAGCCGGCATCGGTGATGAACTGGTCGGCATGCAGTTCATCGGCCGCGCGCAGCAGCGCGGCGTCGGCGGGGCTCCAGCCCGGCGCATCCGGCCCCTGCTTGATCCGCTCGATCTCGTCCTCGGTCAGCCCGGCATTGATGCCGATGCGGCGATGCTGCGTCCATTCGTAGCCGGAGCGGCACAGGTAGCCGATGCGCAGCACCACCAGTTCACGCTCGCGCGCCGGCAGGGAGTTGCGCTTGCTCAGCACATAGGAGCCGAAGCCGAGGAAGGCGTGCATCGCTTCGGGATGCGCCAGCTGGGTGCGGAAGATGTTCAGCACCTTGCCGTGCCGCTCGAGGATGGGATTGGCGAGTTCGGCCTGCTCGGGTGCCCACTGTTCCTGCGGGACGGGGGCGATCCTGGGTTTCGATAGGCGCATGGGTGATGCTCGCTGATAGGTCGGTTCAAAGATAAGGGATACTCGCTAGCGGAGTTCCACACGAATTACATGGGGGATTGAATCATGCGCGATGCCGATGCGGGCGCGATCGACGCCGCGGCGCAGGCGAAGGGCGCCCAGCAAAGCTACGCCAGCCTGGTGTGGGGCTATCGCCAGGCCGAGGCGGTGGCCGCGATGATCCATGTCGGTCGCGAGCTCGGGCTGTTCGAGGCGATGGCCGGCGCCGGCCCGCTGGATGCCGACGAGCTGGCAACGAAGACAGGCCTGCATCCGCGCTGGCTGCTGGAGTGGATGCGCCTGCAGGCAGCGGCGAAGATCCTCGTGTACGAACCGGTCGATCGCTTCATGCTGCCGCCCGAGGCCACCGACATCCTGGCGAACCCGGCGTCGCGCGCCTATGCGGCCGACAGCTTCACCGGGGGCTATCCGCCGGAACAGATCGCGGGGCTGATCGAATCGTTCCGGACCGGCATCGGCAGGACCTACGAATCGGAAGGCCCGCAAGCGGTGCGGAAGAGCGAGGCGCGTCACATCCGGACGGCGGAGAAACAGGTCGTGCCGGTCATGATCCCGGCGCTCGACGGCGTGCAGGAAAAACTCGAGCGCGGTGCGCTGGTGGCCGACGTCGGCTGCGGCGACGGCGCGCTGGCGGTTGCGCTGGCGCGGGCGTTCCCGCGCTCGACGATCCATGCGATGGATCCGAACTCGCATGCGATCGCGCATGTGGATCGGCTGGCCCGGCAGCACGGGCTGGACAATCTGTCGACCTTCGTCGCCCCGGCCGAGCGCTTTCCGGGCGAGGCCCGCTACGATCTGGTCATCACCTTCGACTGCATCCACGACATGACCGATCCGCAGGCGGCGATCGACGAGATCCATCGTCGCCTCGAGCCCGACGGCACCTGGTTCATCAAGGACATCCGCAGCAAGCCCGCG
>Ga0172382_10005300_pt1 | contig 19306 bp, 15 predicted proteins | sample Leawel138RmetaG_FD_122245 | JGI IMG/M metagenome (GOLD analysis project Ga0172382, IMG submission 122245) | Leachate microbial communities from a municipal landfill in Southern Ontario, Canada - Leachate well 138R metaG | ecosystem: Engineered > Solid waste > Landfill > Unclassified | place...
AAGCGGAAGGTCGGGCACATCGCTGGTGGCGAGCTTCCTGCACAGGTCGGGTATCGTCATGGGTGATGACATGCGCGGACCCACGGACTCTAACCGTCTCGGCTATTTTGAGGACATGGAGTTCCTTGACTTCCACAAGGACGTTCTGGCGCGTTGTGGCGTCGATCGCTATACGCCGTGGCTCGCGCTCGATATCGATGCGAAGGATTTTGAGCGCGGACATGCGCTGCTCGGGCAGCGGAACAGCGAATATGCCTGTTGGGGGTGGAAAGATCCTCGTGCAACGATGTTCATGGACTTCTGGGTCAAGATCTACCCGGGCATCAAGTTTCTCGTCATGTACAGACACCCCGATGAGGTTATGACCTCGATGTATCGTGAACAGCGACGTCGGATACGTTACCGTCATCCGACTTATGCGCCTCGAACTTGGATTGTCAATAACCTTCAGGCACTGGACTTCTCATTGAGGCATCCGGGGTTGGTTGCTTTTCTCGATCTGCGCGCGATCAAGGAGCAGCCGGCCCAGGTGATCCATGCGCTGAGTGAATGGTTGAATTATCCGCTATCCGTCGATGTGTGGAAGGAGGTCTATAAGCCATCGGAGCTACGCGCCGGCAAGCGATCTGTGTTCAGGGAGCCAGTAATCGAACGCCTGGTTCGGTTCGCCGAGTCGTGTTATGGAACGGAGATGCGACAAGTCTATAAGCTGCTGTCCGCCGCATCGCTGATCCAGCGCTGACGAACCTCATGGCATGGTTGCGCGAGGGATTGCTGATGCGTCATTCCGAGTCATTTCCGTTTTGGTCAGCTATGGGTCTCGTATTTTGCGGCCTTTTGTTGGCATCTGCTCCGGTCATGTCGTCTCTTTCGGAAAATATGCAGACGAGCCTGGAAGCCCTCGTGGGCGATGCAGATGCGGACGATCGCTTGCCAGCCGGGAGCGGCGGTTGGGTGGTGGCGCGTGGGGATAAACTGTTCTTCGAAGAGGGTGCGCCGGCGAGATTCTGGGGGACTGGGCTTACATTTTCTGCGGGAGCTCCCATAGCGTTTCCGCCGCCTAAGGATCAGGCCGAAGCTTTCGTCAAGCGAATCAAGGCATATGGATTCAATCTGGTTCGGTTCGTCGGCATCGATAACAGCCTGAGTCCATTGTGCGCCTTTTGGCGAGAGCACGGCTACTTTGGTGGCCCGGTGATGGATCGCCTCGATTATCTGGTGGCGATGTTCGTCAGGCATGGAATCTATTACTCCTTCTCTATCAATAATTCCGGTTTGTGCCCCCTCGATGCATTGCCGAATAGTCGCTCGAACACCCATCCCAAGCCGTGGCGCCGCTACCACGGGGTACGCCTGCTTTACCCCGAAATGGTGAGGCAGCAGGCTGAGTGGATCGGGGCATTCTTCTCGCACGAGAACACCTATACAGGAAAAACGTATGCCGCGGATCCGGCAAATGTATATCTTGCCGCGGTAAATGAGGATTCCATCTGGGATGTCTACCTGCGCGGCGGAAAATATCTATCTGCGGCCGACAAGCGCTGGCTTGAGAACGACTTTGTGCAGTGGCTCAATGGCTCGACTACGGATAGCGGTGGGCGATCCGATGGCCCCGGCGGTGATGCTTCACGGTCGGCTCTCGGCGACGTGGCGGCGGTCAGCCTTTGGAAGCCGCAGCGGCTGCTCGATGCCTCCGAAAGGGCAGCGATTTTCTCCTATTTATCCCACGTTGATGCGAGGCTGGTGACGGCCGTACGCAACCGCCTTCGTGCCCTTGGCTACCAAGGCCTGATCACTCCGACGAATAACTGGTACGGATATGGTGCCTTGCATACTGTGGCGCGATACGGCGATTTCGTGGAAATGCACGGATACTTCGACCATCCCGTCTCATGGCGTGGATCGGACTCGTCGTTCAAGGGCTTGTCTTTCTTGATGCCGGGTGGTCGAGGGGACTTTTTCGCTGATCTCGCCAAGAAAGACTGGTCTTTCCCCTTGCCCAAGGCGTCACGCAGTGCCTTGACCGGTATGCCTATGGTTATCGGCGAGTGGAATCACGCAGCGTGGAGTCCTCACGCTTATGAGGGACCAATTCTCTTGTATGCCTATAGCGCACTGCAGGGCTATGCCGCAATAGTTGCACATACTTGGTTTCCTTATCCCAGCTCCCGAAATGGCCCAGATGTGCCTCCGGATGCCTTCGCTGTCTCCATGAGCCCGATTCTATTGCGCCTGAATCCTGTTTTGTCGAGGGCATGGCGCGATGGCTGCCTCGGTCCGAATGTCGACGATTTGACCGTGCCGCTTGGCGCGACGGTCGATGATTACCTGCAGAGAGTGTTTGCAGTGGGGTTGGGGTCGGATCCCGATGTCCGTGTTGAAGATGGCTTCGGTAAACGTATCCGCGTTCAGCTGCCCGGTGCGCTGGATCGGCCAACGCCGCATGCGCCACCTCAAAATCCGGATGAAGGTTCGGAAGCGAACGCCGTTGCGGGGCGCCTGCTGACTCATATGTCGTCGGAAAGCGGGTGGGTGAAGTTGGAGGGTCGCTGCGTGGCAGGCGCGGTATTCTCCGGCAGCGGCGGAACGGCGGATTTTGACGGTGGGGTCCGCATGGAGATCGAGCAGCAGGGTGGCATCGTTGCACTGGCACTCGACGGTGCCTCGATCGCACGGTCGAAGGATCTGTTCCTTGCATTGGTCGGTTCGCCTGCATTCTTGCGACCGGGAATGGAGCGTGAGCGGCTTCGCTTCCGTCTGCCGCCCGGAGTGTCCATGACGGCCGGTTCCATATCAGCGTTATTCACGATTCCTTCGAGCAATGGTTGTCCTTCCGTCCGCTGGGTCGGTCATCGCGGAACACGCGATCGGATCTCGGTCCAGCCGGTGCCCGATGGGCATTGCACGCTCCACATCGAGAGCAGTAATGGGGCATGGCTGAGAATACGGGGAGGTGAAGTAACCGTGGCGACCGAGTAGCGGATCTTAATGGGGTAATTCCAGGTGGCCCGGATAGTTGTTCTTTGGAGCTATTGCAGATTTCGTCTCAATAAACCAGGAATGGGAGAAGAGCGATGCGTCCGGAATCACACAGAGTGCTCAATCTGGTCGGAAAAAAATTTGCGCCGACGTTTTCTCGAGTTCTGAATCGACGGCCCCTGGCCGGTGCCGTTTCAATGCTGTCATGGTATCTCGCCTTTATACAGGGCAAAGGCTCGGGCGCCGGATGGGATATCGGCGCTGAGACAAAGGCGGCACTCAGTGTACTCGAAAAACGCCCGGGGCTGGTTTTGTTCGACGTGGGCGCAAATGTAGGGGATTGGACGGTACGAATGCTGGCTGATTTGGGCGAGGCCTGCACGATCTATCAATTTGAGCCGACCAGGGAATGCCAGGCGGTGTTGAAGGGACAGGCGCGCCCCAACGTGATCCTCGTGCCTTTCGCGGTAGGTGATACCGACGGTGAAGCGGAGATATACAGCATTGCCGGCGTCAAGGCCAAGTCCGCGTCGCTTTATGCGCGGGGTGATACCTGTTTCGAAGATCGGCAGTATGTCAAGGAGCGCATTGCGATAACCACGATCGATGGTTTCATGGAGCAACATCAAATTGAGCGTGTGGACTTCATGAAGATGGATATTGAGGGGCATGAACTTTGTGCCCTGAAGGGCTCGGTTAAGGCGCTGAAGCGCGGGGCTATCGCGGCACTCACGTTCGAGTTCGGGACGGGCAACATAAATTCGAGAACCTTTTTCAGGGATTTCTGGGACTGCCTCATTCCCCTGGGCTATCGCATTTTCCGAATCTGTCCGGGCGGTGTGCTCATGCCTGTCGATGCATACTATGAAGACTTGGAATACTTTCGAGGTGCCACGAATTATTTGGCGATATACGCATAGGGCCGGGTAGTATGACGGGCAGGTCGGTCTCGTGCATGGAAGCCCGCGATATTCCTCATATGAAGGGGCTGCGAGCGCTTATGGAAAGCCATGCCTGCGCCGGCCGCCGCTCTGTCTGTGATGCCGAAGCATATCGCCTGCCTTCCAAATATGGCTGACTGCCACTGATGAAGCTGAGAATAAGAAGAAGACTGGCAGAAATGGTATGGGTCTCCGGGGGGATGGCGGTGTCCCGCCTTTTCACCCTGGTTGCATCTGTGATCGGTGCCCGGCTGCTGGGTGTGGAAGAATTCGGCAGGTTCACGTTGTTTCTGACGATTGCGCTGTTGATCGCGGACATGGGGCGTCCTGTAGACAACGCCTATGTTCGGGAAACATCCGGACGAGAGGAGACGGAGGCCGCTTCCTATCTCCGCTTTTCAATCTATCTCAAGCTCGGCGTGATAGTCAGCATGGCGCTCATATGGCTGTCTGCGAGTGCCTTTGGTCCATCACCATTCACTGCGATGCTGAATTTGATCGGTGCCGCACTGGTCGCCGGATCTCTATGGACGGTGACTTACTCGTTGCAGGCCAATTTCCAGAGGCGACAGCAGTTCAGGAAGATGGGCATGATCGACCCCCTCGCGACGTCCTCGGTCTTCGTCGCCATGGGGCTTGCGTCACTTGGGGGAGAACTCGCCGTACAGCGTGTGATTGCATGGGTGTTGCTGTTGTCCGTGCTGATCGCCGCGGTCAGCTCACTGCTGATACTCTGGTGGACCAAGCGCTCCGTCTTGCCCCGCGCAGAACGGAAACAGTTTCTGAGTCTGATCTGGATATTTTTCTCGTCCGGAGCCGTGCTTCAAGTGGCTGGGAGGCTGGACACCTTTCTTGTGGCGGGCATGATGGACATGAGAGCCCTGGGGTACTACGGGGCGGCTGCCCGGGTCGTGGGGCCGGTGGGGATGCTGGGCGCCGGTGCGGGTATGTTGCTGCTCCCGGTCGCCCGGCGCGCGTACGAATCCCGGGCGGGTTTGACAGACTACATTCGCCGTTCGGCGCTGTACAACGCCGCGCAATTGGTGGTTCTGTTGCTGCTGTTGGGTATCAGCGAGCAACTCGTGTCGTGGCTTTTCGGGGAGCAATATCTGGCGGCGGGTGAAATATTACGGTGGCTGCTGCTAGCTCGAATTCTGAACGCGCTCACCGTTCCCTTCCGAGTCTTGTTGCAGGCAAGCCAGTGGCCGGCGAGGCTGTTTTGGGCGGCGGTAGTCAGGATTGTGGTGGGAACCGTAAGTATTGCGCTGCTGGTGCCTCATCTAGGCGGAGTTGGCGCCGCGGTCGGGCTGTGCGTCGGCGAGTTCGCCACGCTCTGTGTAACTGTGCTGTTCGTGCGCCGTGGCTGGCAGTTCGAGCAGAGAGAGGTTTAAAGTATGGCGGTTGCCGGATTTCTTTGTGTCATAGGCCTGGTCTTCTTCCTTCTCGGGCTGTCGGTCGGGCGCGGGCGATTGTTCGTGACCGATGGTGTGTCGTTGGGTTGGGGTCTCTGGGGCATGGCGTGGCTCGCCATGTTCATGAGTACAGCCGTTTTTATCGGGCACAGTGGTACGGCTGGAGGTATTGCCCTGGATAGGGCGTCCATTATACAGCTGGCCTGGGTTGGTGTGGCATGTATTCTGGCGCTGTTATCTCTGTTGAGAGCGCAGCCGTGGTCCGCCATGACTGTGCTACCGATCTTGCTCTTCTTGCTGTACGGGCTCTTCGGGATGGCGACCAGCATGTTTTCCCCACAGCCCTTGTTCTCTGCTTACAATGCCGGAGCAGTGGTGTTCGATGTCCTGTTGGCCGCGGGTCTCTTCGTATTGGTACGGCGCAGTGGTCGGAGGCAAGTGTCAAACCTCACTCTGGGCCTGGTGGTACTGATCATAGGAGGCGCGTTGCTCGGTGCGCTCATCTGGCCGGCTGACGCGTTCCAGCCCAAACCGGGCGTTTTCGGCATTATGCTCTATGGGGTACTACCTATCCTGCACCCGAATGAGCTCGGGATGTGGGCCGGGATCGTGTTGGTGGTTTCGATGGCGCGGTGGTACGTTGCGCCGGACGCGCGGCAGAAATGGAGTTGGCTGTTCATTGGCTGCGCCAGCGCGGTGGTCGTGCTGTTGGCGCAGTCGCGGACTTCGGTGGCGGCGATCTTGCTCAGCGTGGTGCTGGCTATTCCGTATCTGTCCAAGACACGCGCCCATGCAGTGATTGGCAGTGCCGTGCTGCTGTTGATCGCGACGGGAGGTCTGGGAATCCTGATCGTTTTCATCGGCCCGGATGCGTTGTTCAGCCCTATAATCAACTATCTGGAGCGCGGTCAGGCCGAGGGTGGCTTGTTGACGCTGCATGATCGCATGGGGGCGTGGATGAATGTCGGGTGGCCGATGTTTCTGGAATCTCCGATTGTCGGTCACGGGTTTGATGCGGGGGTCAGATTTGGGACGGGCCTGAGGATCGGGCATCTCCACAACTCCTACTTCCAGATTCTGGCCAACAGCGGGCTGCTTGGGATCGTGCCCTGGATTGCGGCACTTATCATCGGCGGTCTTGGGCTCGCCCGCCAAGCATGGCGGCAGCGGTTTTCGTCGCCGTCCGAGCGCGTGCAGGCGCTGGTGCCCGTGCTGATTCTGTTGGGTCTGCTGGCGAGGTCGTGGACGGGATCGGTCATGGTGTCGCATGCATGGTCCACGATGATGTTTCTTGCCCTGATGGTCGACCTATATGCATTCCGTGCTGGGCCAGTCTCTTCCACGACGGTCTCACGCTCTGAGCCGAGGCGCTATGTCGCACGAAGATCTCTATCGACGAATCAACAGAGTTAAGACGGCAATTCTGCACACCAGGTTTGGCGCTGTTCTACGGTCGCCAGTGGGCAAATTGCTGAGAAGCTGGTTGTTCCAGGGCATGTTTTATATGGCCCCGGACGAACTGCTGTTCCGGTTGATCGTACAAACGACCACCACCGCGGCTATAGGGTGGTGGCTCGGCGTGTCGGGTGTGATGGACGGTATTGTACTTGTCATCGTCGTACATACTTTGTTTTGGCTGGGAAACAGCCATTTCTGGGCACTGGAGATCCGTGAGGGGCAGAGGCTGGTCAAAAATCAGCCGCAAGCGATTAGGCAATACCTGGTTGGGTTGCGTTCGAGGTGTGGAAAATGTGCCTCTATGGAGCAATGTTTCGCATCGGGGAGCCTCGCGCGCGGGGCATTCGGACCGTATTCCGATCTCGACGTGGCCTGCGTGCCGAGGCCGGGGAAGTGGCACCGTGTTGCTGTCCTGGCCTTTGGCATGCGCGAGCGATTCATCGCCGCCATGCAGAAGATGCCCGTGGAGCTGTACTGTTACAGCACCGAAGCCTTGGCGCGGATCTCGCCTGATGAGCGTCGCCTCGTTCTGAAGGCGGCTGCGACCGAAGTAGGAGCAAGGTCCAACTGGATCGCATGGGATACGTTCTGGGAAACGCCATCGCCGTTCTTTCGCGAACACGAGGTCTAGGCAGGTCAGCATGAGGTATTCCAGCAGACGGATGTGAGGGCGGCACGTCGAACGTGGTGGTGACCCGGGGCATCATTGTGGTGCACGTATGCCATGGCAGATACTTCACCAACTCAGGATGGGGTAATAAGGGAAGGGTTTTGAAGGTACTCAGCATCCATTGGGGTTTCTCACTCGGCGGCGTGGCCAAGTACGCCGCGACGCTCGAGCGCGTCCGCGATCATGCGTCTGTGCAACTGCGCTCGCTGTGTCTGCTGCCCGAGGGACGCGTCGTCGATCGTAACGCACTGGCCACACTGGACGCGATCGTCATACCGGTGCGGTCAGTGGCCGATCCGAGGTGGATTTCACGAGCACGGCGCATTATTGCAGACGAGGCGCCCGACTGTGTGATGAGCCATGGTTTCAACGGTCATCTGGTGTCCCTGCTCGGCTGCGCGGCGCAGGGGCACCAGATCGGACGTCTGGCGTCCTATCATGGCAGCTATCATGCGACAACGAGGACGCGCAAGCTGGTAGAGCCGATCTACAACGGCTTCACCCACTGGTATCTGCGTAACCGGGCAACCGGCATATTGAATGTTGCCCAGTACTGTGCCGATTTTCTCACCGCGCACGGCGTACCCGCAGACAAGCTGACGGTGGTGCACAACGGCATTCCGGATTTCCAGGTCGAACCCGGTGCGCGCGAACGCATCAGGGCAGAGTGGGGCTTCGGTCCCGAGCATGTGCTGATCGGTGTCGCCTCGCGTCTTGACCCCGTCAAGGGGCTCGAGTATCTGCTGCAGGCCTTCGCCGGCATCGCTCGCGAGCAACCGGCCGCGCGCCTCATCCTCATGGGCGACGGCACCGTCCGTGCAGCCCTCGAAGCGCAGGCGAGTGCGCTCGGCGTGCGCGATCGTGTAGTGTTCACGGGCATGCGCGCCGATGTACCGAATTGCCTCGCTGCGCTCGACATATTCGCCTTGCCGTCGCTGGCGGAATATCACTCCATCGGCTTACTCGAGGCCATGCGCACGGGGTTGCCCATCGTCGCGACCGATGTCGGTGGCAATACCGAGTCCGTGCGCGACGGCCAGGAGGGCCTGATCGTCAGGCCGGCGGATGCGGCGGGCCTCGCTGCGGCGCTCGGACGGATGCTGACCGAGCTACCGTTGCGTGAGCGACTTGGCACCGCCGCGCGGCAGCGGTTCGTCACGGAATTCACCGAGGATGCGATGCTCGCGAAGACCGCACGCTGGCTGCAGCAGAGCTGCGTCGGCTAGGTATGCGTATCGCGATCTGCATCTATGATTTCGTTCCGGCCAAGTTGCCTTTGCAACCCTGGCTGACGTTGCAGATGGTCGCGCAGGGTCTGGCGCACCGGGGCCACAGTGTGCATATCGTGTCCGATACGGTGGAGCCGGCACGCATTGACGGCGTCGAGTCCCATACCGTCACATCGCTGCGTGGCTCCAACGCGGCGGAGCTGCGGGCGCTGCTGGGCGCGCTGAGGCCGGATGCCGTGATCTTCCTGCCGACACCGCTCAATGCCGCGACGGCCTCGTGGCTCGACGGGCTGGAGTGCCGCTGCATCGGATTTGCGTCATACCCTTTCTATACCGCGAGGGAGCTGTGGACGTCCGTGCGGTGTATCGGGCTGGCGGATATGACGCAGTATCTGCGGCATTTGCTGGTGCCGCGGCCGGCGTGGACACGGGCCATGAAGCGGCGCTTCCACGCGCTGGTCGCACAATCGGAGACGACCACTGCACGGCTCGCGACCTTGCTCGGCGGCACGCCGGCGGCCTTGTGCATTCCGCCAGGAATCGACCTGGCACAGTGGCAGTATCGCGTACCCACGGACGCGACGGATGATTCAATTCGCCTGCTGTATCTGGGTGCCGCCATCGCGATACGCGGTTTCGATGTCGCGCTCGACGCACTTGTGCGGGTGGAGGACGAAAAGGTACGGCTCCGTGTGCTGGCGCGCGGCGCCGATGAGGCCTCGCTTGCAGCCATCCGCGCCGCGGTCGCAAAGCACGACCTCGCGGGGCGCGTCGAGATCGAAGGGGGTTGGATCGAGCGCATGCGCCTGATCGAAGAGATCCATGCGGCCGACGCCGTGTTGCAGCCATTCGTGCTGGTGCCCTCGGAGCTGCCGGTGACGGCCATGGAGGTGATCGCCTGCGGTACGCCGGTGATCGGCAGTGCGATCGATGGTCTACCGTCCACGATCGGCCCCGCTGGTACCGTGGTGACGCAAGGCAGTGCCGCGGCGCTCGCCGATGCAATCACGCGCTTCGCCCAGGATGCCTCCGTGCGCACGGCCTGGCGCGAGGGGTGCCAGCGGCAGCGTGCGGCCATGTTGGACTGGGATGCGGTGACCGATCGATGGGAGGCGGTGCTCCATGGCTGACGCGGGGCAACCCTTGCCGACGCTGATCTCGATCGTCGGCGTCGATGGCAGTGGCAAGACCACGCTGGCCAACTGGCTGGTCGATGAATTGGCGGCACAGGGACGCCGGCCGGTACTGGTCTGGTCGCGGTTCAGGAATTATCTCTCCAAGCCGTTGCTGGCGCTGACGCGACTGACCGGACATAACTATTACAAGACGATCGATGGAGTGAAATTCGGCTTCCACGATTTCGAGCGGCTCATCGGCTACCGGGAGGTCTTCGCAGGATTGCAGGCGATCGATGTGAATATCGCCGCCTATACACGCATTCACCGTCGGCGCGCAGCATCCGACGTCGTGATCTGCGAACGCGGCCCATGGGACACACTGGTCGACGTGGCGGCGGATACCGGGTTGAGCTGGTTGCCGGGATCACCATTGGGGGCAATCTACAGCCTGTTGATGCGGCGCGATGCGCGTGTGTTGTGGATATCCCGCGAGCGGGACAATATTCTCCGGACCCGGTCGGAACTGGTGCACGATCACAAGCTGGTGCCGCGGATGGCAGTGTATGCGCAGCTTGCGGCACGCCACCACTGGCACGTGATCGACAACAACGGCGCGCTGGAAGATGCCAAACAGCAGATATGCAGCGCCTTGAATCTGGCTGTGCATACCGAGCTGCCTCAGTTGGCCGGAACGTCTGTGGGGGAGGATTCATGACGCTGCCGATATCCGTGATCGTGCTGACCTTCAACGAGGAACTGAATATCGGGCGTTGCCTGGACTCGATCTCCTGGTGCGATGATGTGGTGGTTCTGGATTCACACAGCACCGACAGGACACAGGAGATCGCGGTGGCCAAGGGTGCGCAGGTGGAGTTGCGGGCGTTCGACAACTACGCCAACCAACGCAACCATGCGTTGAAGGAAATCGAATACCGGCACCCCTGGGTACTGATGCTGGATGCCGACGAGATCGTTCCCGAGGAACTGCGGCGGGAGTTACAGGAAGTGCTGGCGCACGACGATCCGGATGTCACGCTGTACCGGCTGCGGCGCAAGGATTACTTCATGGGCACGTGGCTCAAGCACAGCACCAACTACAGTTCGCTCTGGTTTGGGCGGTTGATGCGTCTGGGCCGTGTCTGGGTCGAGCGGACCATCAACGAGGAGTATCACACCGACGGTACGACCCGGGATCTGCAGGCGGCGTTGGTTCATTACCCCTTCAACAACGGGCTCAGTGCCTGGATCGACAAGCACAATCGCTATTCCACCATGGAGGCAGGTCTGATCGTCAGCGGCGGCGGGCGTGCCTGGCAGTGGCGCGAACTGTTCGGCGGCGACCCGGTGGTGCGTCGCAAGGCGCAGAAGGCACTGGTGTACTCCTTGCCCGGCAGGCCGCTGCTGATGTTTGTCGGCCGGTACTTCGTGACGGGCGGGATCCTGGATGGCCGCGCCGGTCTGATGTTCTGTCTGCTGAAGACCTGGTACGAGTACCTCATCGACTGCAAGGTTCGGGAACTGCGCCGGCGTGCGCAGGGACTTCCCGTCTGAGTCCGGGGGCTACGCCATGAAGGCTCGACGCGTACTGCTCGTCGCGATCAACTACTGGCCGGAACTCACCGGCATCGGCAAGTACACTGGCGAAATGGCCGAGTGGCTGGCGAGCCGGGGCGTCGATGTTCGGGTGATCACGGCACCACCTTATTATCCGGCGTGGCGAGTGGACCCCGGTTACTCGGCCTGGCGCTACCGCCGCGAACGAGTGGCCGGCGTGGATATCCGGCGCTGTCCGTTGTGGGTGCCGGCGCGGCCGAGCGGTCTGAAGCGCATCCTGCATCTGGGCAGTTTCGCGGTGACCACGTTGCCGGTGGTGCTGTGGGCCGGATGGCGTTGGCGGCCGGATGAGATCTTCGTCGTCGAGCCCCCGCTGTTCTGTGCACCGGCGGCCCTGCTGGCCGCGCGCCTGGCCGGCGGGCGTGCCTGGCTCCACGTCCAGGATTTCGAGGTGGACGCCGCGTTCGAGCTAGGCATCCTGCGGTCCGCGCGACTACGCCGCTGGGTGCTGGGCGCCGAACGCTGGCTGATGCATCGCTTCGATCGCGTCAGCACGATTTCCGACCGCATGATGGACCGGTTGGGGGCCAAGGGTGTACGGCCGGAGCGGCGGATGCTGTTCCCGAACTGGGTGGAACTCGACCGCATCGTGCCGGGTACCGGGGCCTCGCCGTTGCGGCGGGAATGGGGTCTGAGCGATTCCGATATGGTGGTCCTGTATTCAGGGAATATGGGCGAGAAACAGGGGCTTGAGATCCTCGTCGAGGCGGCCCGCGATCTGGGTGAAGAGTCGCATATCCGGTTCGTGCTGTGCGGCGACGGGGCCGCGCGGCCGCGCCTGGAACATCTCGCCGAGGGGCTGCCGAATGTGCTCTTCAAGCAACTTCAACCATATGAAAAACTTAATGAATTGTTAAATATAGCTGATATCCACGTCCTGCCACAGCGGGCGGACGCCGCAGATCTCGTACTACCGTCGAAACTGACCAACATGCTGGCCAGCGGGCGGCCGGTGGTGGCCACCGCCAGTGCTGGGACGCAGGTGGCAGAGCTGGTGCGGGACTGTGGTATCGTGGTGCCGCCCGGCGATACGGCGGCCCTGGTGAAGGCGCTTACGACCCTGGCGGACTCTGCCGATCTGCGTAGTTCACTGGGCATGGTTGCGCGCGCACTGGCCGAACGCCTCTGGGACAAGGATCGACTGCTGTCGCAAGCCTTTGCGCCGATCCGCGATGCGGAGGCGTCGGCAGGGAATGCGAAAAAATAGAAAACAAAGAAAACAAATAGATATATAAAATAGACACATAAAACTGCAGGCCAGGCTGGATCGACGGCACTGCTGATTCACGGTGAAGGACATTATGGCTACCCCAACCCCCTCGGCGTGGCGCACGCCCACCCTGCTTTGGATTGTCATCGTGGCCGGCCTGGGGCTGGCCATCGCCTCGGCCTTCGAGGCGCTGACGGAAATGGTGCGCCGCTGGGAGACCAGCGAAGAATATGGTTACGGGTACCTGATCCCCGTCATCACCCTGTTCCTGATCTGGCAGCGCAAGGACAAGCTCGAGCAGCAGCCGTTCACGGGGTCCTGGCTGGGCGTGGTGCTGTTGGCGGGCGGGGTGTTGATCACCCTGGTGGGTCAGGTGAGCACGCTGCACTCCATCACCCAGTATGGTTTCGTGATTGCGGTGATGGGTGCGGCCTATGCGCTCCTCGGCTGGGCGGCGTTCCGCATCATCGTGGTGCCGCTGCTCCTGCTGTTCCTGATGGTGCCGCTGCCGGCCTTCCTGTTCAACAACCTGTCTTCACAGCTGCAGCTCATCTCCTCCGAGATCGGCGTGGCGGTCATCCGGCTGTTCGGCATCAGCGTCTTCCTCGAAGGCAACGTCATCGACCTGGGCGTCTACAAGCTGCAGGTGGTCGAGGCCTGCAGCGGCCTGCGCTACCTGTTCCCGCTGCTGGCGCTGGCGATCATCGCCTCCTATTTCTATCAGGCGGCGGTGTGGAAGCGGGTGCTGTTGATCCTGTCGAGCATCCCCATCACGGTGCTGATGAACAGCTTCCGCATCGGTGTCATCGGCGTGCTGGTGGAGTATTACGGCATCGAGCAGGCCGAGGGCTTTCTGCACGATTTCGAAGGCTGGATCGTGTTCATGGCCTGTGTGGCGCTGCTGATCGTCGAGATCTGGCTGTTATCGCTGGTGGGTAAGGACCGGCGGCCGTTCCGGGAGGTCTTCGGCATGGAGTTCCCGGCGCCGACGCCGGCGGATGCCGTGGTGACCGCGCGCCGTGTTCCGGCACAGGGCTGGGTGGGGCTGGTGCTGTTGGGGTTGGCGGTCGCCGGTGCGGTCGCGGTCAGTGGGCGGGTGGAGGAGATCCCCCAACGTGTCGGTTTTGAATCCTTCCCGCTGACCCTGGACGGCTGGCGCGGTCATACCGAGCGGCTGGACACGATCGTGCTCGATGCGTTGAAGCTCGATGACTACATCATGGTCGATTACCACAACGACGCTGCCGGTGCCATCAATTTCTATGTCGCCTATTACGGTTCGCAGCGCTCCGGTGCGGCCGCGCACTCGCCGCGTTCCTGTCTGCCCGGCGGCGGCTGGCGCATCGAGTCGCATACGCAGGTCGCGATCGAGCCTGGCGGCATCCCGGTCAATCGTTTCGTCATCCGCAAGGGCGAATACCGCCAGCTGGTGTACTACTGGTTCAAGCAGCGCGACCGGATCATCACCAATGAGTTCGTGGTGAAGGGGTATCTGCTCTGGGATGCCCTGACGCGCAACCGCAGCGACGGGGCGCTGGTGCGGCTCACGACCCTGCTGCAGCCGGGCGAGAATATCGAACGCGGTGATGAACGGCTGCGTGCCTTTGCGGCCCTGGCGGTGCCGAAGCTGGAGGAGTATGTGCCGGATTGATGTTTGAAAATTGTATTGGCCACGGAAGCACACGGAACGACACGGAAAATGCTTGCGGTGCTCCTTGTAGGGTGCGTCGGCGGTAGCGACGCACCGTGGTGCGGGGGGGCTGGTGCGTCAGGCTGCGCCTCGACGCACCCTACGAGGTCGAACTACGAGCATCGGTTTTGGAAATGGATATTTTCCGTGTTGTTCCGTGGGGTCCGTGGCCTCATGACATTTACATAACTAGAAGATAGCGCACTTGACTGAATCCCTACCCACGCTGGTCGTCATCTTCATGGTCGCGCTGGCGGTGAGCATGCTGCTCGTCCCGGCGATGATCCGGCTGGCGCCACACATCGGCATGATCGACAAGCCCGACCCGCGCAAGGTGCATGCCGTGCCGATCCCGCGGGCGGGCGGCATCGGTATCGTACTCGGCGCCTTGCTGCCCATGGCCATCGTGCTGCCGTTCAGCGATGTCATGCTCAGCTTCTACCTGGGTTCGGTGATCCTGCTGGCCTTCGGCGTCTGGGACGACATCGCCGAACTCGGCCACTATGTGAAATTCATCGGCCAGTTCGCAGCGACGATTCTGGTGGTGTACTACGGTGGCGTGGTGGTCGAGACGTTCCCGTTCATGAACATGGAGCCGTTGCCGCCGGCCATCGGCAAGCCCTTCACGGTCATCGCGCTGGTCGGCATGATCAACGCCATCAACCACTCCGATGGCCTGGACGGCCTGGCCGGGGGCGAGTCGCTGATGAGCCTGGTGGGTATCCTCTATCTCGCCTCCCAGGCCCACGGCTTCGAGACCATGGTCATGGTGGTGGCGGTGATGGGCGGCGTGTTCGGCTTCCTGCGCTTCAACTCCCATCCGGCGCGGGTGTTCATGGGTGACGGCGGCAGCCAGTTCCTGGGCTTCGCGCTGGGCGTGCTGGCCGTGCTGCTCAGCCAGCGCGACAACCCGGCGCTGAGCCCGATGCTGCCGTTGCTGCTGCTGGGCCTGCCGGTCGCCGACATCCTGGTGGTGTTCTGGAAGCGGGCGCGGGCCGGCGGCAGCTGGTTCCGGGCAACCAAGAATCACGTCCATCACCGGCTGCTGGAGTTGGGCTTCCATCACTACGAATCGGTCGCGATCATCTATACCCTGCAGGCCGCGCTGGTGTTCGCGGCGGTCGGCCTGCCCTATGCCGCGGACGGCGTCTTGCTGGCGATCTATCTCGGCACCTGCTTTGCCCTGTTCCTGCTGTTGCGCCGTGCCGAGGCGCTGGGGTGGCGGGCGCACGCGGCCGGTGATCCCGGGCCCATCGCGCGCACCCTGAACCGCGGCCGCGCCCATCCGCGGGTGAAACACATCCCCGACCGTGTCGTCGCCGTGGCCGTGTCGCTGTTCATGCTGGCCGGCGCCTTCGGTGTCAGCCAGGTGCCGACGGATCTGGCGCTGATTGCCGCGGCCCTGACCGTGGCGCTGCTGGTGCGGCTGGTGCTGGGCTACCGCGTCTGGTTCCTGCTGCTGCGCCTGCTGGTGTTCGTGAGCATCGCGCTGGTGGTGTACCTGTGCAGCCGTTATCCGGCCGAGGGCATGGCGGGGCTGGCCTCGCTGGAGTATGCCTTCTTCGGTATCCTCGCCCTGGCCATCGTCATCAGCGTGCGCCTGGTGGAGACCGACCGCTTCCGGGTGACGCCGCTGGATTATCTGGTGGTGCTCATCGCCCTGGCGCTGGCCGTGGTGCCCGAGGCCTCGCGCCAGACCTCGGGCGCCGTGGAGATGGCCCTGCACGCCATCCTGCTGTTCTACGGCGCCGAACTGGCCCTGCGGCACATGCAGTCGCGCTGGAACCTCTTCACCGGATCGATGCTGGTGTCGATCGGCGCAGTCGCGGTACGGGGGTTGGTGTAGGGGGCGGGTTATTGGCCACGGAAACACACGGAAATACACGGAAAAATGCTTATGGCAAAACCCCTTGTAGGGTGCGTCGGCGTCAGTGACGCACCGTGGTGCGGAATTTTGGTGCGTCAGGCTGCGCCTCGACGCACCCTACGGGCAAATATTTCCGTGTATTTCCGTGTGCTTCCGTGGCCAACAAGGTCTTATAGCAATCAATCAATCACTGCATGGAGTACGTTTTGATGACTGGAAAAGTTGCCCTGATCACGGGGGTTACCGGGCAGGATGGAGCCTATCTTGCCGAGCTGCTGTTGGAGAAGGGTTATACGGTGCATGGCATCAAGCGCCGTGCGTCGTCGTTCAATACGGACCGTATCGATCATCTGTACAGCGATCCGCATGAGAAGGGGCGGCGCTTCATCCTGCATTACGGCGATCTGACCGATGCGACCAACCTGATCCGCATCATCCAGCAGGTGCAGCCGGACGAGATCTACAACCTGGCGGCGCAGAGTCATGTGGCGGTGTCGTTCGAGACGCCGGAATATACGGCCAATGCCGATGCGCTGGGTACGCTGCGGCTGCTGGAGGCGATCCGCATCCTCGGATTGGAGAAGAAGACGCGCTTCTACCAGGCCTCGACCTCGGAGATGTTCGGCAAGGTGCAGGAGATCCCGCAGCGCGAGACCACGCCGTTCTATCCGCGCAGCCCCTACGGTGCGGCCAAGGTCTATTCCTACTGGATCTGCGTGAACTACCGCGAGGCCTATGGCATCTACGCCTGCAACGGCATCCTGTTCAACCACGAGTCGCCGATCCGCGGCGAGACCTTCGTGACGCGCAAGATCACCCGCGCCGTGAGCCGCATCAAGCTCGGCCTGCAGGAGAATCTCTATCTCGGCAATCTGAACTCCCTGCGCGACTGGGGGCATGCGCGCGATTACGTACGCGCCCAGTGGCTGATCCTGCAGCAGGACCAGCCGGAGGACTTCGTCATCGCCACCGGCAAGCAGCATTCAGTCCGCCAGTTCGTCGAGGCCGCCTTCGCCGAAGTCGGCATACAGCTGCGCTGGGAGGGCGAGGGCGTGAACGAGAAGGGCATCGATACCAAGAGCGGCAAGGTGCTGGTCGAGGTCGACCCACGCTACTTCCGCCCGACCGAAGTCGAGGCCCTCCTGGGCGACCCGACCAAGGCCCGCGAACAACTCGGCTGGGAAGCCGAGATCACCCTGGACCAGATGGTCGCCGAAATGGTCCGCGAAGACCTGATGCTCGCCGAGAAGGACGAAATGTGCAGGCGCGAGGGCTTCCGGACGTTTGATTACAATGAGTGAGGCGTGAGGCGTGAGGCGTGAGGCGTGAGGAGGGAATATGGCACGGAAGCATCACGAACTTAGGGTGTGGCAGGAAGCCATGGGGCTGGTTACGGCAATTTATCAGGCGACGTCGACCTTTCCGGTAGACGAGCGGTGGGGGCTTACGGGGCAGATGAGACGTGCAGCGGTTTCGGTTCCGAGTAACATCGCCGAGGGTGCAGGGCGGTCTGGGGCGCGGGACTTTTGTCGCTTTCTCATGATGGCGCGGGGCTCTCTGGCGGAGCTGGAAACTCAAGTGATGATTGCACAGAATTTAGGGTATATGGGTACTGATAAATCTATCGATAGGTGTATAGATTCAGTGTTTGCAATGCTTGCTGGCCTCATCAAGTCCGGTCAGAGGACATCGTTATGACTGATACGCCTCACGCCTCACGCCTCACGCCTCACGCGAAGATTTATATCGCCGGCCACCGCGGGTTGGTGGGTGCGGCGATTGTGCGGCGGTTGCGGGCGGAGGGGTATACGAATCTGCTCACGGCGACCAGTCGTGAGTTGGATCTGCGGGAGCAGGCGGCGGTGCGGGCGTTTTTTGCGGAGCAGCGGCCGGATTATGTGTTCCTGGCCGCGGCCAAGGTCGGTGGTATTCTGGCCAATGATTCCTATCCGGTCGAGTTCATCTACGAGAACCTGATGATCGAGGCCAATGTGATCGATGCGGCCTATCGGAACGGAGTGCAGAAGCTGTTGTTCCTCGGCAGCACCTGCATCTATCCGCAGCTGGCACCGCAGCCGCTCAAGGAGGAGTATCTGCTGAGCGGGCCGCTGGAGCCGACCAATGAGTGGTATGCGGTGGCCAAGATCGCCGGCATCAAGCTGTGCCAGGCCTATCAGCGCCAATACGGGGCGCGTTTCATCTCGGCCATGCCGACCAATCTCTATGGTCCGGGCGACAACTTCGATCTCGAGAAATCGCATGTGATGCCGGCGCTGATCCGGAAGTTCCACGAAGCCAAGGTGAGTGGAGCGCCGACGGTGACGGTATGGGGCACGGGCACGCCGCGGCGCGAGTTTCTGCACGTCGACGACTGCGCCCGCGCCTGCGTGTTTTTGATGGAGCACTACGAAGGCGCCGATATCGTCAACATCGGTACCGGCACCGACATCCCCATCGGCGACCTGGCGGCACTGGTAAAAAAGGTGGTCGGCTATTCAGGTGAGATCGTCTTCGACACCAGCAAACCCGACGGCACCCCGCGCAAACTGGTCGACGTCGCCCGCATCACCGCCCTCGGCTGGCGCGCACAGATCGGCCTGGAAGACGGCATCACAGACGCCTACCGATGGTTCCTGGAGAACGTCAACGCCGCCCAGCAGGTGCGGGGTATGGAGCGGTAAAAGAAAAAATTGGCCACGGAAACACACGGAAATACACGGAAAAATTCTTATGGCAAAACCCACACAGATGCCCGAATCGGTGCACCGACCTGCGGCTCGATGCACCCTACAGGTCTGGTTGTCATGCCCCGGCACATGGCTTCAAGGGGTTTAGCAATAGATTTTTTCCGTGTATTTCTGTGTGCTTCCGTGGCCAAAGAAATTTCTTATAACTAAACAGACGCAGTACGTGGAGGATTGAAGATGGCGATCGGTACTCGGAAGAAACTGCTGGTGGCGGCGCTGGCCGTGGTGTTGGTCGCCGGCTGCGGCGGGAAGGAGGAGCGCAAGGCCAAGTATCTGGAGCGCGGCAAGGCCTATATCGCCGAGGAGAACTGGGACAAGGCGCGCATCGAAATCAAGAACGTGCTGCAGATCGACCCCAAGGCGGCGGACGC
>Ga0172382_10005301_pt1 | contig 19304 bp, 26 predicted proteins | sample Leawel138RmetaG_FD_122245 | JGI IMG/M metagenome (GOLD analysis project Ga0172382, IMG submission 122245) | Leachate microbial communities from a municipal landfill in Southern Ontario, Canada - Leachate well 138R metaG | ecosystem: Engineered > Solid waste > Landfill > Unclassified | place...
AATACCAAACCGGGCCGCCGCGCCGCGCGCCGACATGCCCTCATCCATCACCGCTGCAAGAACCCGCTCACGAAGATCCATCGAATAGGCTCGAACCATGCCGGCTGGCCTCCTGCCCAGCGCGCATGGTGAATCACATCCAACCGCAATTGGGAATCCCCCAATCGAGTCAAGGCAATGTCATCGCGCTCTAAAGTTCATACCGGACCCCGCTTCTGCGCAACGCCTCGAAGCCTGGCAGGCAGGCGGCGGTCAGCGCGTCCGCTAACCCGGCAGGCAGGGTATGCCAGGACGAGCGGGCCTGCACGACGCTTGCCGCGCAGCGCGCGGACCATCCCTCGTCCGCGAAGCCGTGGCCCAGGAATTCGGCCAGGAGGCCAAGCTGCCGTTCCGGATCCACGAAAAAATCCTCGAAACGCAAAGTCAGCAACCGGCCGCCGGGCAGCGCGCGCAAGGCCTCCATGCCGTTGACGATCTGCCGCGCTCATGACGCGCCGCAAGACGGAACGGGAATGTCGAACGCGTCCAACGCATCCGGGTCGAAACGCTCGGGCAGGAAAGGACGCAGTTCCGCCGGCACGCGATCGACGAAGGTACGATCGGCAGACCCGATGGGGTCCATGCCGAGATGCTGGGCGATCGCGTTCGTCACATAGGCGATGCGAAAGCCCTTGTCCGCCCGCATCGACAGCGCGACATCGCGTCCGTCCCGCACGATATGGATGAACCTCGCCTCGGGAAACAGCCCCAGCAACTGCCCTATCCGGCCAAGCGACGCCCCCGACCGCTCGACCCAGAGGCACTTGCCGAAAAGCTCGGCCAACCACCCGAAAAGCCGGCGATAATGGTGGGAGATCGGCGCGACGGGCCATGCGCGCACCTCGGCCTGCAGCAAGTCAAACAGGCGATGCGGATCATCGGCAAGGTGCGGCAAGGTGATGAGCAGGAGCGCGGGAACGCCGGTCCGCAACGAATAGCGGGCGCGCGGAGCATCGTAGGGATAGAGCAATTCGACGGGTCGCCTGCGCTGCTGCCGCAACTGGAAGCTGATGAAGGGCGTGACCGCGGCAATGATCGTCCAGAACTGCCGGCCGTCCAGAGGTCGGCGGGAAAAGAGCTCCGATGTGCGGGATCCGTCGGTGACGAGCGAGAAGAATTCCGAAATGCTGAGGACATCCGGATGATCGCGCAACATGTTTGAAATCATCGTAGAGCCGCACCGTCCCGTGCCGACGACGAATGTTGGAACTCCCACGCCTCCTCCCTTGGAACAAGCCATCCGCATGTCATCGGCCGGCGATCACTGCTCCGGCTTTCGCGCTTCCCTGATTATGTCCGCCAGCAACGGCCCCAATTCCTCATCTTGGGCGATGGCTTGCGTCACCTGTCCGATGATCTGCTGAAATCGCGGATCGTTGGCCAGCCTTGCGCCGAACCGGCTCGCCAATAGCTGTTCCACGACGATCCGCCGAAGGTGCATGTCGTCCGCGCCGGCGCGTGCGGCGCGTTCCGCCACCGGCCGGCTCGCCCGAATGCCGTCGCTCCGAGCGGGATCGGCCACCCGCTTGCGCCCGGCCCCTTTCGCCTGCGCACGCTCCGCAAGCTTCTGCCGCAGCAGCGCGACGAAGACGTCAGCCGTGGAAATCGGGTCCATCGCAGAAGCGCCCTAATGCCTGGTGTTGCCGCCATCCCTGAACCGCGCCTGCCGCAAGAGCAGGTCGACCGCGCTCGCCGGAGAGCCATGCGCGCCCTCCTCCCGCGGCGGGGGTGGCGGAACGCTTTCGGGACTTTCCCCTGCCGGCGGCATGACCCGGTCGCGATCGCCCAGGCCGTCCATCTCGTCCAGGATAAGCTGCACGTGCGCATTGACCAGCGGATGCTCCGGGTTCCGCGCGATACCGCGCCGCAGAAGCTCCCGCGCCGCGGGGACCCGGTCCCCGATCATATTGGCCAGCCCTTCGGCGAAAAGGCGAAAGGGGTCGTCTGGCGCAAGGCCCATCAGGGGCGTCCACACCGCGATCGCATCGCGCGGGCGGCCCGATGTCAGGTCGAGAAAGCCAAGCTGAAAGCGCGCCAGCGCATAGTCCGGTGCGATCTCCACCGCCCGGGCCATGGCGCGCCGGCCTTCATCATAGCGCTGCAGGCCCGCCAGCACCGAGCCTTGCAGGAAGTGAAGGCGCGGGTCGAAAGGCCATGATTCCAGCAATGCCGACAATTGCGACAACCCGCCTTCCTCGTCGCCGTGGAATTGTTCTACGGCCGCGTTCAGCAGGTCCGAGGGGCAAAGCGCATCTCCGGCATCGTCCATTACCTCCACTCCTATCCTTCCAGCCGGAACCGGCCCATGGCGGACAATCGCTTGCGCAGCAGGTTGAGCGCCGATTTGTGAATCTGTGAAATGCGCCCTTTACTCAATTGCATCAGACGCGCGATTTGCTCGAATGGCACGCCCTCCAGATAATGATAGCGGATGACCCGCTGATCGCGTTCCGGCAGGCTGCCCAGAACCTGCAGCAACTGCCGGACGGCCTGCTGCCACGCGATCGTCTCGTAAGCGTTGGGCGCCGGATCGCATTCCTCCGACAGAAACATCGCCGCGCTTTCCATCATCAGGCCGATCGTGAGTTCGGCCGCGATGTCGCCGATCAACGCCAGCTTTTCCTCGAGAGACCGAGGCTCGATGCCGTTGGCACGCAACGATCGCAATCGTTCCCGTTCGATCCGCCGGCGGGTCGATATCTGCTGGTCGACTTCGCTCGACCTGGAAATTCCTTCCGTGATCGCACCGGAAATCCGCCGGGTGCAGTAATACCGAAAAGGCACGCCCAGTTCCGGCTTGTAGCGATCGATGGCTTCGAGAAGCCCCACGCTTGCCCACTGCAGAACATCCTTGAACTCGAGCGGAACCCGTCGGCCATCGCGCACGAAGCGCCATGCAACGCGCCGGGCCACGGGCAGGTACATCAGGAACAGCCGCTCGCGCGCGTTGCCGGCATCGCCCCGGTCGCGCGCGCGCCATAGCGAAAGCTCGTCATCATCGGCACAAGCTCCGGATGCCGGCGTTCCCGGGTCGCCGATCATCAATGAAAGCTACCGACCAGCCCCTCGAGAATCAGGGCCCATCCGTCGATCAGGACGAACATCAATATTTTCAGCGGCAGGGAAATGGTCGCCGGCGGCACCATCAGCATGCCGAGCGACAGCAAGATCGCGGACACAACCAGATCGATCAACAGGAACGGCAGCAGTATGACGAACCCGATGGTGAACGCGACACGCAGTTCGTTAAGCATGAAGGCGGGCGTGAGCTGCATCAGATCGACCCCCGCGGACGTTCGCGGGACCGGCATGCGCGCGATCGCATAAACGGCCTTGAGATCCCTGTCGCTGACCTGGCGCAGCATGAAGTGCTTGAGCGGTTTCCCGCCCTGATCGATAGCCTGCTCGATCGACACCTTTCCGCTCAGGAACGGCTGGACGCCCTGCGATGCGACCTGCTCCAGCGTCTTGCCCATGGAAAGCGCGGTGAGGAACAGCGCCAACGCCGTAAGCACGGCATTGGGCGGGGTCTCCGGCATGCCGAGTGCATGCCTGATCATCGACAGCACGACGACGATCCGCATGAACGATGTCATGCAGACCACGATTGCCGGCAGAAAGGCGATCAACGCGAGAACGAGCGATGTCCGCACCAGTGAGACGGAATCCGGTGCAAGCAGCCCGGCTTCCGGCGCGGCCGCCAGTGCGGGTGTCACGCCGGCCGCCGAAGCCAGTACGGCGGACAGACGGAAGAGGTTACGGCGCGCGGAAATCATGGCGCAGGCTCTCCCGCCACCACGTCGCGCAGGGATGGTTCACGGGGCAAGGTCACCAGCGATACCGCCTGGGCCGCGAAGATCGCCGCATAGCCGTGACCGTCGATCTCGATGAGGCAAATGGACCGCTGGGGGCCAAGATGCCGCTGCTCGACCACCCGCAAGCGCTGTATGGGGTTCGCGCGGGAGGGCGCGCCGTTACCCCACCGCGAATACCGCCGCAGCATGAATATCGCCGCCCCGCCCAGCACGAGGCAGAAGGCAAGCGAAGCAATAATGCGCCACGGCGAAATCAGGCTGCCATGGTTCTGGCCGATATCCTGGGCCCACGCACCGCCAGGCAGCACGAGCAGCAACGCACCCAGCGATGCCAGCGTCCGCCTCATGCCTTGCGGACCAGGATTTCCGAAATCCGCACGCCGAACTGATCGCCCACCGCGACCAGTTCGCCCCGCGCGACCGTCAACCCGTTGAGCGAAAGCTCGACCATTCCGTTCAACGGCGTATCGAGAGCTATGATGTCGTCACGCGCCAGATTGGCCAGGCGATGCATGGTCAATCTCCCCCGGCCAAGCGACGCGCCGAGTTCGACCGCCACATTCCCCAGAACCGCCGGGTCCAACCGGGCGATCAGGCGCCCCTGCGCGTGTTTGTCGGGATCGGCCTCCCCGGCATCGCGCTCGGGAGAAAGTGAAACGGAATCTTGTATCACGATGAGTCCTAGCAGGATTGGAGGAAATAGGCGCCATCATCCGGAACAAGCCTTGCGCCGCCCATGACCGCCCCCGTTTCACGCGAAAGCAGCAACACGGGGTCTGTCGTCGCGCGTTCCAGAACGATGATGTCGCCGGGCGCCAGATCATGAAATTCGAGCGCCGTCGTACGGCCAATTCCAAGCGACGCTTCGAAGGCGACTTCCACCGCCGCCAGCGCATCGGCCAGCGAACGGGACTTCGCTTCGTCCGGTTTCCACGGTGCGCACAGAGCCTTGCGCCGCCTGACCAGCGCCGCCTCTTCCAGAAGCAACCGCAGAAGCAGGCCCCCGTCCGCGCCGGCCAGTTCGAAGATCACTCCTGCGGGCGGATCCGCCGGTTCGTCGCTCTCCGCGCCGCTTGCATCGAGCGCCGCACAGAGCGCGTCGGCCAATTCGGCGGCGATATGCTCGGCGTAGCGAGACAGCACGCCCTCGTCGGCGGCATTCGCCTTCGGCCGGTTCTTCCCGTAACCGAGCGCGCGGAAAGCCAGCCCCTGCCCAGCCTTGTCATCGAACGCCAGCCAGCATCCCGGCGCGAACCGCCGCCACGGTGCGCCCACCGCCGCAAGGCCATCGGCGCCCATGGACAGCCGTACGGCGGCCAGCGCCTGAACCGGCCGCTCGCCGAACCAGTCGCACGACCATGCCGCGACGGCGGCTTCAATCCCTGCGACGAGTATCGGGTCTGTCAGCGCCTCCGGGGGCAACCAGTCCCGGGCGGTGGCCCTCACCCTTGCCCCCGGATGCCGAACAGTTGCTGGATCATGTCGTTCGTCACGCTCACCACTTGCGACGAAGCCTGGAACCCCCGCTGGATGAGGATCAGGTCGCCGAACTGCTGCGACAGATCGGTGTTCGACGCTTCCAACTGCTTCGACAGAAGGCGACCGATACCGTCGGTCTCACTGGCGACAATCCGCGTCGGTCCATTGCCGTCGTTGACGAACATGCCGGCACCTGTCCGGCGCAACTGCTGCGGGTCGCGGAAGTCGGCAAGGGCGACCGCGCCAAGGGTATCCGTCTTGCCATTGGAGTAGGTCAGGACGATCCTGCCCTCGGCATTGACGGCAACCGTGGTCAGCGCGCCGACGCCATTTCCGTCCACTGACGCCATGCGCAGCGTCGAAGTCGAGCCAGCGGAGAAAGACGTCACACCCGAGGAGAAATCGAGGACGACTTCCAGAGGATCGGCTCCGGCCGGCGTTGCCGCTATCGTCAGTTTCTCCGTAGCGGGATCGACCGTGCTGCCGATGAACTTCAGCGATGACGTCCCGACAATAGCACCATTCTGGTCAGTAACCGTGACGGTCCATTCGTTCAGCCCGCTCGTTGCCTTGTCGAAGCCGACGCTCCAAGTCTGCGCTCCCCCCAGGGAATCATGAACAGCGATATCGGCGACCGTCGATGTCGTCGCCGACGAGGAAAGGTTATCGGCAAACTTTATCGTCGTCGTAACTGCGGGCCGGCTCGTCCGTTTCGAATCTATATTGAGAGCTTCGGCCCGGCCGGTGCCGTCGAGAACCCCCAATCTGAAAGCCTTGTCTTCCTGAAGGGAGATATAACCATCGGAATCGACCGAGAACTGCCCCGTCCGGGCATAGTAGATCTTGCCATCGTTTTTCAGAACCAGAAACCCGCCGCCCTGGATGGCAAGATCGAGGTTTCCGTCGGATTGCCGCAGGTCTCCCTGGCCGAAATCGACGCGCGCCTCGCCGAAGCGAACGCCATTGCCGACCTTGGCATCATCGGGATCGCTGTAGAACGTCAATCCGCCGCCGCCGAAGCTGAATACGTCGTTGAAACTCGTCGACGTTGCCTTGAATCCCAGCGTATTGAGGTTCGCCACGTTATTGCTGATCGTCTGCAAACCTTTGCTGAAGGCATCCAGGCCGCTCAGGCCCGTGTAGATGGCACCAAGCATTGCTTCCCCCTAACGAATTTGCGCGATATTCGCGATCGACAGATTGGAAATTTCCTGACCACCAGAAGTACGGATCGTGACCGTTGGCTGGCTTCCGGAAAATGACACGGATTCGACCGTGCCCGTGATATTCGAGGACGGGGTCGATACATCAACCGTCCTGCCTAATAATGCCGTCGCCTGCATTGCCGCTTGTGCCGACAACAGCGACGTCATCTGGTCGTTTAGCGATTGCGTCTGCTGCAGTTGGGAAAACTGCGCCAACTGCGAAACGAATTCCGTATTATCCAGCGGCTTGAGCGGGTCCTGATAGGTCAACTGCGTCAGGATGATCCGCAGAAGGGACTGGAATTCCAGCCCGAAGGCACTTTGCGCATTCGACGTGGCCGCAACTGCCATGAAACTTACCTCCCCCTTCCCGCGTCGCCGCCGCCCGTCACTTTCATGACGATCACTCGGCTTATCCCCATGCCGAATTCGGCAACCACCGACCGGGAAACCCTTTCCAACTCGCCGATGTTGTCTTCGTCACGAAAAGGACCCGTTACGAAGACGATCACGCCCTTGCCGTCTTCCGAAAGCTGCACATGAAACCGGCTCTTGCCGCGTATTTCAGAGGCTGGCGGCCCAGGTCGCTTCATTGACGAGCGCGAAGTTTCCGGCGGTTCCCGCGCCGACACTTCCCACTTTACCAGGCCCGTTTCCGCCAGTTCGCGAGAATGTCCAATCGATGGGAACCGGCCCGTGCGGCCGGCGCCGCGAAGCATTCCCGCCATGGCATCGGCACCTTCCGAATGTCGAACCCCGGCTTCGAACCCGGATTCAGCGCCCGATCTGGGGGCCGGGCTCAGTTCAGCAGCGGCAATGCCCGACGACAGACCGACGCCATCGAAGCCCGGATCGCGAGCCGGATCACGGCCCGCCTCCTGGGCATAGTGGAGGCCGAACATGCCCGCTTCCGAGAACCCCAATGCACGTCCGCTCGTGATAGCTCCTGCATTCCCTCCCCCTTCGAGCAGTTCCCGGAATGATCGCCCCCCTCGATCGACAGGTACGGAAACCTCCCGGATGCGATCCGGTGATATGTGTCCCGCGATTTTCACGACATCAGAGCCCGTATGGCGCTCTCATCACCGCTTTCGGCGACTTGCCGCTCTTCGCGCCGGCGCTGGACCCGCACCTTTTCGCGATGAAGCAGGCTGCTGGCGCAACTTTCCTCGACGATGGCCAGGTTGCAGGCATTCCGCGCCGCTGTCAGGGCGTTCTGCCGGGCTTCAACCCTGCCTCCATACTCTTCGGCGCGTTTGAACTGGCGGTCGATCACCGCTCCCCGACGCGCGATAGCGGCAGGATCGAAGTCGGGTGCGGCCAGTTCGCAGTGCCAGTCGGCAACGGTCGCTTCGAGTTGGCGGATTTCACGATCGCGTTCCTCGCACGCGCGGCGCAGCAATCGCTTCGCCTCGAGCACCTCGTTCTCCGCAATCTGTTTGCCGAGCGTTCGCAGGGCGCGGATGCCTTCCAACTGTTCGAGACGCCGGGCTGCGCGAGTCACGAGACTCCTCCCACCGCACTGCGCAGGGCTGTTACGACCGTATCGAAATCAACCGCTTCATCCTGCGGCTGCGCCAGAAAGGCGTCGAGTCCCGGCTTGACCGCGATCGCGGCGTCCAGCGCGCTGCTGGCGCCGGCCTTGTAAAGCCCGGACTCGATCAGCGTCCGCGAGGCCTCGTAATCCGCAAGCAACGCCCGCAGGACGCGGGCCTTCATCGCCTGGTCGCGCGAAACGAGACGGTCGGAATTCCGGCTCACGCTCCGGGTTATGTCTATCGCCGGGAAATGACCGCGCTCGGCCAGCGAGCGGGAAAGCACAATATGACCGTCAAGGATCGACTTCATCATCTCGCAGACCGGATCGTCGACTTCGTCGGTCTCACTCAGGACCGTAAACAGTGCGGTTATCGAACCGCCGGACTTCAGGGCACCGCATTGCTCGACGATGCGGGGAATCGTCGCGAAAACGCTCGGCGGATATGCCCGGATCGTCGGCGGCTCCCCCGATGCGAGCCCCACTTCCCGCATCGCCATGGCAAGGCGAGTCGCAGAATCCAGGATGAGCAGGACCTTGCTGCCCTGTTCCCGCCAATAGCGCGCCATGGCCAGGGCCTGATAGACCGCACGAACACGCAGGGCCGCGGGCTTGTCCGAAGTGGCTGCGACCAGCGCGGTATGGCGGCGGCCGGCTTCATCCAATTCGGAGGACCAGAACTGATCGACTTCCCGCCCGCGCTCCCCAACCAGGCAAAGCACCGTGCAGTCCGCCTCGACTTGCCTGGCCAGTTGGGAAATGAGCGTGGTCTTTCCCACGCCGCTCGCGGCGAAGATGCCGAGGCGCTGGCCGACCCCCATGGTCAGGAGACCATCGATCGCACGAATGCCAGTCGGCAACATCTCGTCCGAAGACGCCCGCTGCAACGGCGTTGGAAGTTCGGCGTGTATCGGAGCCCGTACAACCGCGCCGACCGGCCCACCCGCGTCGATCGGCCGTCCCAGGGCATCGACTGCGCGACCAAGAAAGGCATTGCCGACAGGCACGGTTCCATCCGCTGCCAAAGCCCGCACCCGCATGCCCAGTTGAAGCGCGGTGGGCTGCTCGAACGGCACGAGCGCGATGCCGTCCTCCGCCACCTTGACGACCTCGGCCAGCATGGGAGACCGCGCGCCGGAACGATCGCCGATCTCGCATAGCGAGCCCAGCGCTATGGCGGGGCCGTCCGCCTCCAGCCATGTTGGCGTGATCCGCCGGAGTGTTCCCCAGCGCTCCACGGTATCGAGCGTCGCCATGCTCTCCATGAAGCGATGCCCCTTCATTCGCGGCACTCGCCTGCACCGCCCACGACATCGAACAGGTCACGAAGCGCGCCCCACTGCTGGTCGAGGCCGATATCCAGCATGCCTAGACGCAACTTCATCCTGCAGCCGCCCGCACCCAGATCGTCGCTGACGGCAACCGCCTTCGGATCGATGTTCAGCCCTGCGGCCAATCCGGCGACTTCGTTGGTATCCGGGAAATCGAGGCGAGAGACTTCCACCCCCAGGATCGACCGCTTGTCGATCTGCCGAACCTGATGCCGAATGAGATCCGCGACGATCGATTGCCTTGCGGATTCCTCGCCGAACAGCTTCTCGATAGCCGTCCGGGCGAGGAGCAGGGCGAGAAGTTCCGCGCGCTCGCCAAGATCGGACAATGCCTCCAGAGCCTTGCCGATGCCGTTCCGGAGCAGCTCGAGTGCGCGTTCGCGGCTCTCCTCCAGTTCGCATTCCATGGCCAGCCTGCCGGAATCCTCGCCTTCCTTGCGAGCAGCCAATACCGCCTTGTGCAAACCCGCGATTTCGGCCTCCTTTTGCCCTATCAGGTTCTGCAGGCGTTCATTTTCGGCGAGCAGCGGGTCGGGAAGCGGACCTTCGCGGCCACGATCGTCCGGCGTCGCGCCGAGGCAGTGCTCCAATGGCGAGACCGACAGGCCGTTCGCCGGCACGCCGGCCTTGATGACGCGCCTCATGTCGACCTGGCCTTCCCGCCGAGCGATTGCACCACGCGCCGCCGCAGAACCCCGAACAGCGATAGCCCGCCCTCGGCACCGAGTTTCGCATCCGATTGGCCGATTCCCGCCGCGCAGCGCCGGAGGGCGAGGCGGGCGTGCTGGGTCATTTCGCCGGCGCGAGGCAGGCCGCCCGCTTCCGGCTGCCGCAAGCCCGCCCGGTCGAGCAACCAGGGAGACAGGCCGGCCTGCAGGGGCCCCGGCTCGATGCTGGCATGACGCACGGTTTCCGCCGCCACGGGCGGTCCATCGATCTGGGCGAGCAACGCCAGAACGCGCGCGCGCTGCCGGTCCCCGAGGCTGTCCAGGATCATATCGCAATCGTCCGGGGCGAGCGCCGGCATACGGGCGATCATGCGGCGCAGCGCGCGTTCAGGCCGTTCCACCGCTCAGCCTTTCCTCTTCGTCGAGCAAGTCGCGCAGACGGCTCGCAAAACTCAGCCTTTCCGTCTCCGACAGGCGACGGCGCGGTCCCGCACGGCGCACGAAAAATGCGGCCGCGGCGACGACGGCAGCGCCGACAAGCCCCCAGAGGAACCATTGCCACGCCCGGACCTGACCCGAATTCACCCTGTCAGCAGCGGCGCCCGCGAAGGCCGCCGAAGCGACGGGTTTTGCGGCCGGTGGGACGTCGGCCGCGCGCGCGATCAGGCGCAGGGTATCGCCTGTCGCTGGGTCGTAGCCGATCGTGCTTTCCAGCCGGGCCGCCAGCCGATTGCGCAAGCCGGCATCCGCCTGATCCCCCAGCCGGACCGTTATATGCAGGGGAAAGGACCGCCTCGGGGCGCCCGTGGCATTCGCCATCGGGGGCGGGACGGTCGCGTCCAGTGGAGCCCGGACCGTCACGCGCATGGCCGGGTCATCGAGCAGTTGCAGGGAGGCGTCACGGACCGCGTCGGCATAGAACCGCTCAATCGCGCTGCCGCCGGAGGCCGCCCGGTCGCTCACCTCCGCGCTGAGCTGCTTGCCGCTGCCGTCGATGACGACGACGTCGGCGTCATCGAGATCCTCGACCGCGGAAGCCACGAGGTGCTGGATGCCGATGATCGCCGGAGCGTCGATCGTCGCGCCGCGCTTCGGAACAAGCGTCACCGACGCCTTCGCGGGGCGATGGTTGTCCTCGAAGATGCCCGCTTTCGGCAGCGTAATGTGAACGCGCGCCGTTTCGATTTCCGACAGCGACATGAGCGTCCTGGCCAGTTCACCCTGCAAGGCGCGCTGATAGTTGATTTTCTGCGCGAACTCGGTGAGCCCCATGTCGGACTTGCTGAACAGCTCGAAGCCGACCGTGCCCTTCAGCGGCAGATCCCGCCCGAGGATCGAAATCCGCGCCGAGTCCACGCCATCGCGCGGCACGAGGATGATTTTTCCGCCATCGGCCAGTTCATAGGGCAGCTTCTGACGCTTCAGTTCGTCGGCGATCAACGCGGCATCGGCGGCCTTCAGGTCGGTGAACGCCGGCACCATCGGCATCCGCAGCATGAAGAACCACAGGGCGAAAAGGGCGGCGGCCAGAACCAACGCGCCGGCCCCGACCAGCATGACCTGCCGGGGGTTCGCTGCCAGGGCGGAGGGTGCTGCGTCCCGCATCGTTGCCGGTCAGACCTGCATGTTCATCAGTTGCTGAGACGCATCCAGCAGGCGGTTGCGGACCTGGATCATCAGTTCGAAGGAAATCCGCGCCTGCTCGATGGCATAGGTCACCTGGTGCAGCGGGACCGCATCATCGACGGCCGCTTGCGCGATGAGACGATCCGCATCGGCGAGTTTCACGCTCGTGGCTTCAACCCCCCGCAGGAGCAGATCCGCGAACGATCCGGCATGCACGCCCGGCGCGGCGTCGACGCCCCCCGCGGGGCCGGCGATCTGCGGCGCAAGCAGTTCGATCGGCGGGATCGCGGCGACGGTCATGCCCGCTTCCCGATCTGCAGGGCGCTGGCGTACATCTGCCGGGCGGCGTTCATCGCCACCACGTTGGCTTCATAGCTGCGCGACGTCTTGACCAGCAGCGCCATCTCGGCGGCATGGTCGAAGCCCGGATACGTCACGAAACCCTGCGCATCGGCTTGCGGATTGGCCGGTTCGTAAGCGCGGCGAGACGGCAGGTTCTGCGGTTCGATCGAATAGATCGCCACCCCGCCCGGCTCTCTCGCCTGCCCGCCTCCCGCAAGTGCAGCGGAAAAGCCGCCCACCGGCCCCGATATGACCTGCAGGGGTCGGTAGCTGCCGCCCTCGGCCGTGACCGCCGAATTGGCATTCGCAATATTCCGGGCGATCACTTCCAGCCGGCGCCATTCGACGTCGAGCCCCGTCCGGCTGATTTCCAGAGCGTTCATGGTCAGCGCGTCCCCGCTACCGCCAGGGCTTCAAGCTGCAGGCGGCGATTGAGCAGTTCGGAAAGCGCGGCATAGCGCCCGGCGGTAACACTCGCCGTCGCGAGTTCGAGGTCCAGCCGCACGGGCCACCGACCAAGGGAAGCATCTGCCGGGACGATCCGTGGAAAGACTTGCGCGATGCTGCCCGGATTCTTTTCCGCCGCCGCCCGCAAGACGTCCTCGAAGGTCACGGCTAGCGGCCGGTAGCCGGGCGAATTCGCATTCGCGATGTTCTGCGCCATCACTTGCGCCCGCTGCTGCAGGCCATCCATCGCCTTTAACAGCAGGGCGGACGAAACCGCGGAAATGCCCATATGTTTCCCCGTCATTGCACGATGATTTCGGCATGGAGCGCGCCCGCGGCTTTCATCGCCTGCAGGATGTCGATCATCGTGCGCGTGGGCACCTTGGCGCGCGCGAGCCCCTGCGCGAGGTCGGCCACGGTGGCGTCGGGGAAGCGCAACACCGCGTTCCGCTCCTCGTCCACGTCGAGCCTGGTATTGGTGACGATCAGTCCGCCGGCATCGCGGACATAACCGCCGTAGATGTTCGGCTGACTCGCGGTGTTGTCGATGGAGACCGAGACCTTGATGTCCCCCTGCGCGATGACGACGTTCGAGATCCGCACTCCGCCGCCGGCAACAACCGTTCCCGCCCTTTCGTTCACGACGATGCGGGCCAGGTCGTCAGGCTGCACCCTGACATTCTCGACACGCGACAGGAGGCTGTTGAACGATTCCGCCCACCCTTGTGTCGAAATCCTGATGCGGTCGGCCGCGAGCACCGATGCGCGCGCGGAACCGAGCATGGAATTGATGTTGCGCGCCGCGTTCTCGACAGTCGTGAAATCGCCCTGGCGCAGGACGAAAGTGACGGCGCCTTCCTGTACGCCGAGGTTGGCATCCACCGTCCGCTCGACCGTGGCGCCGCCGGGCAGGACGCCCGACGTGGGGAAGTTCTTCTGCCGGCGGTTCTGGTCGGCATCGAAGCGATAGCCGCTTACCACCAGGGAACCCTGCGCTATCGCATAGCTCTGCTGGTCGGGCCCCATCAGCGGCGTCATCAGCAACGTGCCGCCCGCAAGGCTGCGGGCATCGCCCGAGGACGCGACGGTCACGTCTATGCGGTCGCCGACGCTGGCGGAGGGCGGCAGGTTGGCCGTCACGGTGACGACCGCGACATTGCGGCTCTGCACCTGTTCGGGCGTGACCGTGATGCCAAGGCGCCCGAAGACGTTTTTCAACGCCTGCCGCGTCACCTCGTTGCGCGGGGAATCGCCGGTGCCCGAAAGCCCGGTGACGATGCCGTAACCGACCAGCGGATTCTCACGCCAGCCCTGGAAACGCCCGAGATCCTTGAGCCGCACCTCGTCCGCGTGCGCCGTGCCGACGACGAACAAGGTGGCGACGAACAAGGCGGTGCCGAACAGAATGGCAGCGAGAGCCAGCAAGAGGCCGGTCTTCCTCACAGCAGCCCCAGCCAGTCGAAGATGCGCGCGACGATGCCCGGTTTGGCACCCCGGCTTGCGAAACCCTTGCCGTCATACTCGATCCGGGCATCGGCCAGGCGCGAGGAAACCACGGCATTGCCCGCATCGATGTCCTCGGGGCGAACCCGGCCGCTCACGCGGATATTCGTCCGCTCCCCGCTGATGTTCAGGTCCTGTCGGCCCGACACGATGAGATCGCCGTTCGGCAGAACTTCCGAAACGGTTGCGCTCAGCCGGGCGGCCACGCGATTGGCGAGGGCGTTCGTCCCCTGCCCGTCGAAGCTCCCTCCCCAGCCGAGGTCGCCGGACCGGGCAAAGCTGGTGGCGCCGTTCGTCGTCGCGACGGAAACCGCCCCATCGAGAGCGGTCCGCTTCCTGCTGCCACGGCTCACGGTATTGGAAGCGGAATTGTTGGCCAGAACCTCGATGGTGACGAGATCGCCGACTTGCGACGCCTTGCGGTCCGACGCGAGTGCCGCCCAGTTGCCGCCCTGGTAGAGATCGCCGGCGACCACCGGGGCAGGCGCCAGCAGCAGGCAACACATGACGGTCGATGCCCTCACCGTTCGCCCTCCCTGCAAACGGCCGAAATCACCTGCCCGTCCGCCGTCCGCACGAACACCCGTTCGTCGGGATGAGCGGTGCCGAGCGCAACCCCTTCCCTTTCGACCCGGAAAGGACCGATGGCGACCCGCACGGTTACGGCCTCCCCCTTTGTCACACCTTGCGTGCCGGCAGCGCGCACGATCGGCAATCCCGCGGCGGCCGGGCGCGTCAGCGTCACGAATTCGCGATCCGACCGGGCGAGCCAGCGGCCGAGCAAGGGCATGCGCGCACGCGCCTGCGCCGCCAGGAAGCCGGTGGACACGCTCGCCCGCGTCGCCGCCTTGTCCAGCACGGCCAGCGGGAGGTCGGCCGCCTTGAGCCGCAACTCCAGCGGCAGGACGGTCACGTCCGCGACGTCCCCCAGCCGCACGATATCGCCGCGGATTTCCGCATCGGCGGCGAAAATCAGCGAAGTCGCAACGATCAGAGACGCGAACCCCGCCATCAGCGCCGCAGTCCGTTGGCGATCGCCATGAGCTGGTCGCCGGCCTGCACCACCTGGGCATTCGCGCCATAGGCACGCTGCGCCAGCAACAGGCCGACCAGTTCGTCGGTGAGTTCGACGTTGGACGCCTCGACCGTCCCCTGGATGAGGATGCCCTTGCCGTCCCTGCCCGGCTCATGGCTGTTCAGGGCCACGCCGTCGGGCACGCGGAAATAGCCGCCGTCGGCAATGCCGAGTTGCGCGACATCATCGGGCATGACGAGATCGAGCCGTCCCAGTTCGACATATTCGGCATTCCCGGACACCAGCGCGCGGACGCGGCCATCCTGCTCCACTCGCAGTTCGGTGGCGTCCGGCGGAACGTCTATCAGAGGCTTGAGCGCAAGCCCGTCGGCGGTCTGCAGGACACCGTCCGCATCGACCTTCAGCGTGCCCCCGCGCCAGAGATAGGTCTGTCCCCCCGGACCCAGCACTTCCAGAAACCCGTCGCCGCTGATGGCGATGTCGAGCGGCTTTCCGGTGGGCCGCAACTCTCCCTGCGAGAAGACCCTGCCGGTGCCCGCGATCGCGATTCCGGCAGCCGTATCGGCCGAGGGGCGGCCCAGCGGCGCGACGTCGGGCGATATGGCGGGAACGGCGATCAGTTCCGCAAACCGCAGCTCTGCGCGCTTGTAGGCAGTGGTATTCACGTTGGCCACGTTCTGCGCGATCACTTCAAGATTGCGCTGCTGAACTTCCAGCCCCGTCGCGCCGATGTAGAACGCCCCGTTCATCTCACGCTATCCCCGAAGGTGGAAATCACCCGTCCCATCATGTCATCGTAGGTGATCATCAGGCGCTGCCCGGACTCCGCGAGCCGCAGGGCCTCCATCATCCTCACCATCTCGTCCCCGGTCGAGACATTGGAGGCTTCATAGGAACCCTGCGCCACCTGCGCATGCGCAGAAAGCTCCAGAATGGACCCATGATCGGCAAAGCCGCCGCCGGTCGGGACGAGCCGCTGCGGATCAGCGGTATCAAAGACGCCGATCCGCCCCGCGACCGCGCCTTCGGAGCGAATCTCGCCATCGGGCCGGACTTCGAAGCCGGCGCCGTTCGCGATCACGTCCGCGCCCGCCGCGGATTGCAGCACGCCCCCCAGGGCGTCCACCAGCCTGCCGTCCTCCCGCCGCGAGAAGCGGCCGGCGCGCGCATATCTGGTCCCCTGCCCGTCGCGCAGGGCGAAAAATCCGGTGCCGACGATCGCCAGATCATAGGGATTGCCGGTCTGGACCAGCTTTCCCGGGCTGTGATCGATGGCAGCCGATAGCGACGGCGCGACCGGGCGCCGATCTTCGGCAGCGTCGGCGTAGACGGCGAACGGAATGCGCCGCTTGTAGGCGGGGGACGTCGCATTGGCGACGTTCTCCCCCGCCATTTCCACGCGCCTTTGCGCCTGCGAAAGAATAGCCGTTGCGGCAGATACCAGGTCCGGCACGCTTTCCTCCTGATCTCACGGGATGATCTGACGTTTTTCCGGGACGCCCCCGCTTCTCCATGCGCGTTCAATCCGGCCTGACCACGTCGAAGGATTCGAGGTCGATCGATTGCGGGATTTCGTTGACCGAAATGACGGCCAGGCGCGGTATGTTGCGATGCAGGAACGCATGAAGCTGCCGACGGATCGTGGGCCCGCAAAGCAGGACGGGAGCCAGGCCCTTGTGGAGCATGGAATCCACCAGCGGCATGATCCGGCGCATGATCAGCTCGGCAAGGCGCGGCTCGATGATCAGCGGCCCCTTGCCGTCCCCATGGGCGATCGCCTCGGTGATCTGGGCTTCGATCCGCGGGTCGAGACTGAGGACGCAAAGCTGGTCCGCGCTGCCCTTCAATTCACCGCAGATGACATGGCTCAGCTTCTGGCGCGTCAGTTCGGTGAGCTCGGCATGGTCGCGCGTGGCGCGACCGATATCGACGAGCACGTCGCAGATAAGGTCGATCCCGCGGATCGAGACGCCTTCCGCCAGCAGGTTCTGCAGCACGCGCTGGATATCGGAAATCGACATCACGTTGGGCACGAGTTCCTCGACCAGGCCGGGCTGGCGCTGCCTGACCTCCTCCAGAAGCACGGCCACGTCGCTTCGCGTCAGCAGCAGCGAGCTTTCCCTCCCGATGATTTCGCCCAGGTGCGTCATGAGCACCGTGACCGGATCGACGAGAGTATAGCCGAGCGCCCGCGCACAGTCGCGCTCGTCGTCGTCGACCCACAGGGCGGGCAGCCCGAACGCGGGCTCCTGCGCGTCGATCCCCCGCAGGCCTTCGCGCGACGTCGCCGACCTGATCGCCATCGTCATGTCGGGGCGGATGGAGCCGCGCGCATAGGCGCTGCCGAACAGGGCAATCTCGTAATCGAAGGCGCCGAGCCGCGCATCGTCCTCTATGACTACCGCGGGGATGACCAGTCCGCTGGCTTCGGCACGCTGCTTGCGCATGGCCGCGACGCGCTCGACGATGACCGGCCGCAGGGATCGCCAGGCCTCGGCCAGTTCATGACCCAGCGAAACGCTGATCGCTGGCGGCAGCCCTGCCAGCGCGGTCTCGGGTGCCTCCGCCTCCCCCGCGGCCACGTCCCTTGCGACGCCGCCGCCACGCCTTTTCATGCCGAACCATGCGGCCGCGAGGGTCATCAGCAATATGGCGATCGGCCACTTGGGCATGCCCGGCAACAGTAGGAGAAAGCACAGCGCCGCGATGACGATAAGCGGGATTTTGGGGACGGAACCGAGCTGGGTAAGCACTTCCCGGCTCAATTCGCGGTCGGCGGCGGAGCGCGTGACGATGATGCCCGTGGCGATCGAGATCACCAGCGCGGGCACCTGAGTGACGATGCCGTCGCCGATCGTCAGCAGGGTATATTGCTGCAGCGCCTCCGACCATTCGAGGCCGCGCTGCGAAACACCGATGATCCAGCCGGCGACGATGTTGATCAGGACGATGATGATCCCGGCGATGGCATCGCCCTTCACGAACTTGGAAGCCCCGTCCATCGCGCCATAGAATGAAGCCTCGCGCTCCAGCATCCGGCGCCGGGCCCTGGCCTCGTCCTGGTCGATCAACCCCATGTTGAGATCGGCGTCGATGCTCATCTGCTGCCCCGGAACCGAGTCCAGCGTGAACCGCGCCGCAACCTCGGACACGCGCTGCGCGCCGGAGGTCACCACGACATACTGCACGATCACGAGGATGAAGAAGACGACGAGGCCGATCACGAAGTTGCCCTGGATCGCGAAGGCCCCGACGGCACCGATCACCTGGCCGGCATTGCCGTCGGTAAGGATCAGCCTGGTCGCCGCCACGTTCAGCGCGAGACGAAACAGCGTCGCGACGAGAAGCAGGGAGGGGAACGTGGAAAACTCGACCGGCCGCTGCACATAGAACGTGAGCATCAGCATCGTCAGGCCGAACGAGAAGTTCAGTATGATCAGGAAATCCAGCAGGAGCGTGGGTATCGGCGCGAACAGGATGAGCAGGATGCCCAGCACCCCGAACACGAGCGCCAGGTCGGCATGCCTGCGGACGCGATCCAGCATCACGGGGCCGCCTTTCTGCCGAGGCCGTTGCGCCGGTAGTGAGCGGCGACCGGGGCATACAAGCCCGGCGGAATTTCCGATCCGATCGCGCCGCCGCGGTACAGGGCCCGGGCCAGCGAGGGATCGTTCACCATCACCACGCCATAGACGAAGCCGATGCGCTTGATGCGGCGCGCCATTTCGCCAGCGCCCCGGGCCGTTACGCTGGGGGCCGCCATCCGGCCGGCGTCGTATCGTAAGGCGACCGCATAATGCACCGGATTGATGACGATCATGTCCGATCCGCGAACGTCGCGCAGGGCGCTTACGGCCTTGGCAAGCTCTCCATGCAATTGCCGGCGCTTGCGCTTCTGGCGCGGCTCCCCTTCGCGATCCCTGTGCTCTCGCTTCAACTCGCGACGACTCATGCGCATGCGCCGGGCGAAGTCGCGCCGGACATAGATCTGGTCGATCAGGGCAAACGCCAGCGCGGCCAGCGCGAAGAACATCAGCAGGCGCTGGACGGCGGCGCCGAGCAATGTCGCCAGTTGCGCCGAATCCGTCAATGCGGCCGCCTTCCCGGCGAGCATCCCGGAGATCACGAGCCAGGCGATGACGGCATAGACGCCGAGCTTGAGCGTCGCTTTCAGCGCCTCGACCAGCATGCGGAACGAGAACAGCCGCTTGAACCCGCTGACGGGATTGATGCGATTGAAATCGGGCTTGAGCGGCGTCGTGCTGAAGACGGGGCC